>Ga0315288_10007270_pt1 | contig 14037 bp, 7 predicted proteins | sample YL17G11_20_MG_FD_203454 | JGI IMG/M metagenome (GOLD analysis project Ga0315288, IMG submission 203454) | Sediment microbial communities from Yellowstone Lake, YNP, Wyoming, USA - YL17G11_20 | ecosystem: Environmental > Aquatic > Freshwater > Lake > Sediment | place: USA: Wyoming | collected... | reverse complement strand
GGGCGACGCGCCCGACGAGATTTACGGCGGCAGCCCAAGCGTCACCTACTGCGACATCCAGGGCAGTTGGACCGGAGAGGGTAACATCAATGACAATCCGTTGTTTGTCAACGCCGCCGCAGGTGATCTGCGTCTGCGGGCCTGCTCACCCTGCGTGGACGCCGGCAATAACGGCGTACCCGGGCTTCCCTTGACCGACCTGGCCGGTAATCCGCGTTTTGTTGACGACGAGGGCCTGGACGACAAAGGCGCAGGATCACCTCCCATTGTGGATATGGGGGCCTACGAGCGGCAGGTGAGCACGCTGGCCAACCCGGTCTACAACATTACCAAGGATGTGTACTATTGCAGCATACAGTCGGCCATCGACGCCGCAAACCCTTATGATGAAATCGAGGTGGGCCCGGGAACGTATGATCCCATCGATTTCAATGGTATGGCCATCACGCTTCGCAGCAGCGATGGGCCTGAGGTTACCAGCATAGACGCCGGCGGGTTCGGAACGGTCGTCACCTGCGACAGCCTCGAGGACCCCGGCGCCACGCTGGAGGGCTTTACCATCACCGGAGGCAGTGCTGACCGGGGCGGCGGGATGTACTGCAAAGACAGCAGTCCAAACGTGACCAACTGCATCTTCATAGGCAACCATGCGGTCTCTTATGGCGGCGGGATGTACTGCGAAAACAGTAGTCCGGCGGTGAGTGACTGCAACTTCACCAGCAATAAGGTCACCACTGGCAGTGGCGGCGGGATGTACTGCCAAACCAGCAGCCCGACCGTGACCAACTGCACATTCAGCGGCAACAGGGCCGAAATCAGCGGCGGCGGGATGTTCAATAGCTACGGTGGCCCAACGGTGACCGGCTGTCGGTTCTACAGCAACTTTGCTGCTGATAAAGGAGGCGGCATATGCAACTCTTACAGCGACGACCCCAATGTGACCGACTGCACATTCAATGGGAACTCGGCAGTCGATGGCGGCGGGATGTACAACTACAAAAGCACCCCCAAGCTGATCAATTGCAGGTTTACCGGCAACTCGGGGATCTCTGGCGGCGGGTTATGCAACACTAACGCCAGCAGTCCCAATGTGACCAACTGCAGCTTCAGCGGCAACTTGGCGCACTCTGACGGCTCTGGCGGCGGGATGTACAACTACAACAACAGCAACCCGATCGTGACTAACTGCACCTTCACTGGCAATCGGGTCGATTACGGCGGCGGCGGGATGTACAACTACGGCAGCAGTCCGACGGTGGCCAACTGCATTTTCTGGGGCGACGCGCCCGACGAGATTTACGGCGGCAGCCCAAGCGTCACCTACTGCGACATCCAGGGCAGTTGGACCGGAGAGGGTAACATCAATGACAATCCGTTGTTTGTCAACGCCGCCGCAGGTGATTTGCGCCTAGCATCGTATCATTCTCCGTGCGTGGATGCCGGCTCGAACAATGTTTCGGGGCTACCAGCGACCGATCTGGCGGGCAGCCCCCGAAAGGTGGACGGCGATGAGAACGGCAGCGCGAGGTTGGATATGGGGGCCTTTGAATACGGAGAATATCGGGTTCACAATATCACGCAGGGCGCTTTGTATATAACCATCAATGGGGCGATCAGGGATGCCAACAACGGTGACGAGATCGAGGTTTCGCCCGGGGCCTATTATGAGAGCATCAATTTCAACGGCAGGGCTATCCGCCTGTACAGCAGTGGCGGGCCGGAAGTTACCACCATCGACGGTACGGGCAACTATCACGCCGTGCAGTGCGTCAGCGGCGAGGACGCCAACACCATCTTAGAGGGCTTTACCATCACCGGCGGTAACGCCAGCGGCGCAGGTTCCAACAGATATGGCGGAGGGATGTACTGCGCCTCCACCAGTCCGACGGTGACCAACTGCAACTTCACCCGAAACTTGGCCGCCAGTGGCGGCGGCGGGATGTACAATGGTATCGCCAGCAATCCGACGGTGACCAACTGCACGTTCACCCGAAACTCGGCAGACTACGGCGGCGGAATGTACAACGTCAGCAACAGCAATCCCGCGGTTATCAACTGCACCTTCAGCGAGAATACGGCCGATATCAGCGGTGGCGCGACATACTCCAACGCCGCCAGTCCTACCGTGACCAACTGCATCTTTTGGCTCGATATCGGCGGTGAGATAATTGACGTTGGAGCCGCCGGTACAAATGTCACCTACAGCAATGTTCAGGGCGGCCGGGACGGTGAGGGTAATATTGACGCAAATCCTGTGTGGGGAGTTTACGGAAGGGCGGCTTTGTCATTGGCGCCATGGTCACCTTGTGTCGATGCCGGCAACAAGGGCGTTGTCTCACCCACTGCTACGGATATTGCGGGCATGCCGAGACTGGTTGACGGCGACTGTGATGGGACAGTCACAGTCGATATGGGGGCGGACGAATTACAGCACGCATATATGGGGGATTTTGACTCAACCTGCAGCGTAGACTGGGCCGATTTCGCCGTTCTCGCGTCGGCGTGGCTGAGCAGCCCGCTGAGCGAGAATTGGGACCCGGCCTGCAACATCGGGATTCCTGCCGACAGGCGAATCGACAGTCGCGATTTGGAGGTCTTTACAGGAAACTGGCTGCGAGCTGCACATACATCCATAACCTGTGACGCCGCCGTGCTCTACCACGTCTTTGGCCTGGATCCTGTGACTATTTCCGAAATTCTGGGTGCGGCTCCGTGCTCCTTGTCGACTGATGATATCCTTCAGACAATGAAGGAGGCCGGTTGTCCAATGCTTGAGATGGTGGAAATTGATGCAGATGCATCCGGCAAGCCAGTCATCCCGGATGGATTTTACGCTTTGGGATCCTATAGCTTCACGACCGCCGGCTGCCAGTTTGCCGCGAGAGAGCTGTTGCCTGGAATGCTGGCAAGTCCCGTAGATTACGTACAAGTCTGCGATACGGATTACTGGAAACCTGTTGCGCCAACAGGGTATGTCTGGCTTGGGCTGGTCGAGAAAAGTGTCAAGCCAAGCCTGAATGATGTCAAGTGCGTTAAAAAGGAACTTGCTGGTCCGGGCATGTTAGGGGTGGCGGTTGAGCCGGAGAAAGCTGATGATCCAAACCATATCATCCCCGCAGACATTAATGGTATGTATATCGGAACGTTCGGGCTAAGTGATTGCCCCCAGAGCGCTCCTCTATACGTCCTTGACGCGAGGGTCGCACAGAAAACAGAGTATCTTACCTTACAGGACATTGACCAGCTTATCCGGGATTACGGCCCGGTGCCGAAGTTGCACCCCGATGAAGACTATTTCCCGGACGATCCGGAGTGGGTCCTGGACAACGGTGTGAGGCTGGAATGGGGCCTCGTGGAAAATGATTGCCTCGAATGCTATAGTGAGTTCACCCAGACATACGTCGACTCGATGCCCACATCTTCCACAACCCTCATGAATGATGTAGAGTATGTAGTCAACACTGTAAAGCCAAATCCGCCCTACAACTCCAGTGAGTCGTTCAAATACTGGCTGAACATTCCTGATGCGCTAAAACCGGGAAACCTGTCCCGTGCAAAAGCCGTGGTTCGAGTGGTGCCATGGAACCACTTCTTCACGGAAATCCAGTTCTGGTTCTTCTACCCCTTCAACGGTCCCGCCAGAGTTGCGATTTGTCCTGCTGTGGGACCCAACAGGTATATACATGCGGCACGTATTGGGAGGCATTATGGAGACTGGGAAGCTGTATACCTGCGGTTCCTGAACAGCACCAAAGAGCTGGTCTCAGTATATATGTCCGCCCATAGTGGAGGCTATTGGTTCGGCGCCGCGGACTTTGGAGATACGCTGCAGTTTCATGGCCAGCATCCCATCGTATATTCGGGGAAATACTCTCATGCACAATACTCAACCGTTGACATGTTTTACTACCATGTAATAAGCCGTTCGTGGGGAGACGTCCGTCTTTACGACCTGACCGAAAATGGTTTCGCATTTCCGAGTTATCTTGCAGATAAGTACCGCGTTGTTTCCTATGATGTGTACCCTGTGCCTGAACCGGATTGGCTGGCCTTCACAGCCCGCTGGGGTCAGTATGAAAAACTCGCAGAGGAATTCTGTTATACGGGATTCTGTTACACATACAAGGAAGTCGGCTCCGGCCCAGGATCCCTTCCCGTTAGAAAGGAATGGCAAGTAGGTATTTCCTGGGAGGCATTAGGTTACTGATACGAGAATGCCGGCCCCACCTTACTGACTGCCCGATCCACAATCATTGTCTTTGGGTGTTCGGGGAGGCCTGACTGGCAACTTCCTGACAGCCTCAGCGCCGGCCAATCTAACCTGACACACCCGGGCCGTGAGGATAAAACTCCCGGCCCTTTTTTCTCTTATTGCGCCGAGCATCCAACCGAAGAACATAGTGTGTGCCGCTCGCACGTATTCTTGTGCTCGACTCAAGGCCTTTGTCAAGTCTGGAGCCTGTGGCCCACTTATTCTTTCGCCGGACCCACCCCACCCAATCTCCCAGAACCCTCTCCCAGCCACTGTGCGCTCGTAGAATCGGCGATCTCCCCATGATCCCCCCCCCCCCCCAAAAAAAACACCCATCCCCTGCCCGGCGCGGGGCTATTTTCGGGGGATGTCAAGCGTTCTATTGCAGCGGGGGCACTTGACCTTGTCGGGTTTGAAATTGGGGGGTATCTTTAGTTTCAGGCCGCAGAGGCAGGTCAGGAATACGAACTGATTGACCTTTCGCATAATGTCGCCGACCTGGCGCATTTGTTTTTGTATTCGCTGCTGCTTTTCTTCGCCGGCCTGCGCCTGGCGAATGGCAATTTCCTCTTTCGTAAAAGCGGTGGGGGGGACGGGTGTTCTGCCGTGTGTTACCTGGGTGAAGGCGTTGGAGTAGTCTTTGAAGGATGCGCCGTGGGTCATATTGCGGAGGATTCTTATCCTTTCGGAAATCGGCGGATGCGTGCTGGTGAGGTCGGAGAGCTTCATCTGGGATTTCTTTTTGAAGGGATTGACGATGTACATCGGGGCGGTGGTCTTGTTGGCGGACTGGAGCTGCGGCGAGGGGTCATTGGCGATTTTTTCGAGGGCGGAGGCGAGGCCTTCGGGGTAGCGGGTCAATCTTGCGGCACCTGCGTCGGCGAGGTATTCGCGCCTCCTCGACAGGGCGAAGTAGAGTAGCTGCGCCATTATCGGCGCCAGAATTGCGGCCAGTATGGCAATCACGAAGATGACAATCTGGGCCTGACCGCCTCCTTTGCCGCCCGATGAGTATCTCCGGCGGGAGCCCATAGAGCTGTGGAACATTCCGCGCAGGAAGATTTCGGACAGCAGGACAATCGAGCCGAGCATTACGCCGGCAAGCGTTACAAAAAGAATATCGCGGTGGAGAATGTGGCTCATTTCGTGGGCGATAACGCCCTGGAGCTCGTCGCGGTTGAGGCGGGCCAGCAAGCCGGCAGTCACGGCGACGGAGGCGGATTCCGGGCTTCGGCCCGTTGCAAAGGCATTTGGGGCGGGGTCGTTGATGATATAGACTTTGGGCATCGCGGGCAGGGCGGCGGCTATTCTCATCTCTTCGACGACGTTGAATAGCTGGGGATGGACGTCGTGGGTGACGGGCTTTGCCCTGCTCGCCGCGAGGAAAATCTGGTCGCCGCTTGAGAGGCTAACGAGGGTCAGGATCAGCCAGACTACCGCTGCGATGATCAGGCCGATGAAGCCGCCCTCGGCGCCAAAGACTGCCATGCCTATAACGAGACCGAGGGCCATCAGGACGACGGCCATCAACGCCATCAGAATGATAGAGTTTCTCTTATTTGCCCGTATCAATTCCCACATTGTCGGATCTCGGCGTTTTGCCGCCGGAGTTTGGTCCTCTATCCTTCGAGAGAGGCAAAAAGACCGCCTCGGCAGCATCGGCCTGCGCTGCGCGCCGAATAGTCTCTATCCCCGGCATCCCAAAGCCGGTTTAGCCTCGCCCAGGAGAAGAACCGGCGGCCTTTGGATGATCAACTGAAGCTTACCTTGGGGACTTCGCGCTCTGCGGCGCTTTCGACCTCAAAGAAATCTCGCTTGGTGAAGCTGAACATACCGGCCACGATGTTCGAGGGGAACATCTGGATCTTGTTGTTGAAGAACAGGACCTGGTCGTTGTAGCTCTGCCTTGAGAAGGAGATTTTGTTTTCGGTGCCGGTTAGCTCTTCCTGGAGCGCGAGGAAGTTCTGATTGGCCTTCAGGTCGGGATAATTCTCGACGACCAGCATAAACTTGCTGAGCGCCTCGCCGAGCGCTCCTTCGGCCTTTGCGGCATCGGCAACGCCCTTGGCGCCCATAGCCTGCGCCCTGGCCTTTGTTATCTCCTCGAAGGTCTGGCGTTCGTGCTTCATATAGCCCTTGGCGGTTTCGACGAGATTGGGGATCAGGTCGTGGCGGCGTTTCAACTGGACGTCAATCTGCGACCAGCCGTTGTCAACCTGATTGCGAAGCCGAACCAATGCGTTGTAGATGCCGATGACAAAGAGGGCCAAGACAACGATGGCGGCAAGAATAATAAGAAGAGTAATCAACGCTGGTCCCATGGGATTTCTCCTTGTTTGAGTGTATTATCGGTCTTTTTATGAAGCGCGTTTCTTCATGATGACCACTGCGACAATAGCGATGACGCCGACGACGAGACAAATGATGTTGAAGGTGCCCATAGCAATCATAGCAATCTCCTTTTCTGAAATTAGTTCCATTCCAATTCGTTCATTTCATCTTATTGGGCATTATACCGGATGTTTTTCTCAAGTCACGTGCATTTTCTTTTCCCGCGGCCAGCCAGTCAACAGTAAAACGGGCGAAGGCGATAGTTTCGTATGGGTGATTTTTGCCGGCCTCGTAGAGACAGGCGATATTGTTGTCGGGCAGGGATGACTCCGCTGCCCGGTTAAGACCGTTCGCAGTGAGAAGCAATAGTACCCCGTAACACTTGGTTCTGTGGCCCTCGTCATTGCGAGGAGGCCGAAGGCCGACGTGGCAATCTCCTACCCCTCGAAGGTAGAGGCTGTTCCGGTGCCGAAGCGCCTCACGATGATGCCCACAGTTTCGATTGTTACGGGGTAGTAGTACGAACGCCAATTGTCTTGTCAATTTCTTCACCAGTCGTTCCTCATGCTTACTCCCCTTTTTTGTGGCCGAACATGTCGGCCAGCAATTCCCGGATTTTGTTGTCCTTGTCGAGCCGTGCTCGGCCGAAGATATCCTGCAGCTCGCCTTTGTCGAACCACAGGCCGTCGCCTCGCGGGCATTTGTCGATTAGCAGGGCCGGCCCAGATTGGCCGACGACGATTCTTTGCATTTTTTTGTCGCAGATGGGACATTTGCGCGGTTTTTCGGCGGATTTGACGTCTGCTTTGAAGGAGCGGAGCAATCCGCCGGCCTTTTCAGGCTCGCCGAGCAGCGTTTCGAGTTCGCCGGCGTCGAGCCATATTCCACCGCAGTCCGTGCAGTAATCAATTTCCACTTCCTCAAGCTCGAGGGTTATCATTGCATTTTTACAAACCGGACAATCCATAATCGGCTACTCCCGGCGGTTCTATACATAAAGACGCATAACGACGCTAAATAATCAAAAAAACTTAATTCTCGATGTCGAAGCGAAGCGCAGATCCGCCTTTGGCGGACTCGATTCTCGACGCTCGGCTTTGAGACTGCACTGGGGATAATAGTACCTGTGTGAGTGCCGGACGTCAAGTAATACTACGGCGGGCAAGAATTCAAGAATGGCTCGACAGGCTCGCCTCGGCGGAGTACAATATAAACGAAAGCAACGAGACCTTTACAATTGACGATCTATGCAACAGGGAATCGGTCAACCCGCCGCGGCGGGGCAATAACGTGGACTACGCCTTCGACAACCTGGGAAGTTAGTGCTATAATCCCGGTAGGAAGGCTCAGAAGAGTAAAGAAGGCAGACAAAAATGCTGCGTGTAGATAGTAACGCTTGGGCGGCGAGTTCGACCGGTCCCTATTGGAATACCACCGAAAAAATGGACGAAAAAGTTAACATAGTGACTATCATAGATAGCTGTCCCTAGTTATTTGGCAGCATGGAATTGGAGGCTATTATGGCAACCTCTAAAGGATGCAGGCTTTTTGTTCTCCTTGGGATGATAGTTGCACTCATTGTCTTGACGTGGATGTTGTTTCACAGACAGCAGGCTACGCAGACAACGGGAGAAACCGCATATGTTAATTCAAACCAACTGAATTCTTCATCTGAGTTCTTGTTGCCGGAAAGGTTTGGAATCACTGGTACGGTGTTTGAGCCTGTATCAGATGCATGGTTTGATGATCTTTTTAATAAACTTGAGAAATCCAATTCATTGGAAGAATTTACAAATACTATAGACAATATAAGATTTCCCAAGAATCCAGCGGCAAATGTGGTAGTTGTTGCACAAACTGGTTCATTGACTACTAAAGTAGTTACTAACTCAGAAGGAAAATATCAATTCATTGGCTTGCCGATTAATCCTTATAGTGTGTCTGCGGAAAATATGAAAAAGGGAATTTCCTCAATTGCCCGAAAAACTATTACGCTCGACTTTGACAATATAATAGACTTGAATTTAGAGACTGTTGTAACTGTGAAAGGTCGGGTTACAGATTTCCATGGCCAACCTGTCGTCGGTGTACGAATAACAGGAACAAAGGCACCTTTTACGATTCCGGAAGCCGCCGGGCCATGGGACCCCGAGTCTGTTTACGGTGTGTCAAGCAGGGATGGCTCTTATGAGTTATTACGCCTGAAACCAACGCGTTTTTATTCCGTTTTTCGCTATCTTCTTTCAGGTTGGACGATGCTCGACGGTTTTTATGTTGACATTAGTGTTAGAGCCAATGGGACTAAAGGCAAAACCAGCACGCTAAGAGTGCCGCTTGTAACAGAAAAACAACTTAATCAGGCACGCCGGTTCTTAGATACATATAATCAGGTGGCTAAAAGAACTGGAGCCGAAACGCTATTGGAAAAGCAAGACCTTTCTATTCCTTTGCCGGTCAGTGAAGGCAATATAATCACGGCACCGGACATTATACTAAATCAAGGTCAATCAGAAGCTCATTAAGAACGTATTAGATCGCTGGCCGGTTGGTTAGAATGGTATATCTGAAGCATCGATAGCCAACAGCATGTATTCCCATAAGGTCGGACGACCCATTATATCATAAAGGTATTGGAATAATATTAGGATGGCTTGACGGCTTCATATATCTTAATGATCAGCTTTGCGGAGAGGGCAAAAAATGGTAGCAGGCAAAACGAAAAGTTTAGGCAGCATAAAATCCACGCAAAACACGCTCCTGGAACTTTGATGGCGGTGCCTTCTGAGGCGAATGCAAGAAGAGCAATCCACAGAATAAGTGCAATTACAGCTGAAGAAACAATTGTTACAAGAGGTTTCATTTTAAGTTTAAGCAGAACAAGCCCAACGAGAAACATCAAAGGCAAGCCACCAAATTGCATTTGACGTGTTGTGACTGAAAGTGGGCTCTCAAAAAGAAGCAGCCACGCAGACGGTGCAACTGCCAACAGATATGCCCTGTCAGTGCTGGTTTGATTTGTTGTTAATGCAATCACAAACCAAATCAGTGGGAGCACCAGTAGGAAAAACAGTATGTTCTTCATAATTGTCTCCCAAAATAGAAACCTATCCTGTGTATTATATAATCACGAAAAGTCTAATCAAGCAAAATGATAGCTTCCAGAAGAAATAACTACCAGGCAGCGAAGACGATTGCGGTTAGAGCCAAGCCTCTGGAGGAGATGGGAGGGACAGTCACCAGATGGGAGGGACAGTCACCTATTAAGGATTAGAAAAGAGGAAATTGAAGGTGCGCGGGAATTGATGGCCACGGCAACTTACTATGGATTATTGACCATTTACTATTGATTATTTGTTTGCGCTCTCCGGCCTCGCAATGACGAATTTGAATAGATTTCTCCGCTCGCTGCGCTCGGTCGAAATGACAAATGGGTGGTGATGGCGAAGGTGGGGTAGGAGCTAAGCGGGGTTGTAACGAATCTGGCTTCGGTTGGGGGGGTGATTTTGAGATTTTCGACCCTTCGACTGGGCACAGAAGAGGCTCGCCCTCCTGTGCCCCCAAAACACCTCATCTGCAACAATAGTGATGATTCAACTGTCAAACAGAATGAGAAGAATTCACCGAAATCTTCGATAAGAAATCTCCGCCGCCATTTCCGCTCTCTGGATATAAAGTCCCCCTCCGCCCTCTATTCTTGTGCTCTTATGCCCCTGTATTCTCTGTGGTTTCTGTCTCCTCAGCGGGCAACTCAATCCACAAAATCTGCGAAAATCTGTGAAATCTGTGGTTACATTTCACTTGACACCCAAGCTCCGGCGGAGTATAATACATATCAAACTAACAGAATCAGAATACTAAATGGTACTCAAACTGACCATTTCTAAGATGAAGACCCGTATAAGTTTTGTTTCGATAAGAACATAGCACAATTTGTCATTATCCAGAATTGCGAAAAACAGTGTTCATCCGTGTAAACGTGTCCTGAGCTTGCCTGTGGTGAGCTTGTCGAATCCATCGAATGGATCCGCGTCTAAAAAATGAAATCGATCACTCTGAGCTTATTCCTTCGTGCCTTTGTGGCTGTCTTGATCTGTGCGAATCCGCGCAATCCGCAATCGCTTTTCGTTTTGCCCATTTGAACATTAGGGTTTTGATATTGTTTCGGATTTCGTGCTTCGTATTTCGAGTTTCTTCTTCTCTATGTTTTCTCCTTCCCCTGCTGGCGCTCTACACTTGTAGAGCCTCCTCTACAAATCGCCCTGTTTTTTGCAAAACAAAGCCAATGTCAAAATGGGTAAAATGACCATAAGTACAGCAACACTAAAGCCTTATCCCAATGAACAACGAACAATGAACACAAAACGCTACCCAAAACAAACCCAATCAAAGCCAATTTCCCCGCCCCACCGGGACGAAATACGAGATACGAAACCAGTCTCCCGGCGATACGCAATACGCAATACGCGATACGAAATACAAACCCAATCAAAGCCAATTTCAAACGCAGAAACAGCGTACTCTACTTGCCGGACGAAACATTGCCCCGCCCCTGGGGGCCTTGCAAGGCTGAGTTTGAATGGATTTCCGTTCCGGGATCTGCGCTTCGCTACGTGTCTCCGCTCGCTTCTCTCGGCCGGAATGACACAGGGCTTGAGCATCCCCCCCCTCGGGGAGGCTGCCACCCAGGCGATGCAGCGCGCAAGCGCGTTTACTTTTTCCAAGTGGTATTATTCGGTTTTATCCAGCGGCGGCGAGGGCGCTATCGGCGGCGTCGCGGATGTATTTTTCAGCCGGGTCGCTTCTTGTATCCCGCAGGTGCTTGTAGATTGCGGCGGCGTCGGTTTTTCGGCCTGCTGCGAGGAGCCTTTCGGCGAGGAGCAAAGATGCTTTGGTCGCCTGGATTTTTTCCCAGCCTTGCGATTTATCTGCGATATCGAGCAGGAGGTCCGCTGAGCCGGCGTCGCCGATATTGCCCAAGGCCCAGGTGGCGGCGATGCGGATATCCTGATCCTCGTCTTTCGCGGCTTTTTTAAGCTCGGGGACGGAGGCTGTGTCGCGGACGACGCCGAGATTCTGGACGATGGCCAATCTGGATTTGCCTTTAGCCTTAGGCAGGGCGTTTCTAAGCTGCTCGGCGGCGCCTTCGCGGATGGCGACGAGGGCCATAGCGGCAGGCTCGCAGAGGTCTTCGTCGGTGAGCAGTGCGCCAAGCTCGGCGACGACCTCTTTGCCTCCGAAAGCCTGGAGCTCCTGGACGAGATACGCCTGGACAGCTTTCGGCCTGTCGGCGAGCTGGGAGGCGAGGGTCTTTGCGAATTGTCGGCGGAATTTATCGTCGTCGAGCTTGCAGAGATACAGGCCGAGGACGTGCAGCGCGTAGTGGGCTTTGACGTCATCGCCTTTGCCTGGTTCGACGAGCATGTCGATAATGCCCTTGATGTTTTTGCGGCCGCCCTGGTGAATCTCGGCGATGGCGGCCTCAATTTTTTCTTTGTCTATGTTGGTGCAGTACATGCCTCGCTGGTCTGGATCGGGCATTTGGTTGACGAGGTCGGCGAGATTATCAGATGGATTTGCCATGATTATGGTCCTTTCTAATCCGGTTGTCGGGAAGTAGTTTTCATAAATGCCAGGGCGCCCGCATCGGCTGATTGACGAGGCGGTTGGCCTCTTCGTCGCCGATTATCTGCTCTTTGACGGGGTCGTATTTGAGCTTTCGGCCGGTTCTGATTGCGATATTCGCCAGGTGGAGCAGGGTTGCGCAGCGATGAGCGGCTTCTGCGTGCCCGCCGGGCTGCTTGCGGGTGCGGATTGCATCGGGGAAGCTCACCAACGGTTCGGGGTCGGGCATCTCGGCGATTTTCTTGCGGTCCTCTTCGCTGAGGTCGTCGAGGCTGACGCCGCGTTCGTCTTTGCGGTCATAAGGCTTGCCCCATTCTTTACTCTCGAAGACGAGGGTGAGGCCGTCGGCGTATTTCATTTCGACCCAGCCCCACATTGCGCAGGCTTCGGGGTGAGCAGGGGGGGCATAAGGTTCTATTTCGACGGGGCTGGTGTGGTCCTTGGCGAATCTCCACTGGATGGGGTCGAAGTGGTGCTGGCCCATATCGGCGAGTCCGCCGCCTTCGTAGTCCCAGTAGCCCCGGTGCGTTCCGCCGAAGCGGTGCGGATGGTAGGGTCGCAGCGGGGCCGGGCCGCAATACATATCCCAATTGAGGGTCTTGGGTATAGGCTGGGGCTGGGCGTTGACCATTCCGCTCCATTCAGCCACTTTCAAGCCGCCCGATGCTCTGTGGACGGCTTTGCAGTTAGTGCCGAGGAGTCCGCTGGCCATAATCTTGTGTGTGAGAACCCGGTCTCTATTTCTGCTCTCGTCGAATCGGCCGAAGGTGCCAATCTGAAAGATTCGTTTGTAGCGATTTTGGGCCTCCACGACGGCCCGGCCTTCGGCGATGAAGCGCGTCATAGGCTTTTCGCAGAGGACGTCCTTGCCTGCTTCCATTGCGGCGATTGAGATTAGTGCGTGCCAGCCTGGGTGGGTGGCGATTGCGACGAGGTCGATATCCTTTCGTTCGAGGACTCGGCGGAAGTCGCTGTACACCATTTTACCGTCTTCCCTGCCGACGAATTTGACGTCGCATATAGCTCGTTTTTCGACGTTTGGCCCAAGTCCCTCGAAGGTTCCGTTTCCTCTTCCGCCGCAGCCGATCAGTGCGCCGCCGAAGGTTTCGCTTGGCGGCGTGTTGCCCTGACCGCCGAGGACGCGCCTCGGGACGATGGTGAAGGCCGCTACTGCGCCGATTGAGCCTTTGATGAAGCGGCGGCGGGTCAGTGTCTTGTCTTTTCGCATGATATTTTCTCCTTTCATCCAATGCACGTTTCGAGCCGATCTGCAAATCTGTCATGCTCGGAAAGTCGGTTGTTCTACAACGACGATATAGTGTAATTCTACCAGACCACTCGATTGATGCAAGTTGTTTTCGCGTCGCCAGAATGTAGGTAGCAGTTCTCTGTCAAGGTTAAAACGATGGATGTCATTGCGAGGAGTGCAACGACGAAGCAATCTGAGGGCTTCGGACGGTTTGAGATTGCCGCGTCGGCCTTCGGCCTCCTCGCAATGACAACTCCTCAGATTAGTCTTGACGGTGTAGTAGTTCTGCATGGGCTGTCACTTGGGTTTTTTGTCGAGGATGGCCTCAATCTCGTCCATAGTTCGATTCATAACTGCCATAGTTTTATTGAAAGGCTCGGCGGCGGTCATATCGACGCCGGCTTGTCTCAAGAGGTCGATCGGGTACTCGGAGCCGCCCGAGGAGATGAACTTGATGTACTTTTTGACGGCCCCTTTTTCCTTGCTGAGGACCTTTTCGGACAAGGCCATCGATGCGGTAAAGGACGTCGAATATTGATATACGTAGAAGTTGTAATAGAAGTGGGGGACATAGGCCCATTCG
>Ga0315288_10007266_pt1 | contig 14040 bp, 15 predicted proteins | sample YL17G11_20_MG_FD_203454 | JGI IMG/M metagenome (GOLD analysis project Ga0315288, IMG submission 203454) | Sediment microbial communities from Yellowstone Lake, YNP, Wyoming, USA - YL17G11_20 | ecosystem: Environmental > Aquatic > Freshwater > Lake > Sediment | place: USA: Wyoming | collected... | reverse complement strand
TGGAATACCCGCGCAGCAACCCGCCTCCACGCCGTCGCGGACCCGATCTCGTGATCTGCCCGAAGGGCCACGTCACGCGCCTGCGCGACCCACGCACCCTCGAGACCGCGAAGGTCGGTGACGCGTTTATGGACTCGTGCCCGCAGTGCGGAGAGGCCACGGACCTGCGCGTGATCGACACTCCAGACGAGACCGTGGCCGAGCTGCAGCGGTTCGTGGTCCATGCGCCGCCGGCCGACGAGATCCCGCCGCCTGCTCCTGGCCTGCGCGGGTGGATCGCGGCCGGGCGCTTCGTGTGCGCGACGTGCGTGGGGAGGATCTTCGGACGCGGCTGTCGGCTGCCGACTCCAGCCGAGCCGGTCTGGTCGGACAAGGCGGCTCCCGAGCCGTGTGTCACGTGCTCGCGCGTGCAGTCGTGACGCCGAGCGTGCAGGAGAACCCGCCGCGCGGCGAGGACCTTGAGGCCCTCGGCTGGGAGGAGCTGGACGGCGCGCACCACTACGTCAACGACGTGAGCCGCAGCGACCGGAAGGACTACTTCGCGATCCTCCGCGCCGCGTCCGGGCAGGGTGACCTCAAGGCGGTGCTCGGGATCTTCGACGGCGACTTCGACGTCGAGGACGCGACCGATTTCCACGTCGAGTTCGAGCCCGACGACATGCTGGGCACCTACACCCGCGTGTGGCTGCGGTTCCCAAGGGCACAGGCGAACCCGATCGACGCCGACTGCCGCAGGGCCGCCGTGGGCGCAGTCGAGCGGCACCTGGCTCCGCTCGCGGCTGGCGGCCGACCGCACGCACGCGACGTCGCGTACTTCCCGACGGAGCCCTCGGACCCGTACGAAGCCGCGACGAAGGGCTACGTCGTGGGCCTGCGCCGCGCCCTGGTCTCGGTGTCGAAGGCGACCTCCGTGCCGAGCCTGAGCAGGCGCGAGCGCACCGAGGCCGAGGCCGCCAAGCGGAGCGCGATCATGCGGCACACGTCGAACCCGGCCTCCAGCGACGCCGCACGCCGCGCTCTCGAGCGCGCCGCCGCGACCGGCGACTTCCAGGCCCGCGTCAAGCTCGCGCTCACCGCAGGGCGCGTAGGGCTGATCAACGAGTATCAGCTGGGCGTCTACAACGCGGCGTGCAGGGGTCTTCAGGAGAGCCTCGACAACGACAACACGGCAGGCGCGCTGTTCGCACTCGAGGTGATCGACAGCATGACCGTGCCCCACCCGGCCTGGGTCAGCTGGACCGACGCCGGAAGCGGCGGGCCGCGCACCGCACGGTCTCTGCACGCTCAGGGGCAGGAGCCGTGGGCCCGCGAGTTCCCGTCATGGGACGCGGCGACCGAGGCGGCTTCGCGCTACGCCCGCATGCCTACCCGTGAAGGCGTCATGACCGGCTACAGGCAGCCGGTCAGGTCTCGGATCGCGCCTCCGACCATGTTGAACCCGCCCCGCGACTACTCGCACCTGGGCCCGATCCACGTCCCGCACGATCCGCACAGGGTCTGGAAGCCGCCGGGGGCGACCCCGGACCAGCTCTCGCCTGGCGAGATCCAGGCCCTCATGCGCCGGGCGCGCGTCACCATGCGCGACGTGGCCATGGCGTCCGACCTCCCGCTCGAGCGCGTGCGCGAGCTGCACGCCCGTGGCGCGCTCGGCTCGCACGCGGTCTACGACATGATCGACCGGATCAACCGCGCCGCCTACGCGAAGCACCTCGAGCGGGCCGTCGACGTGAGCCCGATCGGCTCGTCTGAGCCCAAGGGCCACGAGGCCGCCGGCATGTTCCTCGGCCGGGCCCGCGTCCACCACAAGGGCGTCATGGCCCGCAAGGCCGCCTACGTCGACGCCTACCAGCGCCTGCTGCGCCAGGTCCAGCTCACGCCGTCGTCCGCGCCCTACTACCAGGCCCTGGTCGACGGGCTGCGCGATCTCGGCCGCACGCTCGAAGGCGACCTCAAGGTGAACCTGGGGACGCTGAAGCCGGCCGCGCAGCCGAATCCGCCCGGAGCCGACGCAGGCATTCGCGCGCTCGTGCGTCAGGCCCTGGCCACGGACGCGATCGACGACCGGGCTGCCGCCCACGCCGCGCTCGAGCGCACGCCGCTCGGGACCATGGTCGAGGAGCGCGTCGCGCTCATGTTCCCCGTGCGCGTCAGCATGATCCGCTTCGGCGGCCCGTCCAAGGAGATCGAGCGCGAGGGCGAGGCCGTGATCACGCCCGAGGACCTCGACCTGACCAAAGGGCCGTTCGACCTCTGGCAGGCCGCACAGCGGCGGCTCGACGTCTGGGGCCGTCATGCGCCCTCCGGCGGCGGATACCACAAGACGGACTTCCACGTCGAGTGGGAAGACGGCGACACCTACACCGGCCGCTTCGACCTCGTGCGCGGTGGTCGCGACGACAACAGCCACACCCTGCGCCAGCACGTCGCCTTGTTCCTCTTGTACATGGCCGGACTCCGCGTCCCTCCGTACGTGCTACTGGGGGACGAGGCGAGTGGCCACGCCTGGGAGGCCAGCCAGCAGCAGTACCAGGCCACTGGACGCGCAGACGAGGCCCGCCGCATGCTCCGCCGCTACTTCCCCGACGCACGCCAGTCCGACGGGCTCCCGAGGTCACCGTGAGGCACAGCCGCTACAAGACGGTCAGCCAGTCGCCTGCGATCAAGCGGGGCCTGCTGGGGCACGTCGCGCCGTTCTGGAAGGCGATCGAGAAGGCCGCAGCTGTGTCGATCAAGGCGAAGCCGACCGGCTTCCTCCCGCCTCCCGACAAGGCCTCCCTCCTGGGCTGCGGCTTCTGGGGCTGCGTCTGGCCGACCGCCGACAAGCGGTTCGTCCTCAAGGCGTCCGTCGACCTGACCGAGGGCCCGCACGTCGCGCTGGCCATGAAGCTGTTCCCCAAGCACCCGGGCATGGCCTACCACCACCGGATCTGGCGCCTCCCGTCGCGCGTGTGGACCAACGAGCAGGGCTACTCGTGGGTCTGGATCATGCTCCGTGAGGAGACGGACGTCGACTCGATCTGGAACGACACCAAGCCGGCTCCGGGCTACAAGAAGATCCACGACGGCCTCGACGCACTCCCCGACTGCTGCTCGTGCCTCCACCAGGAGAAGGTGCTCGCGTGCGACAGCGACGACGTGCGGAAGGCCGAGCGCGAGCTGGACGTGATCCTGAAGAAGATCGGGACGCCGGCCTCGAGCAAGGGGAAGTACGTCTCCAGCCTGATCACCATGGCCTATCGCGACCATGGGATCCTGCTCGGTGACGTCCACTTCGCCAACGTCGGCCTGCGCCGGCATGACCTCTCGCAGTTCGGGGTCAAGCGGCACAAGGACCTCGTGGTGACCGACCTCGGCGACCTGGGGCAGTCTCCGCGCACCGACGGCGACTACCCGAAGATCAACGCGATCCAGAAGAACCCCAGGCTCTACGAGGCGCTGTTCGACGAGATCCCGGTGCTGCGGCCGTGATTCTCACGACGACGATCGTCGTGATCCCGCTCCTGACCATAGTGATCCTGCTCAGCATGATCTACTGGCCTGTGGACGACCGTGACGACGACAGCGAGGAGACGAAGCCATGACCGAGCCCATGGTCAAGATCCCGGTCTGGCAGCGCGACCTCCACGTCTACGCCGAGGCCTTCGCCGTGCTGACGCTCCCGCTCCTGTTCGCGGCGGCCAAGGACGCCCGCAAGCACCACAAGACGCTGCTCACGTTCATGGCCTGGGGCACGCTCGCCGTCGACGGCTACCTGCTCGGGCGCTACGTGCAGGCGATCTGGGATCGGAAGCACCCGCCCGTGTAGGTCAGCGGGCCCCGGCTCGACGCCTGGCCGCGACCAGTGCCGCCGGCGCCAGCTGGCGCGCCGCGGCCCGCTCCGGCCTCCGCTCGCGCCGCGGCGGCGCTCGGAACGCCTGCCGGCACCGCTCGCGGTGGAGCTGCCTCAAGCTGGCCAGCGTCGGCGTCCAGTCGTCGGCCGGAGCGACGTTCGAGGCCGAGGACCCACCCCATGTGCCGCTGCTCGAGGTCGCGGACCACGTGGTGGTGTTCGTCGCCGTGGACGCAGAGCCGGTCGTCCAGACCGTGCCCGCGCTCGTGTCGTTCGCCCAGGCCCCCACTACGGCACGATCCCCATGCTCATGAGCGGCGCGAGCCGAGCCAGGCAGTAGGCCCTGATCTCGCGGTTCACGGCGATCACGAGCTGGCGCGGCTCCTGACCGAAGTGGACCTTCGATCGCCGCCGGATCTCGCCCCGCGCGACAGACGCCCAGGTCGTGATCACGGGCTCCATGGCGGAACGCCACGACCGTCCCATGAGACCGGCCTCTCCAAGATCATTCGCGACGTGGAGCAGGGTGCCTAGCAGGCCAGGGACGTAGAGATCGGGCCCGGCTGGGAGACCCGGCAGGCCAGGAGACCCGGGCTGATAGAGGTTGACGATCCCCCTCCAGTCACGCTCTCCGCGCTCGTCGAGGCGCCTGGTGCGCTCGATCGCGAGCGGGATCATGGCCTCTGCGGCCTCGAGCCGGTCGAGGACACCTCGGAGCGCCTGGTTTCCCTGGCGGAGTCGCGCCTCCGACGCGTGTGTATCCGTGCCGTAGCGGATCTCCTGCCCCCACCGCTCGACCGCGAACCGCACGAGCGCACAGGCCAGCGCAGAGGCGCCGATCGTGCCGAAGGAGAACGTCAGCAGCTGCTGCGTGAGCTTCGTCGGGATCTTGTCCTTCACGGTCACGTGCGGGCCAAGGGTGCTGGCGAACTGCTCGTACTCGGCCTGGGACCTCGTCCAGACGCGTCGTGCAGCGACGTCGCCGAGGAAGGCCATGCCCTTGAGCACGGCGCGGAAGCCAGCCGACGGGTCGACCGTCCCGGCCTCTCGTGCGCCCCCGATCACGCTCCCAGGACCGAACAAGCCGAGCCGGTAGGTCTCCCACCACAGCCGCTCGCGGGCCTGCAGGTCTCCCGTGGAGGCGGCGCGCTGGAGGTCGCGGATCCGTGCGTCCATGGCCTTGATCCTACGGCCGCGAGCGCGGCCTGCTACTCGTGCCCGATCCGCTTGGTGGCGCCCGTCGCTCGCGGCGACATGCGGTAGGGCTCGAGCATGGAGTCTGGCGGCACGGCCGACGGGTGACCCTCGAGCCGGCCGACCTTGCTGAACCCTGGCGGTGAGAGAGGGACGACGTACCGGATCGCCTGGCAGACGACGGTCTCGCCGCCTCCGATCCAGGTCGGGCATGGGTAGGCGTCGAACGCAGAGGCTACGCCGAGGACGACCAGGTAGGCCCGGTCAGCTTGCTCCTTCCCAGGCCGCTGCTGGTCGCTCAGGCCGTGCTCCCAGTACTCGCGGGCGTCGATCACGTCTTGGTGCTCGCGCATGCGCTTCTCTGCCATGCGGAGCAAGCCCTCCGCGATCTCCCGCAGCTGCTTCTGCTTCCCGGCGTCTGTCAGCGCGAGGAACATGCGTCGACTGCTTCGACACCGCTCCCATTCGCTTTGATCGTCGACATGACCTCCGCCCATGCGTCCCCTCCAGACGGCGCAGAGCGCGCCGCGCACGGACTCGCCTGGCACACCCCGCGTGCAGCCAGACGAGCCTGCCCTTGTAGGTGAGACCCACGCCCTCGTCGTCGCGCAGCTCTGCGCGGCAACAGCGGAAGGCGCAGCGAGTCCCCAGGTCCACGTTCGATTCGCTCACAGCATGTCCTTGATCAGATCGGAGAGCGTGATCCTACGCTTCCTCGCCGGAGTCTCCACAGGCTGTCCACCAGGCCGTCGATCTTCCAGCCCCCAGCGGTCGATAGTCTCGCTGAGGTCCTCTCCGGGCGGCAGTGGCGGCAACGGCGTCTCCGGAGAGGATCGAGGCTCTCGACGTCGCCTGCCCATGCCTCACCCGCAGGCAGATCCTACCGAGGCCTCGACCGTCTCGATCACCGTGGCGATCCGCTCGGCACCCGTGAGTGCGAAGAGGCGCCTGGCGATCTTCGCCGTTTCCACGGACTCCAGCACGTCCGACATGGCCCGGTGCCCGACACGGTCCAGCTGCGCGCCCTCGAGGTCGACGCCGCCCCAGTTCTTCAGGGCCAGCTTGATCGTGCTCATGTCCAGCGAGCGGTAGTGGATCTTCCCGTAGTAGGTGGGCATGCACTGACCGACGACCGGACGGTCGACCGCTGACGGTGAGAAGCCGCCCCACACGATCGGCTGGCCCGCGTCGAAGCGATCGAGGAGGTCGATCATGGCCTTCTCGGCCTCGTCCATGGGCACGGTGTCGGGCCCGCGGAGCGCGTCGAGCAGCCCGTTCTTCGTGTGCATTTCGAGCACGACAGGAGGCATGGACAGCCCGTCGAGGACGGCCTGCTCGTGACGAATCACAGCCTCGTACCGACCCAGCTCCTGCAGCGCGCCGTCGGTCACGACGAGCGCGACCTCGAGCAGCAGCGGAGGCGGCGCCCACGGCCTGGCGACGCCTGTGGTCTCGGCGTCCAGCCACGCGATCCGGGTCACCCCCCAATCCCACTTCGCAGGCATGTTTCCTTCGCCGTTCCTCCCCGACGAAGTAGTCATAACGACGAGGAACGACAGCGACGGCCAGCCGTGGCTGGCTCGCAGGATCACAGCCGGCGGGCAGCGGGCGGGCAGCGGACCCCACCGCACCCCGCGATCCAGACGGCTTCCTGAGACAAGAATACGTTTCCGGACCGGGGGTGCCCGTCGAAAGATCAGGGGTTACGTCGTGTGCCGCTGGGCGGCGGTCGCGGCGATCCGGGGCCCCGAGCTGGAGCCAGTACGCACTTCGAGCCCGGTCACCTGTTCAGGCTTCCGGGCTTCGTCGTCGGGATCACTGAGCCAGGACCGCGGCCCCTCGGTGCTCTACCCGAGGGCGGGCTGTCGTCGCAGGTGCTCACCGCCGTAGCGCAGAGCAGTCGTCGTCCGGGTCACAGCGCCCGACGAGACGGAGCCTGTGGGCTCCCCTACGCCGCCTGACACATGAGGTCAGGGACCATGAGGTCAGGGACCTTGGTGAGGTCCGCCACCAGCCGCTTGCTCCGCCGGCCGGCCATTTCCTCGGCGATCACGTACGCGTTCAGGGCCTTCAGCTCCGGGTGGGCCCTGGCTGCGGCCATGCACTGGTCCATGGTCGGAGGTCGATCGGTCGTGAGCAGGAGGGTCTTCGTCCGCCGGTGGTAGAGGTGGTACCGCATGTCCTCGCCCTCTTCGAGTTCATGCTCCTCCCGGCCCTCCTTCTTCGCGGCCTTGACCTGCTCCTGCGTGGGCCACGGCAGGCCCCTCTTGCTGCGCGAGACGATCACCTGCCGGCGGTAGGACCAGCCGACGAACTCCTCGACGCCGGGCGCGTCCTCCTCGTGCATGCGCTGGGCCAGCTCCGCGTGGTAGCTGACCTTCAGCTCCATGACCACGCCCAGGGCCTCCTCCGGGGTCGCGAGCTGGTACGTCGTCCCGCCGCGGGCGACGAGCTTCGTACTCTGCTTCTGGTGGTGCTCACGCCCGGCCCAGGCGTCCATGGAGGAGACGACCCACGTCTGGTCGCTGGCCTCCAGCATGAGGCACAGCACGATCGGCTTCCGATCTCGGAAGCCGGTCACCGTCAGGCGCGGGCGCCCGCTGCGCTTCATGTACTGCTTGAGGTCCTCGACCTGGTCGAGGGTCTCCAGCTGGATCTCGGCCACGTAGACGCCCTTGCCCGCGAGCTTCTTCCACATGACCAGGGCCAGGTCCCACTCCTGCAGGGCCTCGACCATGACGCAGAACGTGCAGGCCTTCGACTCGCACGGCACGAACGACCAGCCGAGGTCGCGCCCGCGCGTGGTCCTGCGGTTGATACAGAACTGGCCGCAGCCGATCGGGCGTTGCACCGCAGCGAGGAACGCCAGGTTCCGCTTGGTCAGCACCTCCCAGACCTTCACCTGCTCCTTCGTCGGGTTCTCCGGGAGGGTGGGGGCGGACGCCCGGAGCCTCTTCGCGATCTCGTTCAGGAACACGCGGGCCTGGCCCTCGACGCGGTCGAAGCCGAGCGTCTCGCGCATGTAGACGTTGTAGCCGCGGCCCTCGGCGCGCCCCTCGCTCCGCTCGTCACGCCACACGGCCCCGGCCAGCGCGTGCATGGCGACGGGGCCCACGGCGTTGATCAGCGCCTTGCGCCCGGCCTCGGCCTCGCCGTCCTGCAGCCGGCCGAGGACCGAGAAGACCTCGCCGCTGGCCTGGGCAGCGGTGTAGTCCGCATGGAGGATCGACTCCACCGAGGCGGCCAGGCGCTTGGGCTCCTGGCGCGGCGTGAACTCCTTGCCCTTTTCGCGCATGCCCTGGCCCATGCTCATGAGGAACGAGCACACGGTCCGAGCGATCCGCGTCCTGTCGGCGCGATCGCACACGTAGTCCTCGATCCAGTCGCAGACGCGAGGGAGCGTCTCCTCGTTCACGAGCTTCCGCCGCCGCGTCCGCTTCTTCCGCTTCGGCTCTCCGACCGGGTTGGCGACGAAGCGGAACGGGTCGACCACGGGCTCGATCGGGTCGTAGTAGGTGCCCTGCTCGTCGGTGTCCTCGACCAGCGCGATCATTTCGGCCGGCGTGAGGTCGCGCTCGGGCTTGGCCGCCGGCGCGGGCACGACCGAGGCCGGGAGCGCCTTGGCCAGGAACGGGGTCATGTCGAGGCCGAAGGCGGTGGCCAGCTTCATGGCCGCCTGGTGCCGGCCGCACGCCCAGACCGCCGCGGCCAGGTGGATCACGTCGCCGCCGGTGCTGCAGTCGCCGTGGCAGCGCCAGTGCTCGATCCCGAACTTGCCGACGAAGACGTTGAACCCGGCCTTGTTCGGGCCAGCCGTCAGCTGGGACGGGTTCGTCTCCTCGTGGTGGACCGGGCAGAAGTAGAAGTGCCCCTGGTTGCCTCCGCGCTGCGTGGGCTGCAGCCCGAGGTGGACCTCGAGGAACCACGAGACGCTGATCGCGGCCTTGACCGCGGCGTAGACGCTGTCGCCCTGGGTGACGATCTTCTGCTCGCGCGTCTCCCCTGACGGCGTCCGATAGATCACCGTCTTGACGGGCTGGGCCTGTGGCGCGACGTAGGGCCGCCACTCGAACCCGATCTCGCGCAGGAAGGCGTAGTAGTCGAGCGCCTTGGTCCCGCTCAGGTGGAGCTTGTGCGGCAGGCGCCCGCCCGGGACGGCGCGCGTGGCGACGAAGCGCGGATTGCAGAGCTGGTTGGTCGAGAGGTCGAAGCCGCAGTGGTGATCGCCGTGGATACCGACGCCGCCGAACCCGGCCTTGGCCGAGAGGTAGCCCGCGATGTACTGGTAGGCCCGCTTGTGCTCGTTCTTCTCGTGGTCCCACTCCGGACCGAAGCCGTCGCGCGAGCTGCTCGCGGAGTTCTTGCTCAGGCGGATCACTTGGGTGAGCGGAATATCGATATGGAACCTGTTCGGGAGGAATGGCAGCGCGGCGGCCGGCGAGTTCTTCAAGACCGAGCTGCTCGACTCGTAGAGCTTCGGGACCAGGTCGTACATGTCGAACCAGGCGGCGAGCTTGGTCCAGTCCCCGGCCTCGTCGCAGTCGTAGTACATGCGCGACATGCCGTCGAAGTTGTGCTCCTTGCGGAACCTCCCGAGGCTCGGGTTGTGGACGAAGATCGCGTTGGTGTCCTTGTGGCGGACCGCCTCGGCCTGGGCGTCAGTCCACTGGCCATACTCCGCCCAGGACAGCTCCAGCAGGTCCTTCCGCGAGCTGAAGCCGCTGAGGGACTCCTGGCTCTTCTCCCCCACGTTGAAGCGGAAGGCGCGCCCCTGCGGGAGCGGCCCGAAGGCCGCGGCGCCTGGCTCAGACGACATGCCGCGTAGCCAGCCGCGGTGAGCGTCCTCCCAGTGGGCCCTGGAGACCGATCCGTGAGGGGCATGCGTCTTGCCGCAGCTGGCGCAGATCAGGGAGTCGCTCATGAAACCCTCACGTTCTTCGCGCCAAGGGCGCGCATGCACCGCATGAAGACTTCCGCGGACTCTGCGGTCAGGCACTTGTCGCCGATCGTGATCCGCATGCGCGGGAATCTGCGCCTGCAGGAGTCGGACAGTCGGTCCCGCCGGACCACGCGAGACCCGTAGCCCTCAATGGCGCGCTTCGCCTTCGGCTCGCACGCCAGGCACACATGCAGCCACTCCTGCCAGTAGTCGGTGCCGAGGGGGTGCGGCATGGGACGCTCCGACTCCAGGCGCACCCGCGGCCTCTTCTTGCAGCCGAACGCCGATCCGAAGCACCCGCCGTCGTTCGGGAGCTGGGTCGCCTTGAGCACAGCTCCGAGCGGTGCGGACAGGATCGCGTCCACCCCACCGAAGGCCTGGCCCGTGGCGTTGGCGCAGGCCTCGCTCCGCTCCGCTTCGGCGCGTCTGCGCGCCGGATCCTGCGGTTCGCACTTGATCTCCCCGGCGGCCGTCATGCAATCCAAGCAGTCGGTTGCACTTAGGCCCTTGCCGTGCTCGCACTGCGCCGCAAACTGTCCACCTGTCGTCATGCCACTACCTTTCACAGGCCAGATCAGGCTTGCGAGTTACCGGCAGTAGTAGTTACGATCAGCGCGGCCTCCCGCGGTGTTCGCGCCTAGCTGCTTTAGGTTCGACTCGCAAAGCGACCTCCACCCTGGCCGGTGGGGGTCGCAGCTTTTCCGGAGCCCTCGGTCGCTCCGCTCGTTGTTCGTCCCGCTATCTAGCCCGACCGGATCGCCACCCGCAAGTACCTTCCGTGTACCTGCCTGCGACGCCGTGACCCACTTGCGGGGGACGGCTCGGACGGTAGGGCGAGGCCCTCACCCGACCCGGACAGATCCCATACCGACGTCCATATACAGAGGTCAACATACATACGTCTGTATATGTAGGTCCGTATGCGTAGGTCGGTATATGGAGGTCGGCATACATACGCTCACGCCAGCGCCCTCCTGGCCGCGGCCACGTCGTCGACCTGGACGATCAGCACCCCGTAGTCGCCGCGCAGCTCTTCGGTGTACTCGGTGGACCCGCTCTCGGTGATCAGGTACCACTCACGCACATACAGGTGTGCGTCCAGGCGCCGCTTCCGCTCCTCGAGCAGCCCAGCCGGGAAGGCGTGCTCCTCGCTGTCGTCGCAGGCCCCCTGCGCTGGCGTCTCGAACGGCGCGTCAAAGAACACCGTCGGCGTGGTGTGTACGCTGGCGCCCATGTGCTCGTCGTAGACCGCGAGGAGCTTCCTGTTCATGAGGCGGGTCACGTGGTCCAGGCTGAAGCGGCTCACGAGTCCCTGTCCTGCGTTGTATTGACAGGCGGGTTGCACCCCTCGCACGCCTTGGCCACTGGCGTGCCGTGATAGCAGGTCACGCCGGCCTTGGTCGAGTCGGCGACGTCGTCGGCGCACGGCCCGCAGAAGAGGTAGAGCACCAGCTGGAGCTTCTCCCGGATCAGCCGGTCGATCTCGGCCAGCGACGGCTGGACCATGTGGCCCTTGCGGTCGGGGAGAAGCTCCTTGCAGCGGCGGCAGGTCAGCGGAGGCGTGGTGATCGTGACCTTGAAGGTCTCGAGCGCGTTTAGCTCGACCGGCCGGCCGACGATCGGGATCGACACGCGCCCGTCGGGACGGACTACCGACCTGAACGGCGGCAGGATCAACGGGCTGTCGCTCACGTGGCCTCCGGACCGGCCGCGACCTGCACGAAGCTGTCCGCATACTGGATCCCGAACCCGACCTTGCGCTGGCCCTCGGGCGCGGACGGCTTGAAGCCGACGAACGGCGACGCGACGTAGGTGCCCGGCCGGGCCCCGTAGATCAGGGTTCCGTCGTCCAGCTCGAGGCAGGCCCACCCACGGAGCTTCTCCGCGTCGAGCAGGTCGTGCTTCACGGCCTTCAGCTTGTCAGCGCGGTCGCGGAGCGCCGCCGCGGACTCGAAGTCCTGTGCGGAGATCGCGACCTCCTTGGCCGCCGTAGCCTTCGCGATCTCCTCGTCCAGCTGTGCCCTGTCCAGGCCATGCGGAGGTCCCAGCTCGCGCTGCACCTCCTCGTCCGTGAGCGGGCGGTAGAGCACGATCACGCGGCCTCGCAGGTCGCTGCCCTGGCGGCTCGCCTGCCCGGTGACGCTCAGCGCCCACTCGACGCCGGCCTGGAAGCAGGCGTCCTCGGTCTTCGTCGGCGCGAAGTTCCCGAACCGCTTGAACCACTCGCGGAAGTGCTCGACGCTGGGACTGCTCATGGTGCCCTCCTCCTCTTCGCCTTCTTGGAGTCGAAGGCACGAAGCCCATGCGCTGGCATTTTCACGCGCTTGGCCTCCAGTTCGCACCTCACGCGGTGCAGCTCGCTCATGGCGGCGTTGCGCTCCTCGAGCGCCACGGCCAGCTCGCGCTTGAGCTTCTCCAGGTCTACACCGGAGGCTTCGCAGCCGGGGGACTTCGCGTTCGCCATGGCCACGATCGCGGTCATGGTGTCCACGAACGAGACCTTGGACCGCACGCTCGGCGTGATCGTGACGGGGACGTCCTTGGCTTCCGGTTCCAGCTCGAGGCGATCTGTGAGGAGCCAGCCAGGGCCGTCGTGGTAGTCCCACAACACCGGAGTCCACTCCGCGCCGTTCAGGATCACCGTCTTGCCGAGCGCGGTGCCGGTGCGGCCGGCGCCTGGTAGACCGGCCTTGACCGCCACGCGCGATCCGGTCATGTCGTCGCTCACTTCGCCTTCTCCTTCTTCGGCTTCGCCGGCGCGACGGCCTGCTGACGCGGCGTCAGCTTCACGGAGACGCGGTCTTCTGAGCCGTAGGTCTTGAACAGCGTCAGCAGCCGGATCTGCTTGTCGCTGTCGTAGAACACCCCCTCGAGCGAGTCCCCGACGAACTTCATGACGTTGTCGAGGTCCGGCGTGCCGACGTGCAGGAACGTGCCGTCGAGCGCGGCCTTCTGCTGCCATGCCGGCCAGCTGGCCGGGATCGCGTAGAAGAACGTCACCTCCGCGTCGATCGGGCAGGTCCACGGCAACAGGTCGCGGTCCTGCAGCTCGACGCGCGTGATGGCCTGGATCGCGAAGCTCTCCTCGCTCTTGGCCAGGACCCCGGTGAGGTCGTTGACGATCGTGCGTCGCGAGAACTTGCCGCGACCGCGCATGGCGACCTTGTGCATGTTCGCCTTGGGCAGGGCGCGGTAGGGGAAGCTGAAGGTGATCGGGTTGACGGGGTGCGGGCGCGGCTGCGTGTTGGTCATGAGTCGATCCCCCGTAGGCCGATTCCGTGGACCACGCCCATGATCCCCGTCGGCTTGGTCACGGGCTTCGGCAGGTGGAGGTCCAGGCTCCAAGCCGTCAGCGCCGTCAGCGCAAGCGGCCTGCCGGAGACCGTGAGCGATCGCGTCGGAGTCAGCATGTCCAGCTCGACCTCGTTGCCGCTGGTCGGATCCCGCATGACCTCGTCCGCGAGGAACGTCCTCAGCCTGCTGCTGTCGCTTGCGACCAGGCGTGCAGGCCAGTCCGCGAGCACCGAGCTGCCGAACGCGAACTGCACCACGCCGTCCGTGTAGACGTTCAGAGCGTCCGCGGTGTGTGCGTCAGCGTCGATCATGAGACTCACGCCGTACGCGAAGTAGGCCGAGTTGCGCGGCATGGAACCGCGGTGCTCGCCGTAGAGGAAGCTGATCTGCCCGCCGGCGTCGTAGAAGAAGCGCACACGCTCCTGGCCGGGCTGCACGATCAGGCGGTGCCAGAGCGGGCTCTTCCTGGGGCGCATACCGATTGTTCCTACGGCATGAAGCGGAACGACGCGCATGCCGGGACGTCGCGGCTCCGCTGCCGATCTGGCTGGCCTGGCTGGTGGTGTCGTTGGTTCGTCCGGTTGATCGTCTAGCGGTAGCCTGGTGGCCTCCGCGCTTGGTCGTGCGAGGCTGCGCGCGTTGGTGTGGCGGTCACGGTGTCGCTCCCACACCAGCAGCGGCACGTGCGCCCCGCAGACGCTACCGTCCAGCCGGAGTTCCTGGCACTCGCGCCACTCGAGCGTGCGTGCCCACGAGGCCTTCAACCGCTCCATGTCGGTTCGCG
>Ga0315288_10007265_pt1 | contig 14040 bp, 10 predicted proteins | sample YL17G11_20_MG_FD_203454 | JGI IMG/M metagenome (GOLD analysis project Ga0315288, IMG submission 203454) | Sediment microbial communities from Yellowstone Lake, YNP, Wyoming, USA - YL17G11_20 | ecosystem: Environmental > Aquatic > Freshwater > Lake > Sediment | place: USA: Wyoming | collected... | reverse complement strand
CTGCGTGGCTGCATGCCCCGAAGGGGCCTTGAGTGTGGTGCCGCCAACGATGGCCCCTGATACCTGGGCGGAGCCCCTCGAGCAAGTGACCAGAGAGCTGCTCGAGAAGCGCGGCATGGCCGTGTACATCAAGGAGGCATGACCCAATGGCTGAGACACTGTTCGGATACAAGGGCAAGATCCTGGACGTCAACCTGACGACCGGGCAGACCAAATCACTGGAAGTGACTTCTGAACTCGCCAAGAAGTATATCGGTGGCTCAGGATTCGGAGCGCACTTTCTTTGGGAGCGCATGAAGCCAGGCACTGACCCGCTGGGTCCCGACAACCTGATCATGTTCATGACCGGTCCGCTCACAGGCACGGGCATGTCCGGCACCCGTTGGCAGGCCATCTTCAAGTCACCGCACACGGGCGCCTGGGCGCGCTCAGCCCAGGGCGGTGACATCGGCCCTGAGCTCAAGTACGCCGGGTGGGATGGCATCATCATCACCGGCAAGTCGCCCAAGCCCGTCTACCTGTACATCAAGAACGATCGCGTAGAGATCCGCGACGCCAGTGAACTGTGGGGTCTGGACACGCACGAGACGCCCCTGCTCTTGGAGAAGACACTCAAGGACCCACTGATCAAGGTGGCTTGCATTGGCCCTGCCGGCGAGAACCTGGTCAAGTACGCCAGCATCAGCACCGAGTTCTACCGGGCCTTTGGGCGCTTGGGCGGCGGCGCAGTCATGGGCTCCAAGAACCTGAAGGCCGTCGTCATCCGCGGAACGGGCGAAGTCGCGGTGGCAAACCTGGCCAAGTTCTGGGAACTGGTCAAGAAGCAGCGCGAGGCTCTGCTCACGCCGGACAACTATTGGTTCCGCCGCTGGGGCACGCAGAGCTACAACGAGTTCTTGAACAACCTGGATACCTTTGGATACAAGAACCTCCAGGAAGCCTGGCTGCCCCCAGAAGTGTTCGCGAACGTCTCGGCGCAGTACCTGGAGAAGACCTCCCAGGTAGGCCGTCGCTCGTGCATCGGCTGCGCCAACCGCTGCTCGACCTTTGGCATCGTGCGCACGGGCAAGTACACCGGCCTGGTGGACGAGATCGACTATGAGGGCATCGCCAACGTCGGCATCGGCTGCGGCCACACGGACTTTCGCACGTTCATGCCCGCCGAAGCAGAAGTGGAGAAACTCGGTCTCGACATCATCTCCAGCGGCAAAGTCGTCTCGTTTGCCATGGAGCTCTACGAGAAGGGCATCCTGACCAAGGCGGATCTGGGCGGCATCGACCTCACTTGGGGCAACACCGATGCCCACATCGAGCTGCTGCGCATGATCGCGCACCGCAAGGGCATTGGTGATGTCCTGGCCGAAGGCGCACTGCCGGCTGCCAGGAAGATCGGCAAGGGCGCGGAAAAGTATGCCATGACCGCAGCCCTCGGCAACGAGATCTCCGGGTCAGACCCGCGCGCCAAAGATGCCCTGATCACCACGGCCTACATCGCCGCAGAACGTGGCTCCTGTCACAACGCACCCGCGGGGACCTGGGACGCGCCCGACCCTGCGCGCCAGGACAAGATGACCTTGTTCGACTGCATGGTCGTCTGCCTGTTCGTGTCGGTCGATGGATGGGGCGCGGTCGCTCCGCTCTCACCAGACTACACGGAGATGCTCAACGTGGCCACCGGCTGGAACCTGGGCGAGGCCGACTTTATGAAGATCGGCGAGAGGGTGGCCAACCTGGCCCGCGCTTTTAACATGCGCGAAGGGCTGCGCCGCAAGGACTGGGAGCAGCTCGCGCCACGCATGTATGAGCCACTGCCCACCGGGCCGTACAAGGGCGACGCAATCACCAAGGAGATGGTCAGCAAGTACCTCGATGGGTACTACCAGGCGCGTGGCTGGGACGTCGCCACGGGCGTTCCGACTCGGGCCAAGCTCGAGGAGCTGGATCTGAAAGATGTTGCGGACGCCCTGAAGGTCTAGGGCGGTTTCTCGCCTGCCGTACCGCCCCGCGCAGACGGGGGCGAGAGCGTGTTGTTCATGCCGGAGACCGCAGACGCCTTGCGGTCTCCGGCATTCTCAGGCGCCAGGAGAGTCATGCAACGCACACCAACCTTCCGCCGTACCGCCCCGCGCAGATGGGGTGGAAGAGCAGCGCCTTGGGCGCTGGTGCTTGCCCTGGCCTCAGCACTGGCCGTCGCCTCCGCATGCACAACGGGGCCAACGGCTGTGGTTCCCCCGACGATACGTGCTGCCCTGCCGAGCGCTACGCCGCAGGGCATCGACCTGGCGGTGCTGTACACGTCCGACACGGTCGGCCATACCGATCCGGTTTCCGCAGTCGAATGCGGCTGAGGCCTCGGACTGGGCGGGTTGACCCGGCGGGCCACCCTGATCAAGAGAGAGCGCGTTGATCGTCCGCAATTGCTCCTGCTGGATGGCGGCAATACCCTGTGGGGCGACGCTGGCCTGGCAGCGCAAACGCAAGGCCGGGTGATGGTTGAGGCCATGAACCTGATGGGCTACAGCGCCATGGCGCTCGGGGAGCTGGACCTACAGCTCGGAGCCGACGCCCTGCGCGAGCGCATGGCAGAAGCGAGCTTTCCTTTCCTCTCGGCCAACCTTGTCATCAACTCCACGGGCCAGCTCTTGGCCCGGCCGTACGTTCTGCTCGATGCGGGTGGGCGCCAGGTCGCGGTCATCGGATTGACAGGCAGCGGCAGCGTCCCCACCGCCCCGGGTGAGCAGGCCCCGCTCGAAGAGCCCCTGTCGCCATGGGACGGTTCAGACCAGCCGGTGGACGTGCCGAGGTCCAGGCAGCGCGCGCCCCTGGGAGGTCCCGCCCATGTCATCGGCGCTCTGGCAGTGACCGATCCCGCCCATGCACTGAGCAAGGCCTTGTACGCACTGCGCTGGAGAACGGACGTGATCATCGTGCTCTCCAACCTGGGCTGGGAAGCCAACGCACGCCTGGCGCAAAGCGTGCGCGGCCTGGACCTGGTTGTGAGCGCTGGCCCCGGGCAGCTCATGGCGTCACCCTGGCGCGCTCCCGGCACCGGCACGCCCGTTGCCCAGTGCGGGGTATATCCTCAGCAGCAGCCGGGCAGCCTGCTGGGCAAGGTGCGGCTGCATGTGGACAGCGCCGGCGCGGTCGATCGATGCTTCGGCAGCCATACCGCGCTCAGCTCACAGATCGTTGGTGACGTTGAGATGCGCGACTTGTTGCGCCGCTTCCAGAAACTATGTGTGCATCCGCGCGAATCCGCATAATCCGTGGAATCCATGAACCAGTCCCCGCATCTACTCGCTACAGGGGTCCGCGCATGCAGAGCAACGGCCAACAGCCCGCTCACAAACAACCACAACAAGACGCCACGCATCCTCGTTCCGGCCATCGCTTCCTCCTTGTGCACGCCAACCGTCACAGAGCGTTTGAGAACCCGAGGTACAGTCTTTGCAGACGGCACCAACAGCGCTGGCCGGGCAGCGCGCGAGGGAAGGACAAGGAGTGAAACACGAGCGTGACGCGTGAATTGTCGCCGCCGAGCCGCGTGCACAGCAGGACTTCCTGAATTATACGGGATTCGTGCGCCAGGTCAAACGGTTGACTCCATTCTTCATTCCCCCATTTTGTCGTGCCCGTCGGCATGCAGTACAATCGGGACCTGGAATTGCAGGCAACCCGCCCGGGTGCGGCACCACTTTCCGGGACTCTGAGGCAAGGCGATGGTTCATCCCAATCAAACTCACATCTTCCCAGGGGCCCTGAGACGGCTATCCAGGGACGCCTTCCAGTCATCGAAACGCTGGATGCTGCTCCTGGGAGTGCTGCCTCCACCTCTCCGTTTTCAAATTGACCTGACCGACGGCTGCAACCTGCGCTGCCCCACCTGCAGTAAGTGGCAGGCGACGCCCTCGCCACAAGAGTTGACGCTGGTGGAGTGGGGCGCGATCCTCGGCCGTATCCGCAACGTCTCTCTCCTGAACGAGATCTCCGTCACGGGGGGCGAACCCCTCACGCGACCGGACGCGCTACCGTTCCTGCGCCTGGCCAAGAGCCTGGGATTCCGGCTGCATCTGATTAGCAATGGCTGGCTGCTGAGCGACGAGACGCTGCGCGAACTGCAGGTGATCGGCGTGGACAGGCTTACGCTCTCGCTCAACAGCCTGAACGCAGCCCTCCACGACGAGACGCGTGGCAGGCCGGGCAGCCACGCGCGCATCCTGCATGCCATCGAGGCGTGGCGGAGCGGCCCGCGCCAGATGGACCTGTGCCTAAGCACGTTGGTCGTCGAGGCCAACTGCGGCGAGCTGACCTCTCTGGCGCGCTTTGCCCAGCAGCAGGGCCTTACCGGAATCATCTTTCAAGTGCTGGCCCCCGCCGAGGCCCACTACCCGTTCGCGCGCCACCCGAGCATGCCCCGGCCCGCCGAGGGCTGGCACCTGCACGACCCGCGCTGGGTGCGCAGCGTCGAGTTGCTTGAGGAGCAGGTGCAGGGTCTGCTGCACGCGCAGCGCCAGGACGGACGGGTGCTCAATCCGCCCTCCCAGTTGCGCAATTTCCCGCTCTACTATCGCCAGCCGGAGGCCCTCCGCTCCCAGCCCTGCCTGGGCGTTCTGACCCGGCTCTACATCGACCCTTTTGGTAACATGCGCCTCTGCTATGGGCATGCGCCCCTCGGCAACGCGCTGACCGACGACCCGCGGCGGGTCTGGCGCAGCGCAGCCGCGCGCAGCATGCGCCGCGCCAGCCGCTCCTGCGTGGAGTTATGTCGCATGCTCAACAACAACCTCTGAGCCTACGGAAAGCGAGCAGTCTACGTGATCACCGTTGTCATCTATGCGCTGAACGACGCACAGACGATATCCGCCTGTCTCTCTTCGTTGGTTTCCCAGCGTCCGCCGGCCGGCCTGGACGTGGTCGTCCTCGACGACGGCTCGCGCGACCAGACGGCGGCCATCGTCGCCCGACAGTTCCCCCAGTTCCGGCTCATGCGCGAGGACCAGACCCTGGGATGGGTGCGCGCACTGCGCAAGCATCTGCCTGACCTGCACGCCTCCCGGCTCGCCTTCCTCGGAGCGCACTGTCGGGCCGAGCCGGGCTGGCTGGCCGCAGCTGAGAAGGAGATGGCCAGAGGTCGCCCAGTGGTCACCGGATCCGGACACCACGGCCGTGAGAGCCTGCCCGAGCGCTTTCAGGCCATCGTGCTGCACGCCGACGCCATCCCGCAGCGCGAGGCGGACGTGCCGTTCCTCTGGGACGACGACTTTGCCATCTTGCCGGACCTGCTCGAGCAGCACCTCCCGCGCAGCGAGATGGTGCTCAGCGACGGGGCCGGGGCCACGCTGCTCTCGCGGAACCTGCTTAAGGCCGGCATCGCCATCGCCTACCGCCCCGCCATGCGCGTGAATCACGTCACGCATCCCTGGCGTAAGTTCGTGGCCCTGTGGTACGGCGAGCTGGCCGTCAACTGCGTGGCCACCAAGCGCGCCGACCCCACGTCGCCGGGAGCGCGCTGGTTGTGGCTCGGTCCACTCGCCGCGCTGGCGCTGGCGGGCAAGCGCTGGCTGCAAGGCGTGCGCGACACGCTGCGCGCGCGACCCTGGCTGCGCATCTCCTGGCTAGAGGTGGCCCTGCACGCCTGCCTGCTGGCGCTGTGCATGCCGGTCTACTGGTTGGGGCTATGTCGCGAGATGTTCGCGCCGAACGGTGCGAAATGACCTTCCCGCAGGGTCGCCTGGCACGCGCCGGCGGACACGTTGTGTTGCCCATCGAGACAGTGTCTCGATGAGCCAACCCACCTTCTCCGTGATCGTGCCCACGCACAACCGCGCCACCCAGCTCGGCGAGTGCCTGCAGGCATTGGCCGCGCAGGACTATCCGCGCGACCTGTGGGAAGTGATCGTGGTCGACGACGGCAGCGCCGCGCCTCCCACGGCCACGGTCGAGCGTTTTTGCGCCGCGCTGCCGCTGACGCTGTGGCGCTTGGAGGCCACGCTGTGGCGCTTGGAGGCCCCGCTGTGGCGCTTGGAGGCCACGCTGCTGCGCCAGGCGCACGCCGGCCCGGCGGCAGCCCGCAATGCCGGGGCCGCGCGCGCCCGGGGCCGCGTGCTGGCCTTCACCGACGATGACTGCGCCCCTGAGCCGGGTTGGCTGAGCGCCCTCGCGGCCCGACTGGACGGCGACCTGTCACACGCCGTCGGCGGTCCGTCCCTCGATCCATGCCCGCGCAACCCGTACTCGGCGGCCAGCCAGATCATCGAGGACTGGATGTTCGCCCGCCACAACGCCACCGCGCAGCGCGCCTGCTTTCTCTCCAGCAACAACCTGGCCCTGCCGAGCGAGTCGTTCCGCGCGCTGGGCGGCTTTGACCAGAGCAGCTTTGCCACGGCCGCGGCCGAGGACAGCGACTTGTGCGAGCGTTGGCTGCAGCGCGGCTACCGGCTGGAATTCGTCCCCGGCGCCGCGGTGCAGCACCGCCACCCGCAGACGCTCGCCAGCTTCTGGCGGCAGCACGTCAACCGCGGGCGTGGCAGCTACTGGCTGCTCCGCGCGCACGCCCGGCGCGGCCTGCCACGGCGCGCCTGCGACTGGGGCTCCTGGCGACGGGGTCTGGGCGCGCTCGTGCGCGCACTCGCGCGCCTGGACTGGTCCGAGGTCGCGCCGGTCGGCGCCCTGCTCGTGGTGTGGAGGCTGGCGCACACCTCCGGCTATCTGGCAGAGGCATGGTGGGGGAAAAACCCGAAGGCACAAAGGAAATCCGAAACCACAACGTAGGCCCTTTCGCATGTCGGTTCTTCCGTTGACAGCGCTGTCCTTTTGCGCTATCTTATGACCGAATACCGAGGGCGGGGGAAGAATCCGCAGATTGCGCAGATTAACGATCCAGATAAGCCGACGCGCGGCACGGGGCCATCGAGCCGTTCTTCGAGGCGCTGGGCTGGGACGTACACAGCCGCGCCGGCTACTCCGAACCTTATGAGGACGCGACCTTCGAGGAATCGCTGCGCGACGCTGCGCAGCCAACGCCGCTGTCGGCAGCCCTGCCTGCCGTTGCGACGAGACCATCGGAAAGGGAGGTCTCCATGCCACGTGTACACACCGTTCTGCGTGTCGTATTCTCAGTGCTGCTAGCAGCCATTTTGGGACTGGGTCCGACGCTGCGGCTTTCCGCCGGAGGCTGAACCTGGGTCGCTTTGGGCCCGCAGGGCGGGTTCATCCGGGCCCTGGCCATCGACCCGCACACCCCGTCCACGCTCTACGCCGGGACATGGTACGGCGGGGTGTTCTAGAGCCGCGACGCCGACGGCGTCGTCGTGGTGCCCAACCGCTTTGCACTCTACCGGCAGCGCCAGCTTGGGATCAACGAGGAGATGGCCAGCAAGTTCTTCGACGGCCCGTTCCTGGCCTGTCTGGTGGGCAAGGCGGACCTCAAACAGGCCATCGCACCCTTTCTGCGCAGGTGGAAGTGGCGCGGCACCGTGGACGCCTTTCTGCAGCGCTGGTTCGACGAGGAGAACGCTGTCGACCCGCGCGTGATGGAGGAGGTCGGCCGCGTGCGCCGCGCGGGCCTGCGCTGCGGGCTGGCCACCAACCAGGAACGCTATCGTCTGGACTACAGACGCCATGCGATGGGCTTGGAGCAGGCGTTCGACGCCGTCTTTGGCTCGGCCGAGGTCGGCGCGCTCAAGGACGACCCTCGCTTCTACGAACGCGTCACGCGCCAGCTCGACGTGCCGCGCCAGGCCGTGCTGTTCTGGGACGACTCGGCGCGCAATGTGCAGGCGGCGCGAGCCTTTGGCTGGCAGGCCGAGCTCTACCAGGGCTTTGAGGACTTGCAGAGCGCGCTGGCCGACTACCTGCCGTCGACTGAGCAGCCATCCGACACGCCTGTCAGGTGAAAGGGCGCTGCCGGTTCAGATCCATCCCATCGAGCCAGGCGACCAGGGCGTACCCCCCCTGTGACCCTGGCCCGCCTGGCTGAGCATTTCGGTTGGATGGCCGAGCTGACTGGGCAGCAAGCCAGCGAGGGTATGAGCGCAGCCAGGGCTCTGCTCCGCAATTCTGGAACGGCGCCCGGGTGTGGGCGCCGTTCCGGCAATCCGTGCGCAACTACTGCACCGACAGTTCCACGAGGCAGATCTTGAGCGGTGCCTCGCTCTTCTCCCACGGACGGTGGTAGACCAGTTTGATCACGGTCTGCCCTTTGGATACGGCCTGGAACTGCAGGACCGCCTTGCCAGGCTGCCCCAGTTGCCCGGGGTTGGAGTCGGAGACGTACTGGTTCGAAACCAGGTGCACAAAGCCCTCATCAATCTCCGCCACTTCCCAAGAAGAGCCTGTCGTGACGTTGGCCTCGAGGGTCACGCTGAACGCCTCGCCGACCTTGACCGTGCGCCGATCCACCGCCGCAGGCTCCGGCGTGACGAATGGCTCTGTCTGTTTCGACGCGTCATCACGCGGGGCATTCGGCTGCCTCGCCTGCACCCCAGACGCACAGGCTGCCAGGAGCGGCGCCCCCAGCAACAAACCCAACACCGTGCAACGGACCGTTTTCTGCGGGAAAATGATTTCTGTACCTCCTTTGATCTTTCCTCGCGCAACACACCTCAGACGATGGCGCGATAGGAGGCGTTCCAGGACACAGGGGCAGGAAGGGGACAGAAGCTAGGCAGGACAGGGAAAAGCGCGAATCCGGCTGGGTGGCAGGACGGATCTGCGCCGCGCTGGCTCCCAGGCGCGAGAGGTAGACGGGCAGCAGCACGAACACCATTTCGCTGGCCACGTATTCTGCTTGTCCTATCGAAGCCGCTTCCTGCTCAAGGTCACCAAATGCCTGCAGGACACGCTGAACCATGCCGTCATAAAACGTCTCCACTTGCTGGATGAACACTCTCTCGAAATAGGTTCCCCAGAATCCACCATCGAGCCAGGCGCACTCGCAGCACCCTCCCATTCCGCGTCGCCATAGTGGTCATAGACAACTGGCTGCGAACACCATACGGGCCGAGCCACACTGCCTGCTTGTTCCACCCCAACCTGTTTCGGGCTCCTGACGGCATCGCCGCCTTGAAGCAAGCCTCCACGGCCTCGACCAGATTCCAGTGTGCTTCGTCGACGGTCCTGTCCTAACTGACGACGTCAAGCTCCTGGCATGTTACCTCGTAGCGAGCACCTTCGCACTCGATCACGGCAGTCAATCGCCGCAGCCCCAACCATCTCTCCTCGCCCAGCCGCCAATCGCCCCTATCCAGTCACTCTCTAATGGTCACGTCAGGTCGATGGGGAAGCGCGGGTCCATGCGGCTTAGGATCTCCAGCGATTTGCGGAAGGGCTTGCCTGTGAAAGGCAATACCGCAAGCAAGTCCACGTCCGAGCCGGGAGAGGGGTTGCCATAGGCGTACGAACCAAACAGGATGATCGCTCCGGCAGAAAGTCATGCAGGATGCGTTCACACAGTTCCTGGATGCTCTTCAACTCGACCAAGGACCGCCTCCCCTCCCATAGCAAGCCGATTCGCCCCTGCTGGGCCTTCTCTGCACCAGCGCGGAATAGCTGCTCAGCGCGTTGTCACGCATGGCGCGATGCCAAGTTTATTGTAGCTCATCACCCTGTTTTGTCAAGCGGTCGCGACGAAAGGGCCGAGCAACTCTGCCAGGCTATCGACACGTCCTCAACGCGCCACGTAGGGTGAGCAGGCTCTCCAGGTAGCGGCCGTCGCGCAGTTGCGCCCGCGCCTGGACCAAGGCGGGGTGGTTGGCGCCGACGATTGGTGTCGCGAACTCGATCAGGTACTCGGGGTTGAGCGCGGCCATGAACTCGTCGGGCGTCAGCACGAGCCCGCCCGCTGCCTCGAACTCCTCGGCAATGGCCAGGCTGGGCGGCAGCGGCTCCGTCGCACCCACCAGCGGGATGAAGACCGCCGCCATGACGGGCAGGTCCAATCCGCCGCGGCGCCGGCACACGATCTCGTCGACAAACAGGTCGGTGCTGGCCCAATCACCGACCAGGCCGCCGTAGTAATCCAGGCGGAACTCGACATTGGGCGTGAAGCGGTCCAACGTGAAAGTAATGACCAAGTCCTGGTATTGGCCCGCGCGCGCAAACTCGCTCGGCGCGACGTAGCGCCGCGTGATGAAGCGCCAGGCAGGCTCCTGTACGCCGACGAAGAGCTGCGCGAGCGCGCGCGTCTCGCGGTTGTCGGCCACTTTGAGGCGGTAGGTGACGTCGTAGGTGCCCGGACCCAGCGCGCTGAACGGACCCCATACACCCAGTCCTCCCGACGGCCGTGCAGCGGCCGAAAAGCGCAGGCTCTGGCCGAGGTTGGCGTCCGCATCCTGCACCACCTGGCCTGTCCGCCAGCCATAGTCGGTGGGATCCGGGGCCTGCCACAGGCAGGGGGCGGCCGGGTCCACGCGGTACTCGCCGGGCCGCCGCGCCAGCAGGTCTTGGATGATGGCGGCGCGGTTGACGGTCGTCAGGCGGTAGGAAGAGGGCACGGCCGGAGTGGGCGCCCCGGCGTAGTAGAAGCCCATGCCCCACGGCCAGCCGGAGCCGCCCACAAACGCGCCCAGGTAGCCCGCGTCACGCAGTCCCTGGTAGTAGCGCGCGAGGGTGGCGCCCTCCAGTGCGTCCAACAGGGGGCCGTAGCGGTTGTCCAGATGCAGCACGCGCAGACCGGTCTCGCCGAGGTAGGTCCTGGCACGCGCCAGGTAGGCATCGAGCTGCGCGTCGCTCATCAGCGCCGGGTACATGTAGCCACAGCCCGACAACCCGCTCACCAGGCTAACCTCGTGGCGCGTCGCGACATAGTCGTTCCACACCAGCGGCAGGTCGGCCAGCACGGGGTTGGTGGTCCAGCCAAAGCGGCGACCCTGCACGGCGTCCCAGTAGAAATCCACCCCGCCGTGAAAGCCCTGTTCGATCTGAAAGGCGATGTTGTCGCCGTCCGAGGACCACAGGGTCATGACTGGGCGGCCGTCGAGCGTGGCCAGCAGGCGCTGCGGATCGATTTCGGCGGGGTAGCGCTGGAGGGCCGGGCGCACGGCCGCCAGAACCGTCTGGTTGCCTGCGGCGAGCGGCGCGTTGCCGTTGGTGAGCGCGGGGCACCAGCCGCCGTTGCGCGAGGCCAGTGCGACCGTGCCCACCTCGTCATTCCCGAAAAAGCCGTAGACCACCGGCGGCGCGGAGGCTTCCTGCACAAAGCGCTCGAAGAGCGCAGCCTGTGGCTGCTCGAGCGGCGAGAGCCACAGGGCGCAGGCGCGCAGGGCCACCAGGTGGTCGCGCGAGGCCATGCCCACGGGATAGTAGCGCCCTGACGCGCCCATGATCTCGCGCGAGGTGGGCGGGCCGGGGCTGACCACGCCCACGATGCGGCGATCCAGGCGCGGCCACAGGTTGCGGTAGACCCAGTCGTAGAGCCCGTACTTGCCCTCCTCGGTCGCGTCCCAGCCCTCCTGTTGCGCCAGCGGGCGCAGGTCAGTCACCGAGCGGAAGGTGGGCAGGCCTGGCAGTCCAAGCTGTTCCGGGGCCAGGATGATGCGTTCCTCCAGACCCGCGTACATGGTCGCCAGGTTGATCGTGTCGGGCACCTGCGGGTCGTAGACCACGGCGCCCTGGAAGCGTTGGGCGAAGCGCTGGTAGAGGAACAGGAACGCGCTCATGCCGTCCAGGTCCAGGTCGATGACCTCCATCTGCGGGCGCGCGAGCGAGAGCCAATGCTGGTTGACGTCACGAGAGAGGCCACGGTCTTCCCAGTCCAGAAAGACGGCGGCGCCGTTCCGGTTGATCACGCCCTGCATGCCCACCAGCGTGAGGGCCTGCATGGTGCTGGGTGAGGAGTTGATGCGCCATTGTGGAGACGTGGTGTCCTGCCACCAGTTCTCGAGCGCGCTGCGCACGTGGATGGAGTAGAGACGGCCACTCGAGGAGAAGGCAGGGAAGTAGCGTCCGGCCGTCCACTGCGGAGGCGTCCCGGGCGCGGTGGAAAAGGCCGTCGCGCCTACCGGCACGTAGCCGTCGTGCCAGTAGGCGTCCACCGGCAGCCGCGCCACGGCCGCGCCGTCGAGCCTGACGGTCATCCACATTCCATCGGCGATCGAGTTGATGTGCAAGAGCAGGCCCCCGCAGCCAAGGGGGATGGGCAGGCGCAGCACGGCGTGTCGGGCCGCGCTGCCGGCCCACTGGAACGGGCCGAGGTCGGGGTGCGTCTCGTTGCCCCACCAGCCCTCGCCCTGCAGGGCGTTGGCCTGGGGCGTGCCGAGGACAAGCTCGCCCATAGCGCGCGCCTCGGCATCGAGGAAGGCGATGGAGTGGAAGGCCACGGCCAGCTCGCGCGGGTCCTGCCCCGGTCGCTGCACCTGGCTGAACTCAAAGACCAGCTCGACCGTCGATCCCGCCGCGCTCTTCATCACGGTGGGCAGGCAGACGCGATGCGCGCCATCGGCCCTGGCCGCCACGCCGCACAGCAAAAACAGCCCCAGCACAGAGCCAGCCGTGAGCAGCACTCGTCTCACCATCAGCCTCTCTCCTTTCCAAGGGAGACCCTTTCAGTTCACGGATTGGACGGATGGGACGGATTCACACGGATCATTCGATCATTATGTCTTCATCCGTATGAATCCGTTGCATCCGTGGAATCCGTGTACCCAGTCCTCACTCGCACTGGTTCCAGAAGACGACGTCAGCCAGCGGCTTGCGGCTGGTGAGGTGACTGTTGGAGGGGTCGGAGTTGTCGTAGTAGCCGCACGGGATGATCGAGACGATCTGCCAGTGCAGCGGAATGTTGAGCAGCTTGCGGATGTCGCGCTTGCTGCACGTCAGCACCCACACGGCGCCCAGACCCAGGTCGTGCAGGGCCAGCAGGAGGTTCTCGATCGCCGCCGCGGTGTCGAGCACGTAGCAGTCGTCCTCCTCGTCGTACTTGGCCCAGGTATCGTGTGGGTTGGCGCAGGCCACGATCACGGCGGGAGCGCGCTCGACGCAGGGCTGGTGCTCGAGCGGGTCAAAGCGGCGGATCTTCTCGCGGTCGGTGCAGACCACAAAGCGCCACGGCTGCCGGTTGCCGCCCGAAGGCGCGCGGATGGCGGCCTGCAAGGCCTGGCGGATGAGGTCCTCTGGCACCGGCTTGTCCAGGAACTTGCGGATGCTCTTGCGCGTGCGAATGGCCTGCAATGTCTCCACAGGTGTTGCCTCCCAGAAGTCTGACCTTCCCGAAGGCAAGTGCAGCCTTCGGGAAGGGAGCGGCACGACTCATCCCGCCTGCTTGAGCGCGCGCACAGCGCGCAGCGTGACCCACTTGTTGGGCTGCCGCTTGGGACCCCAGTCCACCCAGGTCTTGCCGGCCAAGTCGTACTCGAGCGCCCAGCGTCCCTGGGCGTCTTGCTTGGCGCGGACCAGGTCCAACGCGTGTGCCAGGCGCGGTTCCCTGCCGTAGCCCAGTGCGATCAATGCCTCGACGACCTGCAGCACGTCGGTGACATAGAACACCGGGAAGCCGAACTTCCACCAGCTCTGGCTGGGTTTGTCGCTCCAGCCTGCGGGGTAGGCGGCCGTGGCGGGATCCACGCTCAGCAGCAAGTCCACGCCTTGCGCGATGGCGCGCGCCATGACGGGCGTGCGGCGTTCTGCGGGCCAGCGGCCCAGCGCCAGCATGACCTTGACCGCGCCCCAGGCACAGGGCAGCTTGTTGTTGGCCCCGCAGGCGAAGAGCGGCCCGCACTTGCCCGCATAGTAGCGCACGCTGGCCTGGCGGTCGCCCGGCGGCGCCACCCCCTCGCCCGTGACGCTGCGCGCCATCCAGTCCGTGGCCAACTGCAGACGCGCAGCGGAGCAGCCCAGCTCGAACAGCGCCCAGCACAGGTTGCCCTGCAGACAGTCAACCGTGCCTGACGGCGCGCCCGAAGCGCTGAACTGCCCGCCCGTCGTGAGGGCGTGCTCCAGAACGTAGGCGCAGGCGCGAGCGACGCGCTCGTCCTGCGCCGCCGAGGCGCCCAACTGCGCCAGCATGAGCAACGACCAGACCGTGGAGCGGTATTTGGGGTTGTA
>Ga0315288_10007263_pt1 | contig 14041 bp, 4 predicted proteins | sample YL17G11_20_MG_FD_203454 | JGI IMG/M metagenome (GOLD analysis project Ga0315288, IMG submission 203454) | Sediment microbial communities from Yellowstone Lake, YNP, Wyoming, USA - YL17G11_20 | ecosystem: Environmental > Aquatic > Freshwater > Lake > Sediment | place: USA: Wyoming | collected... | reverse complement strand
AACCAGATCTCTCCCAGCGACCAGCAGGTCATTGACCCTGTCAACGCCAACAACACCAGGTCCCTCGATCTCTCGCTGAACTGCGTCCCTCCGCCCACGCCGAGCCCGACGCCGACGCCCACACCCAGCCCAACGCCGACACCCACACCGACGCCTACACCCACCGCTGAGGTACGCATCGGGTCGGCCGCCGCGCCGTCTGGCCAGGCCACGGTCCGGCTGGAAGCCATGGGCGTTCCAGCGCCGGGCTTGGGCGCTGCCACCATCGATGTCAGCTATGACCCCGGCGTCATATCGCCGGTGAGCTGCGCCAAAGACCCCAACGGCCTGTTCGACATGGCCCTCTGCAACCTGGCTTACCAGCCCAATGTTGTCCGATTCAGCGCTCTTCGCACGACGACCGGAGCAACGGGGACGCTTCCCCTGGCGGACATCACCTTCCAAATCGTTGGGGCAACAGGCGAATGCAGCGACTTAGACGTCGTCGTGGTCACTTTCACAGACCCGGAGGGCACTGCTATCACCACGACCGATGAGGACGGGCAGATTTGCGTTGCCATGGTGGGCACCTCCGCCCTCGAAGCAACCCAGGCCAACGAGGGTAGCTCGAATCCGGCCATCAGCTTCTGTAGCGAGCCTGACGTGTTCGCCCCGAGCTGGCTGGCGCGGTGGCTCTATCTGCCCTTGCGTCTGCTGAGCAGGCTAGAGGCCAGACTACAGGCCGGGGGTGGCGGAAGGTGACTAACGCCGTCAAGGCATCGATCGCGAAAGGTCGGGCACTGAAAAAAGGTGCCGTTGTTAGGGTCCGTTCTTCGCCGAGCGGGTAATCCCCGAGACAAGGAGGTTAGTGATGAAGACAAGGCAGATTACGGCGCTCGTTGGGCTGGCGCTGCTGGCCGTGGCGCTGACAATCCTGACGCTAGGGCTATCCGGCGGCGCAGCCAGGGACGCCCAGGGTCAGGGGCCCATGACCGTCGGGTTCGACATGAACACAGCCGGCAACAGTTGTCCCGGCACCGGCGCCAACTGCACGCTGGGGACGATCGACGCCTGCGTGGAAGTCGCGACCGGCGGCGCCGTCATCACCGTTGACGTGTTCCTGGACAACCTGCCCGTCGCGCCCGCAGGCTTTGCCGCCTTCCAGTATCACATAGCCGAGAAGACCGACCACACGGTGGGCACGATATCGGCCTTCACGCACATCAACACACTGGTCAACCTGATTGCCCAGCTGCCAAACTCGATCTTCCAGGAGTTCAGCGACGGGGTGGGCACGAGTATTCCCTCCTGGGACGCTGTGTTTGCCGACCTGGGCAACGGCGAGACCAACCCACCCTTCACCCACGGCGTGCTGAGCCGGCTCCAGATCAACACCACCGGAAGGCCGGATGGGATCTACGGCCTGACCATCGACCCGCCCGGGACAGGCGCGGGGCTCCAGGTCTTGGACCAGAACGCCGACGACTACTGCAACCCCTTCCTTTGGAACGGTAGCCCGAACCCTATCTACGTAGGCTGCAACACGCTGGACGCCAACACGGCGGTGCCCGAGCCCCACGGCATCATCGCCATCGGCGTGCCCTGCCCTGATTACGCCGACGTGGAGATCGTTAGCCAGGTGGTGCGCGCGGGCAACTGCACCGGCGCGGCCCCCACCGAGATCAACGTCGACACGGACACCACGCTCTGCCTGCGCAAGAGCATCATCAACAACGGGCCCACCACCCCGGTGGACGTGACGGTCGACGCCGGCCTTAGCGTACCGGGCGACTGCACGGTCACAGGAGGCGTCCCCCACACGGTCACAGGCGTGACCAGCACGCCGGTTACCGTAGATGAGCTGTTCACGATTAACTGCGACTCTGCCAGCACCCACGATTTCACCTTCGGCAATGAGATCGACGTTGTCACGACAGACGTCATCGACCCAGACCTTACAAACAACACGATGGACACGCCCTTCAGCCTCTCCGTGCTGGCCGTGGCGGACCTGGCGGTGGACAGCGTCACCGTGGCCGCGCCGGCCAGCGCGGCCGCCGGAGCGCAGTTCCAGGTATCGGTCACCGCCAATATCAGCAACAGCGGCTACGGCCCGGTGACCGGCACCGCAACTCTAGACCTGACCGTGCCGGCAGACTGCACCAGGAACCCCAACACCTCGCAGAGCGTAGCCGTCAACAATCTGGGCAGCGGTTCCGGGGTGCGCACCTGGAATGTGACCTGCACCAACACCGGCTCCCACACGATGGGCGCGACCGGGGGCGGGACTGGGAGCGTGCTGCTGGCGCCCACCACCCACGTCAGCGAGACGAACACGGGCAACAACTCGGGCTCGGACCCCGACGGTGACGTGATGACCATCACCGCCGCCGCCGACGTGAAGGCGCAGAGCTACAGCTTCTTCGACGACATGCCCACCGTGGCGGGGACCCAGGTCCGCGTCGTGCCTGACCTCGCCGAGGACATCGCCGACGCCCAGGTCATGCACAACAACGGCCCCTTCAGCCCCGTCGACGTGAGCGACGCGCGCACAGTGGTCGACGTGGCGGGCTGCGACGTAGCGCCCAACTCCGACACCGACCCGTTCACCCTCGCGGTCAGCGTACCCGTCGTCACCTCCGCCACCTGGTCCGTGCTGTTGAACAGCGGCACAGACTCCTGCACCCTCACCTTCAACAAGGCGCTGACCGTCACCACGGCCGATGTCGGTGACCCAACGCCGAGCAACAACACAAAGGCGGCTGATGTGATCCTGGTGGCCGATACTGACAACGACACCGTCCCCGACAACTACAACGGCGTCCAGGACAACTGCCCCGACGTCGCCAACCCGACCCAGCAGGACACCGACCTCGACGGCATCGGCGACGCCTGTGACCCGGACATCGATGGCGATACGGTGCCCAACGACGTAGACAACTGCCCGCTGGTCTACAACCCCGACCAGCTCGACACCGACGGTGACGGCATCGGCGATGCCTGTGAGCCGGACATCGACGACGACACGGTGCCGAACGCCACGGACAACTGCCCCACCGTGAGCAACGGCGACCAGCTCGACACCGACGCTGACGGCCTTGGCGATGCGTGCGACAACTGCCCCGAGGTTCCCAACCCCGACCAGGCGGCCACCGATGCCGACAGCCTCGGCGACGCCTGCGACCCCGACAACGACAACGACGATATCCTGGACGACGGCGACGCCAGCGGCTTCGCGGGTGATTTCCCCTGCACCGGCGGCCAGACCGCCGACTGCGACGACAACTGCCGGCTGATCTGGAACCCAGATCAGATGGACGGCGACAGCGACGGCACCGGCGATGCCTGCGCCTACGGGGGCACCTTCCATCCTATCCTGACCGCGGAGCTCAGCGACGATGAGCCCGATGTCAACGCGGACATCACCACCACTTTCAACATCCCTGACCTCGACCTTCAGTTCGCGGTGCTGTACACCGTCATTCCGGCGGACTTCATTCCAGACACAGAGGTGCCTCTCGGCGCCCTGGTGGGACAGATCAACTCGGCTTCCACGGTGGCTCTGTTCGGCGGGTCCTGCACCGTCGCCATAGCCCCCGTTTTCCCGCTGTGGACGGCCACGACTGATGAAACGGGCTGCACTGTTAAGCACAGCGAGCAGTTCGCGGACGACGACGCCAACGGCCTGCAGAACGGCATCGAGTGCTGGCCTGAGTTCCTCTCCAGGATGCTGCCCCCCGGCGCGACGCCGCTGGAGCGGATCTACGGTGAGACCCAGGTCGGCGCGAGCCCGGTATCCGAGAACATCGTCCTTCTCGAGGCCGCTGACGTGGGGTTTCCCGCCGACTGGGGCTTCGTCCAGATCGCCATACTCAATGACATCGGCGACCCGGGTCGGCAGGCCCGGCCCATGGAGGCGCTGACCGACTTCTGCACTCCCCTGAGCTCGGAGACCAAGACCTTCGGCCTGAGCCAGGACAACACGCACACCCCCGACGACGAGTCGGGCCACGTGGTGCGCAAGAACCCGCACTTTGGCGGTACCTACACCTTCCACTTCAGGGCCGTGAGCATGTATGACAGCGACAACGACGCCATCGAGAATTACCAGGACACCTGTCCCCTGGACGTCAACACCGAACCGTCGCCCCACCTGGAGACACAGTCCGGTGGGCCTGACGGGGACGGCATCGACGCGTCCTGTGATCTTGGTCCCACCATAGCCTGCTGGAACCCTCGCCCCGCCAACTGTGCTATTGATTACCCCTACTATGCCTCAGACTGCGACTGCGATGGTTTCAGGAACCGGCTGGACACCTGCCCGCTCGTGCCCAACGGCTGCGACGACGCGACGTGCGCCGGCGGAGGCTCCTGGCCGTGGGACGCGGCCTGGGACGAGCAGGCCGACCAGGACTCTGACATGATCGGCGATGCCTGCGACCCCGACCCCTCCATCCCGAATGGGGGCACCATCGTCCAGTGGCTGGAGTCCGATGTGTACATCGCTGGCGAGCTTTGCGCTCCGATCATCCCAGGCACCTACTACGGCACGGTCACTGTGAATGGCCTGCCCGCTCCCGACGGCACGCTCATCCAAGCCTTCGCGGAGGGGCTGGAGTGGGCTTCGGACGTTACCTCCGGAGGGCACTACGTAGTTGACGTACCTCAGCACATGCCCGTCAGCCCGCCCTGCTTCGCGGGTGGCTGGCTGTGGTTCCTGGCCGACGACGCCTGGTGCGAGCCCTCAGTGCAGTGGAACTCTGGCCTGCACGACCTGAACCTGCAATGCGGTGAGATCGCTACCAGAGTGCGCATCGGCTCAGACCAGGCTCCCCCAGGCGGTCAGGTCACTCTTCCCTTGGATACGCTGGACGTGCCTCCTGTCGGACTCGGCGCATTCACCGTAGACGTCGCCTATGAGGCCGGCGTGGTGACTCCCACCGGTTACGTCGGTGACCCTGACAGCCGCTTCGACACCGTCCTGTGCAATCTGAACTACGGGCCGGGCACCGTCCGCTGCACAGGTATCCGGGCGACATCTGACGCCGTGGGCGACCTGATGCTGGCCGAGATCACGTTCGAAGTGGAGCCGGACGCCCCCATGGACTACCAGAGCCCACTGGCGCTGACGGTGGCAACGTTTGCTGATACCGAGGGCTACGACATACCTCACGCCACCGAGGACGGAAGCATCCGCGTTGGTCTGGTGGGCAATGTCGACTGCGACCAGGACGTGGATGCGGTCGATGCTCTGTTCATACTTCAGTACGTGGTAGGGCTGAGGTCGGTCACCAATCAGTGCCCGCTGCCTGCCGGGACGCTATACCTGCCAGCTGCGGACGCCCAGTGTGACAACGATGTGGATGCGGTCGATGCCCTGTTCGTGCTTCAGCACGTGGTGGGGCTTAGGCCTGAGCTGTGTCCCCAGTAGCGTCGCCCACGCCCATACCGTACTTGGCGCCGATGAAACTTGTGTGAAGGCCCAGTGGCGAGCGGTCTCGTGGATGCTGCCGGCGGCGGCAGCTGACGCGACGCAAAACGCCTTAGCAGAAGGGGCGACAAATGAACGGACAACATCGGGCACGGTGGCTCGGCCTGGCGCTGGTGGTTCTCCTCGTGGTCTCAGGGGGGGCTTTCCTGGTGCGAGGCCCCTTCGCGTCGGGATCCAGCACCGCCACGGTCACCATCGAGTCCGGTTCGGCCCTCCCGGGCGGCAGCGATACCGTCCGACTGCAGGCGGTGGGCGTTGGCGCGCCGGGAGTATGCGCCGTCATCGTCGATGTCGTCTACGACAGCACCGTCAAGACCGCCAGTGCGTGCACGCCGGGCGGAGCGTCGTTCGATATGAAGCTGTGCGAGGATTATGCCTCCAACACCGTTCGCTTCACGGGCATCAAGGCAGAGGGAGGACTCACCGGCACCCTTGCCCTGGCAGACCTGACGTTCCAGGCCACAGGGGCTCCGGGAGCCTCCACTGCCCTGGACGTAGTGGTGGTGCAATTTGCCGATTGCGGGGGCGTTGAGATCCCCGTCGTGGGCCAAGACGGTTCCAACTCTATTCTGACGCCGACCCCGACCTCCACGCCTAGCCCCACGGCCACAGGGATCGCCACCGCTACCGCTACGCCGACGCCCACGGCAACCCGCACGGCCACGCCCATGGCCACGTCCACAGCTGCACCCACGCCCGTTGGTCCCGACGACGACGGCGACGGCCTGCCCAACAACCTCGATCCCTGCCCCACAGATGACGACTGTGACGACGACGGCCTCATGGACGGCGCCGCCAGTAGTGAGGATCTGAACAACAACGGCGTGGTCGACCCGGGCGAGACGGATCCGGAGAACTGGGATAGCGACGGTGACGGCCTGAGCGACGGTCTGGAAGAGGGCCTCACTACCCCCGAAGGAGATGACACCAACACGTCAAGCCCCCACTGGCAGCCGGACGCCGACCCGTCGACACAGACCGACCCCCTGAGCGCCGACACGGATGGCGACACCATTCCCGACGGCCAGGAGGACGCCAACCACAACGGCAAAATGGATGCAGGAGAGACCGACGCCAGTCTGGTCGCTGCTTCGCTTGCCCAGGGCTGGACTCAGACCTGCTACGTGGGCGCCGCCGCATCCGTCGATCAGGCTCTCGGCTCGCTCGGCAGCAAGGTCCAGGCCGTTTACAGGCTGGGCGCGGCTCAGACCTTCGACCGGTGGTTCCCGGGTAGGCCAGACGTCAGCACCATCACCAGCGTAACTCCGTATGACCAGCTGTTTGTTCTGGCGTCTGAGGCCGTGACGTGGAGCCAACAGTTCTCGGGCGCCTCCCACGGCAGCGCGATTCTGGCCCAGGGCTGGAACGCCGTGTGCTACGGCGGCGCAACCACGGACATGGACACCGCTACCGCAGGGATCAGCGGTCAGATCAGCGTCATCTACGCTCTTGAGGCGGACCACTCCTGGGGGCGCTACGCCCCCGGCAGACCCGATGTGAGTGACATGACTCAGGCCGAGCGGCTCCAGGCGCTGCTCGTTCTGGTCACACGCGAAGGCGGAGTAACCTGGGTGTTCAACCCGTAGAGTTCCACAAAACCCCGACGACCCAAGCTAGGTGAGCGAATCCCCGTGACGGATCGGGAGGAGCGGCCATGAACCGAACGACCGTACGATTTGGACTTGGCATTACGGCAGTCGCAGCGATGGTGCTGACTGTCCTGGCCGTCTCCTCCCTTTCCTGGACCGGCCACGGCGCAGGAGCCCAGGAACCGCTCCTCATCAAGCACGTCAATCCGGACGGCAGCGACTTCATCGGCAACCCCTTCTGTCCCCCGACGGTCTGGTCGGCCGACGGCCAGGCGAGAGTGGTGAGCGTGGCGGACTGGCAGGACTGCAACAACGCCATCGGCCAGTTGCATCTCATCCGCACCGTGGGCTTCGACCCTGCGACGATGACGGTCGTCCAGTTCAACCTGCAGGGGGTTGGCGGGATCGTCGGACCTGGCACTGGCATCCGCTGCGGCGACCTTCTTGAGGCGGTAGACCGCCCCAACTGGAACCCTGCTAACAACGACCAGCAGTGCGTGGTCATCCACTCATCCGACCCCGGCGAGACGCTCGTCACTCTCACGTACGACGACGGCGGGATCCTGAGCACCACGGAAAGCGCGGCCAAGCAATGGGATACCCTGACCGACACCGTCATCCTCAAGGCGGGCGACGTCGAGAGCGTCACGGTGCCGGGCATGGGCGCCCAGAAGCTGCCCAAGGACGTCGACGGCGACGGCGACCGCGACGCCGCCGACGAGCACCTGCTGGACCACAACGGCGAGACCCAGCAGCACGCCGTTGTCTTCGACGAGGCACTCAAGCGCCTCCGCTCGGCGGAGGGGCCCGTCCAACTCATCGAGAGCCCCCACGGCCAGCACGTCGGCCTCGCCGACCATCCCGCCGAGGGCGCGGTAATCCTGGCCTTCATCGACTCCCCGCACGGTTGTACCTACTTCACCAGCCCGTCGGATCCCTTGAGCTCCCTCGGCACCGCCGTAGTGGGCATCGCTGACTGGCGCGGTTTCTTCGTCGGCCCCAAGGTCTGGCCCGCCGGCGCCCAGTTCGACGCCGAGGCGCTGGCCGAGGCGGCCGCCGCCGGCCTGGCGCCGGGCTTGTCCAACAACGGCGATGACATTGACTTTCCCGAAGACTTCGAGGCCAACTTCCTCGGCGTCCACGTTGACAGCCTCTGCGAAGAACTCGCCACCATCACCTTCAAGGTCGGCTACCCGAATTTCGTCGCGTCGATGCCGCTGATGCCCGCGCCCGAGTGGGTGACGATCAACTGGACCACCATCGAGATGGCGAAGCAGCCCCAGATCCGCTGGGCCGGGGAGGAGATCGTTCTCGAGAAGCGCTGGGCTCTCCCCGGCGAGTGGTACCCTGAGCCCGGCGCCGGCATCGACAACGACGGCGACGGCCTGATCAACGAGGACCCCTGCGACGACGATAGCGACGGGCTGTGCAACGAAGAGTACGGCGGCGTGGTCGGGGTGGACGACGACATGGACGGCAACGAGGACGCCACCCGAGCCATTCCTGGATTCGGAAACTGCAACGACGGCATTGACAACGACGCCGACACGAGCGTCGACGGCAACGACGCAAGCTGTGCGCCCTACATCGACGAGGACACGGGCATCAGCCTGTCGGAAGACGATGATGGCGACTGCGTGGGCAGCCCACCCGCCGACCCGTTCGAGAGCCCCTTCTGCAGTGTTGCCGGCGGCATTGACGAGGACGGCCCGGACATCTGCCCGCTGGCCGGCTATCTTGTCAAGTTCTCAAAGCTGGGCGGCCCCGGCGGTCTCATCGTCGGGGTGCCTAATGTCGGGCCCGATCCCGGGCCAGACGTCGTGTGGACGGTTGTGGGTCAGGACTGCGTCTCGCGCGCTTTATACTCGTCCGAAGACCCGGGCGAAGTAGATGTTGAGGCGCTATTGGTCGACGGCGACCTCAACCCCATCAACAAGCACGCCTTCCTCGTGTGGTATCTCAAGATCTACCAGGTTAAGCTCACCAACGTCCCCCTGGCCGACAACGTGGGCCGCGAGTTCCATAACGCTGGCGTCTGGCAGGGCGAGGACCCCGTCGCCGCCGCGGGCGTTACGCAGGAGACGCTCAACGTCTCCCAGGACGCGCTGGCCCGCGTCCAGGTGAAGGGATGGTTCCGCACAGCCGACCCGAGCGGCCGCGGCTCCGTCTGCATCGACATGGACGGCGACGGCGACGGCTCCGAGCCAGGCGAACCTTATCCCGCCACCTTTGGGTGTGCGGACGCGAGCGACGAGTTGCTGGACCACGGCTACTGGGTGTTGCCGGACGACATCGAAGCGCTGGCCGGCCCCGATCCCAGCCGCCTGGCCGGCTGGGACGTCATGAGCGAGCCCGACGTGGCCGCTGACGACCTAATCGGTTACAAGAGCACGCTGGATAGCCACGACGATGTCCTGCGGCGCGTCGTAGACTGCGTGGTGCTGAGAGTCACCCCCGAAGGGCAAGTCGTGCCTGACTACGAATGCATGCGCAAGACCGTCGATCCCGACGGTCAAATCACGGCAGCCGACGCAATTATGCCGCCGCTCAGGATCCTGGCCCGAATCATCGACGACGGCGACGGCATGGTAGAAATCGGCGAGTCGGGCTTCCTGAAGGCGGCCGACAAGGACATCGACCTCAATATCGAGAGTGCCTACTCGCGGGCGGAGATCCCGGCCAGTCCCTGGATTCCAGCGTTCGTAGGCAACGGCGGCTATTCCTGGGACAGTTGGGGCTTCAACGGGCCGGCTCAAGGGCCGTACAGTTTCTTCGAAATCCTCACCAAGCACGAGGAGTTCGACGACGAGAACCGGCCCTACATCCGCAGCTTCCAGTTCTACACCGACAACCGCGGCCTGGGCTACTTCTTCGCCAACGGCGACTACAAGCTCACCTTCGACGAGTGCCCGATGCAGCAGCTCTCCGGCACGCCGGAGTGCTCGCCGCGCGACCTGGTGGGCAAGAGCGTGGTTACCGTCATCGGCGATTACCCCTACTTCCGGAAGCATCCGGCCGTCGAGTCCAACCCGGTCGAGAAGACCTGGACCTGGGGCGGTTTCACGAGCGTGACGGCCGAGAAGCTCGACGCCACCCACACCGTCATCATCGCCCACCTGAAGGACCGCGACGGCTACTGCAAGTGGGACGTCGGTGCTGACCCCACTCAGGCTGACTCGGTCATCTTCTCCCCCAGCCTGAACGAAGTCCAGCACGAGTGGATCGAGTTCCTGCTCAACACCGACGTCGGCTTCCCCCGGGACGTCTCCCCCAATGCCCTCTACGTGGGCGACGTGCAGGACATACACTCGCTGATCGATATGGGCCTTCCGGCGCGCGAGGTCGTCAAGATTCGGGACCACATAAGCAGTCCGCTTGCGGAGGAGCGATCCATCGGTCTGGAGCCAAACATGGGCCGTATCTGGGAGGCCGAGCGACAAGTTGTCGCCCGCGCCGAGGATGTCCGCGTGCTCGCCTTCTACGGGGAGAGCGCTGCGGTAGACCCGAAGTACACCGACCCCACGGCTCCCGACGAGTGCCAGGCCTGGATCGTCCTCGAGCACCCGGCGGAACTTACCCCCAACGTCAGCGTCGTCTTTCACAATCCTGAAGGGTACATCGACCTCCACTACCCGACGTCTCAGTTCGTCTCCGTCCTAGTACCAGGGTGGAACGATTCCTGCTACACGGGTCCCCAGATGGACATCGAGCACGCCCTAATGGACGCTGGCCTCATCGAAGAGGACGGCACGAGTCACGTACTGGCTGCCTACCGGTTCACCAACGATGAGAGACAGGTGTTCGATCACTGGTTCCCCGGACACCCGGAAGTCGAGGACACTCTCACGACCATCGCCCCGTACGACCAGCTCTTCCTGTTGCTGGACCAGCCAATGACTTGGACGATGGACGTCGTGGCTGACACCACAGGCCACAAGGACGAACGGGTATCGCTCATCCAGGGCTGGAACAGCGTGTGCTATGCCGGCACGGACAATGGCCCTGACCAAGCGACCGCCAGCATCCAGGGCGACTTCCCTGTGCTGTACAGCGTCGCATCGGATCAAACGTGGCGGCGCTATGTGCCGGACTACCCGTGGGCCACCAACATCGTCACACTGAACCGGTACACCTCCGTGTCGATGCCGGTGACCGCTCCCGGTGGGGCGACCTGGGTCTTCGATGCGCTCCCCGCTCCGAACCCGCCCAGTTCGGCGCCACCTGAAGCGACATCGCAGCCAGAACCGAATGCAGCGCCCCTCGAGATTCCGAGCTTGGGGGAGACGTGTGCGCCGGTGCTTCCCGCCACGTACCTGGGGACGGTGACCGTCGACGGGGTACCCGCTGCCGACGGGACTGTGGTCCGCACCTCAATCGGCGGCATCGAATGGGCTAACGCCACGACGTCAGGCGGGCTCTACGTCTTCGATGTGCCTGCTGCCCTGCCAGCCGCGCCGCCCTGCTTCTCCGGCGGCCAGATCACCTTCACGTGTGATAGCGTCGCTGCCGTCGAGACGGCGACCTGGAACTCCGGCCTGCACGAGCTGAACCTCAGCTGCGGTGAGGTCGCCACCAAGGTCCGCGTCGGCTCTGGCCAGGCTCCGCTGGGGGCTCAAGTGACCGTCCCTCTGGAGGCTGTGAGCGTACCTGCCCCCGGGCTGGGCGCATTCACCGTAGACATCGCCTATGAGGCCGGTGTGGTCGCTCCCACTGACTACGTAGGTGACCCCGGTGACCGCTTCGACAGCGTCCTGTGCAATCTGAACTATTCGCCCAACACAGTCCGATGCAGTGGTGTACGGACTGCGCCTGGCGTTGTGGGTGACCTGGCGTTGGCCGACATCACCTTTGAAGTGGCGCCGACTGCACTCCTGGGTCACCAAAGCCCGCTGGCGTTGACGGTGCAAACGTTCGCTGACGTCGAAGGCATTCCCATACCTAACGGCACACAGGACGGCAGCATCCGTGTTGGCCTCGTGGGCAACGTCGATTGCGACAGCGATGTGGACGCCGTGGACGCTCTGTTCATACTTCAGCACGTGGTAGGCCTGAGGTCAGCGAGCAACCAGTGCCCGCTGGCTGCCGGAACGCTGTACCTGCCAGGTGCAGACGCCCAGTGCGATGATGATGTGGATGCGGTCGATGCCCTGTTCGTGCTTCAGCACGTGGTGGGACTGCGGCCGGTGCTGTGCCCGGACTCCTAGCTGTTGGCCTGGCTTCCGTGCGTTGGCTGCCAACTCGGACCGGGTCAATCTCGGGGGCCGGGTGGGATTCGAACCCACGACTTCCGGACTGAAAGTCCGGTATCCTTCCGCCGAATTAGCACCTCAACGGGATCAGCTGCCGCGATCCGGACCACCCTCATCAGCGCATCCTCTCCCCCATACGGTCCGCCGGGCTGAACTGCTCGTGTGCCCGCGCCGCCTTCTCCGCGTCGTAGGTTGCAGAGTACCGCCGCACCATGGCGGGCGTGCTGTGGCCCAGGAGGTGCTGCACGTCCAGCTCCCGCGCCCCGTTCTCGATGGCCCAGGTGGCGAAGGTGTGGCGAAAGCGGTGGGGGTGCACCTTCACCACGCCGGCCCTCCTCCCCAGCCGCTCGAGGAACACCGCCACCGAGTGGGGCTTTAGCCTCTTCCCATCGTCAGACAGGAAGAGCGGCCCGGGCTCCCACCCCCTGAATCGCTCCAGGTAGTCCTCCAAGGCCTCGCGGGCGCTCGCTCCGAAGCGGACCACCCGCTGCTTGTTGCCCTTGCCGTGCAGCACCCGCAGGCGCTGGCCCTCCAAGTCCAGGTCGGCCAGGTCCAGGCTGACTAACTCCGTCCGCCTGACGCCCGTATCCAGCAAGAACAGGATGATGGCCGTTCGACGGGCACCCCAGCGGAAGCGGGTGTCGCAGAGAGCGAGAAGCCTGGCGACGTCCTCCGCCGAGAAGGGCTGCACGATCTTCTGGGGCAACCGAACGTTCTTGATCTGGGCGAAGGGGCTCTCCTCTACGTACCCCATCCGCACGAGCCAGGAGAACAGGAATCGCACCTCGCGGTGGCGCCGGTGGCGGGTCTCCAGGCTGGTGCCGTTATTACTGATGCGGCCCAGGTAGGAGTAGATGTGGCCCGGTGTGATGGCCCGCACGTCCTCGGGGATGCCCTCCTCTCGGGCGATGCGCTGGAAGCGAACGAGGGTCTCCCGGTAGGCGGTGATGGTGTTGGGGGACTTGCCCTCTACCTGGCAGCGCAAGAGATAGAGGTTGATCAGGCTGGCCAGGTCCAGCCTCTCAGTGGCCGTCAGCTGGGTGGTCATCGCTTGCCCTTCCCTCGCGTTGCACCAGGTACGTTGCACACGTTACACATCACTCTGACGGCCCGGGAAGTCAAGCGAATAGGGGCCAGATTCGGCGGATATCTGGAGAGAATCGACGCTCTCGCGCATGCCACGGCCGGGTGTCAGTCGGCCAACAAGCGCCAGCCACCAGGGACCTGGGGGCTCTGGCGGCTTCCGCGGCCGACGACGGTTGAGGGGCTACTGCTCGGCGTCCAGCGTCAGAAGCGCCAGTCGCCTGGCGGTTGATGGCCACGGCGGGCCGAGACGCTGCCAAAATACGAGGGACAGCGAGTTGACTTCCTTGCCGACCAGAGTGATGTATGGAGCACCAGTTCAAGAGGAGGTGCTGCTGATAAGTCCAGCCGCTCGCTGACCGTCGTCCCCTAGGCTCTGCGGGCCATCACGAACTTTCTTGACAGATCACGTCGCAAATGCGATCATTTGGATCGTTTAGGTCGCACGGATCATTTTAGAAGAGTGGAGGGGGCGAACGGGCGGAGACGCGGCACGCAAGGATCAAGAGCGGCTCTCGGCGCTACTGGAAGCCTCCGGTTCCGTCCTCAAGTATCGGCGGTTCGAAGACGCCGCACGCTCGATATTCGACTCCTGCAAGAAGCTGACCGGCGCTACCGCTGGATACGTTGCCCTGCTGAGCAGCGACGGA
>Ga0315288_10007262_pt1 | contig 14043 bp, 14 predicted proteins | sample YL17G11_20_MG_FD_203454 | JGI IMG/M metagenome (GOLD analysis project Ga0315288, IMG submission 203454) | Sediment microbial communities from Yellowstone Lake, YNP, Wyoming, USA - YL17G11_20 | ecosystem: Environmental > Aquatic > Freshwater > Lake > Sediment | place: USA: Wyoming | collected... | reverse complement strand
CCAAGGCACTCCATCAGAAAAACCTTACGGCCTTCCCGCGATTGCCACCAGCGGCCGGGATCGAACCAATCGTCTGTGGCTGGGTATACGAGCACCCGCAACCGCCCACCGGCGGCCTGCCGAAAGATACGCCGCGCCCGCCGCGACTGGTAGTTCGCGGTAACCACGTAAACCGTTCGAAACCCCTGCCCGGCGAGTACCGCCACCAGCAGCTCAGCCTCCTGATCGAGAAAGCGCGTCGTGTTCGGGACGGCCAGAATGTCGGCCTTGGGGACGCCCAGGGACACGGCCAGCGGGAGCGAGAACTCTGTCTCGTAGATGCCATAAGGGCCTCTTGGACCGCTCAATACCAGCTTGCGCACCCACCCATCGCGGTAGAGGCGAGCTGCGGTGTGTAGCTGTGGGTCTTGCGGGCCCAGCGGGCGAGCCAATACGACCGCGGCATCGGCCTTCTCCAGGGGATCGGCGACAACCAGCGCGCGGCCCAGCCGAGAGAGCAGAGGCCCACGCAACAGGTAGGCAACGATGCCTCCCACCACCAGCACCGTCAGTAGGATTACCCGGACTCGTCGCAGCCGAGATCGCCTTTGCTTCATTGGCATTAGTCGTGAAACGAAACCACCTCGCTGCCACGCTGACAAAACCCTGTCTGAGCGTCCGCCGCGCAAACCCTCAACGGCTCCCCGTCCGAAAGATCAGCAGTCGAATGGTTCGCAGAATAATGCGCAAATCCAAGAGTGGAGACGCGCGCAGTATGTAATACAAATCGTATTCCAGCTTGCGCTTTGCGTCTTCCACGCTGGCGCCGTAAGGATAATTCACCTGCGCCCAGCCGGTAATGCCCGGCAGCACGTAATGGCGCAGGTGGTAAAAGGGAATCACCTGCTTCAACTGCTGGACGAACTCGGGCCGTTCGGGGCGAGGGCCGATAAAGCTCATATCGCCCTTCAGGACGTTGATGACCTGCGGGATCTCGTCAACCCGCAACGTGCGGAGTACCCGGCCGATCCGCGTCACCCGCTCGTCGTTCGCCCTGGCCCACTGCGGGCGGCCCTCGGACTCGGCATTGGTGATCATCGACCGGAACTTAAGCAGTTCGAAAACGCGTTCGTCCCTGCCCACGCGTTGCTGCCGGTAGAAGATGGGGCCGGCGGAATCCAGCTTGATGGCGATGGCCGCAAGAATCGCGACAGGCAGGCTGAGCACCAGAAACACGGTTGCCAGCACCAGGTCGCTCGCCCGCTTGATGCGGCGGACGAGCTGAGCATGCACCAGATCGAAACCTCCGGCAAACCAGAGCCAGGAATGTCTCAGCAGCTCCACCGAAAGGGCTTCGGTCACCGAGATGTGAAAGCCGGCAGCGTCCTCGATCCGGATGCCCTTGAGCTTGATCCGCGTAAGCAACTCGGCCTCGGGCGGCGCCAGGCTCTGCGCGTCGCTTGCCACAACCAGGCACCCGACACTGTAGGCCGCAATGATCCGCTCCAGCGCGGACGTGCTGCCCAGGATCTGATCGCCGGGAACCGCCGGATCTTCCGCCAGGCCTTCGGTCCGAACGAACCCGGCCAGGGTGTACTGCGAGTTGGACCTCCGAAGCAGCGACCCGATGCTGGCCGCACTCGCGCCGGTGCCAATCACCAGTGTCGGTACCGCGCTCACGCGCTCCGCCCAGTAGTGATCGTTCAGTTTTCGCCAGGCGTAGGAAAGCGGGATTACCAGCAACGCCGCCAGGACAAAGATGCCACGGCCGTACCTGTAGCGCGTCGAGAAATAGAAGAACGCGCTGCAGAGCAGGCTGGCAATGGCCGCGGCGATCGTCAGGCGGTACAGTACCCCGGCACCGTCGCCGAAAGTGCCGAAATCATACAGGTCGAAGACATAAAAGCTGTTCAAAAAGACAAAGCTGAAAAACAACGTCGCCGCCAGGTAAGACTGGAAGAGATTGAGCGGATAACCGAGCCGCAGCAGGGCGCCTAGAAACAGCGCCACACAAACGAGAATCACGTCACCCACGAACAGGATGAGTTCCGGACGCTTGGAGCTGATCATGACTCGCTACCTTGTGGACTCTGCCAAATCGAGCCCTCTCCAGGCCTGTTCCACCCTGTGGTAATTCTCCAGCGTGCCGACGTCGCCCAGATAGCCGGGCACCCGGTATGCGCGCATTCGTCCCCTCAGGCGGGGAAAGACGTCAAAGGCCAGATCGGCGGGCGCCGTGTTGGGCAGCGCTTCCACCAGACAGGCTCCGGCCACGGCGATGCCCGCGAACCCACAACACCCCCGCGGGTTCCGGGGCTTCTCCTCGAAATCAACCACCCGCTGGTCCTCGTCCACCACGGCGATGCCGCATTGTTCCGGGTCGGCAACCGGCACGACGGCTATAGTACACCCGGCACCCGTCTCCAGGTGAAAGCGCAGCATCCGTGACAGGTCGGTGTTGGTCACGATATCGCCGTAGATGATCCAGAAAGCGTCCTCATGCTTTACCCAGTCGCGGTTGGCAGCCAGCGTGCCCGCCGTGCCGAGCAACGATGGCTCCTCGAAGAAGCGAACTCGCAGACCGGCGGCATTGCGGGCGACGAAGTCGCGGACTTGCTCGGGCTTCCAATGCAGGTTGATCAGGACCTCGTCAATCCCGTGGCGGCGGAAAAGCTCGAACCAGATGCCCAGCAACGGCCTGCCGCACACGGGTATCAGGCACTTGGGAATATCATCGGTCAGTGGACGAAGACGCGTTCCCTGACCGGCCGCCAGGAAAAAAGCTTTCATGGCCTATGAATGGAGAGGCGGTCGTGTCCGTCCAGGCTTCGATGTGCGGCCGCTTCCCGCATGGGGCAGAATAAGCGAAACCGCTGCTTTGAAACTACGAACCACGAAATCAGCATCCTCTCCCGTCGAACGATTTCCAACCCGATTGCTCACCAGAACCGTCCTACACCCTGCCGCCCGTCCCGCTCCAACGTCTTTCCAACTGTCGCCGACCAAGTAGGAGGCCGAAAGGTCCACGTCCCATTCCTCGCCGGCGCGCAACAGCAAACCGGGCCTGGGCTTGCGGCAGCAACAGCCGTCTTCGTCGTCGTGGGTGCACGCGTAGATCGCATCCACTCCGAGCTTGGCGGCCAGGATTTCGTGCATCCGGCCAAGTTCGGCGGCATCGAGAACCCCCCGGGCGACATCCGGCTGGTTGGTCACCACGATCACCAGAAAGCCGGCCCCTCGCAAAGCGCGTACTGCGGTGCCTGCGCCCGGCAGCAGCCGGAAATCGGCCAGGCGGCGCGGGGACGCGCCGCAGCCGTCCCGCATCACGAGGCGGTTCAGCACCCCATCGCGATCAAGAAACACCGCCGGCCGCCTGGGCCCGGCCCTTCTCTTCGCCCGCATACTCCCGAATCTTCTCCGCGAGACAAAACGTCACCAGATGGTGCAACACGACGTGGAACCCTTCAACGTGCGGAGTGGTGTTGTACGGAACCACGACGCACGCGTCGGCCACCTCTTTCATCGCACCGCCATCAAAACCGCTGAGGCCTAGCGCGTAGCCGCCGTTCTCCTTGGCGTACTGCAACGCCTTCAGCAGGTTCTGCGACCAGAGGCCCGCCTTATCGCGGCCGCTGCCGCCGTGGACGCTGATCGCCAGCACCACGTCCCCCGGCCGGAACAGCGTCTTCAGTTGCTCGATGTAAACGCTCTCCCAGCCGTTGTCATTGGTCAACGCGCTCATCAGAGGAATATTGTCCACCAGGCTCATGACGCGGAGGCGAGGCTTGTCGTCGGCGATCGTGCACTTGAACAGGTCGGCGGCCAAGTGCGTGGCTGTACCCGCCGACCCCCCATTGCCAAAGGTAAAGATGGTACTGCCTCGCCGCCAAGCCGCGAAAATAACTTCGATCAGCTTGTCAATGTCTTCTCGCGAGATGCGTTGCGCGATGGTTACTATGCCATCCAGGAATCCGCCGATATAATCTTGGTTGTCCATACGAGTCTCCTAGCGCGGGTCATCGCTCGCTTTCTACCTACGGGGAAGACAGGCGAGGGCGCCTGTCCTGCTGTGGTCATCGTGCCTTGACGAATTGATCCCGTAATTCACTACCGTGTACCGTCCATAACGTTCACCAGAACCTTCGTCCCTTCAAAATCAAAGCGATACCGCATTTCTCGCAATCCAGCTTCCTGCATGGCGCGGCGCAAGTTGCTGTGCCGGTTCTCCACGTAGAACAGGAAGAACCCGCCCCCGCCGGCCCCGGAGATCTTGCCTCCCAGCGCTCCGTTTTCCTTGGCTAGCTCGTAGATGCGGTCAAACTTCGGATTGCTGATCCGCGACGAGAGTTTCTTTTTCGCCTGCCAGTGCTCGTCGAGCAGCAGGCCAAAACTGGTGAGGTCTCCGATTTCGATGAATTCCTTGATCCGATAGCCCATTTCTTTGATGCGATGGAGGCTGTCGACCACGGGAGCGTGATGGGCCGTCACGGCGTTGCTCTGCTCGCTCAGAATATCGAAGCTGGAGCGCTCGCAGCCGGTATAGAATAGCAGCACGTTTCGCTGCAAATCATCGAGGGTGGCATTCGAAACGCTGGCCGCTGAAACCGTTACTTTGCCATCGCGGGCAATCTCGAGCACGGTGAGGCCGCCAAAAGCGGCCATGTACTGGTCTTGCTTGCCGACCGGCTTGCCCAGGACATCGATCTCCAGGTGTATGGCCTCCTCGGCCAGTTCCTGGAAGCAGATGGGCTGGCGCTTCATGGTGTGCAGCGCGTTCAGCAAGCCGACGGCGTAACAACTGGATGAACCGAGGCCGGTTCCCGCGGGCACGTCGGCCATGGAGATAATCTCGATGGCGTCCTCGATATCCATCAGCCGTAGCGCCTCGCGCGCAATGTCGTGCTGGATCTGATCGCGGTGGGAAACGATCTCACTCTTGCTGTACTTCACGCGCACCAGAGTGTCCACGATGGGACGGTTCAGATTGATGAACATATACTTGTTCAGCGCAGCCGCGAGGATGAACCCCCCGTAGCGCGAGTAATAAGAGGGGAGATCGGTCCCGCCGCCCCCCAGCGTGACACGGAATGGTGTTCGGCTAATGATCATCGTGTCCAGCTATCTTCGCACTGAGGATCTTGCCGCGATAGTACTCGATGGAACGTTCCAATCCCTCGTCGATGGCCACTCGCGGCTGCCAGCCCAACTTGACTTCCTCGCTGACGTCGGCGAGGGTCGCTTCGGCTTCGCCTGGCATATCGGCGGCGAACCGCGGCCTTAAACCAGTCCTTAGCTTTCCTTCGACTAATTCGAAAATTTCCGAAATGGAAAAGTTCTTCCCACTTCCTACATTCAGGACCTTGCCTCTCACCCTGTCCGTCTGCAAAATTAATAAGTGCAGATCGTTCACGTCGTCCACATAAATGAAATCGCGCCGTTTTTTTCCCGTGCCGTAAATGGTTGGCTGCTCGCCCCTCAATAGCTTCGTCGTGAAAGAACTAACGACTGGTGGAAAGACCCTCCGCCAATCCTGAGCCGGCCCGTAGACATTGAAGTAGCGGACAACCGTAAGAGCTGTGTGAAAATACCGTTCGTAAATTTCACAAAAGAGCGCACCGCCGTGTTTGCTGACCGCATAGGGGCTGAGCGGGCAGATCTTATCCACCTTGGCGGGCAGTTCGCTCATGCCTTCATACTCGGCAGAAGTATCGGCGTAGATGAACTTGCCGACATTGGCCTGGCGGGCGGCTTCCAGCACGTTCGCGGTGCCGGTTACGTTCACGTCACTGGCGCTTACGGGATCTTGCATGCAGGCCGGCAGATTCGTCATGGCAGCGAGATGAAATACGGCGGCCGCCCCCGATAAGAGGCTATGGACTTGGCGGCTCCGGATGTCCGTTTGGTGAAAGTCCACACCCCTTGGGACGTTGTTGATCGTGCCACTGGATAAGTTATCAATGCCGACGACCTGGTAGCCGTTTGCTAGCAATTTGGTGGCAAGATTGCTCCCGATGAAACCCGCCACGCCAGTGATGATGACCTTTTCCATGAAAACGTTCTCCTCTCGAATGGAATTACGCCCGCAAGAATGCTTTCGACCTCGGGCGGCGTGCCAATCTGCTGAGGAAAGCCAGCCCAAAGGCAAAGTGCATACACGGGAAAGCAAGGAACAGACGGCCGAAAAGACCGGGGGCTCTTTTCGCCCAGCTTAGCCTTGCGCAAACCGATATGTTGATCACGAGATAGATCCCCAGCAAAGCAAGAAAGCCCCAAAGGAAGACATGGTTCCAAAGCGAAGCGGCGCCCAGAAATGCAAGGCCGCAAATGAAAGTGGCGGGAACCAACTGCCGGAGCGCTGTGAGCCGACCGTATTTCAATAGCGTACCGGCACGCGTGATTCCGTAACGGCGATAGAGGCGCCATAGGTCGCGCAGTCGGTTCCGGGTGTAATAGGGCATCTTGATGCTAGGGTCCAAATACACCCTACCGCCGGCACGGCGGATACGAAGGTTCATCTCGGAATCGGGGCTGATATCTACGCCTTCGTCGAAGAGACCCACTCGGTCGAATACGGAGCGCCGGAGGCAACCCAAGTACACCGATGCCACATCCCCCCGGCGATTGCCTAAACGGAAGTGCGCATTGCCCACGCCGAACGGGTGAGACATGGCCAAGCCAACGGCCAGTTGTGCGGGATTCTCGGCAACATGCAGAATGACACCGCCCACGTTGTCCGCCCCTGTCTCCAAGGAGGTCTCCACACATTTGCGGATATAATCGGGAGGACATCGATTCCGTCCATCTACGAGGACTATCATCTCGCCGCGAGCGCTTTCGATGCCCCGATTCAGCGCGGCGCCGTAGTTGCGCTGGCGATTGGTTAGGATGCGAACCGGCAATCCCTTTCTTTGAAACTCCTGGGCGATCTCCACGGTATTGTCCTCGCTCTCGCCATCCACAACCAGAATCTCCAGCCGATCCGCAGGATACGTGCTGGCGGCGAGGGCACTCAGACACGAACGGATCCGTGTGCCTTCATTGCGCGCAGGAAGGATCACACTGACCATCGGCAGGGCGCTCGTCGCGTCGAGGGTGCTGCGCGCCCGAACGGTCCCTGCTCCTCCTTGCTGGTTAGACATCGCCTGAACTCCTCCCGATGGCCTGGCGGGGCAGATAAGAAGCCTTTCGGATAGCCCAGCGACGCTGATCGATTGCGCAAACCACCACCGTCAGCGGCGCAAGAATTCCTAATTGTGGAATCGCGAACACAGATGATTCGGCCAGCACCAACAGGACGCTAAGCTATGCGAAACGAACTCCTGCCTGCGCGGGCTATTATACACCGAGCGACTGGAATTTAAGGCTCCTGTCCCAAAAGTGTAAAGGCGGAACATGGCTCAGAAGTGCTTTCCCTTCAATGAATTCGGCCCTTCGGTCTTGAAGGGGACCAGCGCGTTCCTGCAAAACTCGACGTGCGTTCATGGGCGGTCCGCTCCCAGGCACCGGTGCTTCCCGGACGGGGCGATCCCCGGCGGACTGCAGGAGCTGTCCCCAGTATCCAAACGCCCACGAATGGCTGACAGCACTCCCGACGACCGTCGGATTGCGGCCGCCGAACGGCTGGAGGTGAAGCACCAGCGCTTGGCAAGCTCTTGCTGGCCGTTGACCGCGCTCCGTCTTCTCTGGAACCCACTGGATCAACATGGCTTAACTGCTGTTACACTTTTGGGATACGAGCCGAATTTAAGAACGGAAAACCGTTTCCGATCAGCAAGCGTATTCCTCACAAGCTTCTCGGGGTTACCCGAGGAGAATCGGATGCCTTCGCTTGGCCGATTCGTAGGCAGCGTGAACCAAGCGCAGCGCACACGACCCGTCACGGCCCTCGTCCAGGGGTCTGCGATTCTCACGGATCGCGGCTGAGAACTCGCCCCATTCTTCGTCCCAGGAACAGTGCCATGCCGCCACTTTCACACCCCACCTTCTATCTTGCAACCCCCTCCTTCCAGAATCACGCTCGGTGGCACACTTCCACCACGCGCTGCTAGGGCACAGCTGGCCTACCGCAATCGAGTCTGGGCTTTCACGGGGGCAGGGTCTCCCGCTCGACCAGCATAAAGACACGCGGTCTTGAGTGGGGCGATGGCATTCCGCCGTTTCGTCCTATTCGGAAGCCACCAGCGTTGTGCAAACAAGAGAAACAAGACAAACCAAGAATACCGCCCCCCGAATACCCCCGCCCCTCTTATGCCACAGAAGACGTCGTATAAGAGCAATGCTGACAGTTGCATGTCAAGAATTGTTCTCCGCTGAAGCGCCCGGAAAAAGAAATACGTCAAGACAGCTCCCAGAACACAACTCATGACGATGGCTCCTATTCCGCCAAAGTCGCTATAGTAATAAGAAACATAAATTGACGTGTTATACGGCGAATCCTCATAAAATACTGCGCTATATTCCTTGTCCGCCGCCTGACTCACTGGCGCGAGGAATGAGGACCCAAAAACACTGCTGAAATCGTTTGCCAAAGCGTAAAGACCCCCGAAAACATGCCGACCAGGTAAGGGTGAGGGCATAGGATGATCAACAAAATAACTCAAACTGGCCACGTTACCCCCGGCGTAAAACAATAGGGTATCGAGAGCCTCAGGGTCCGCCAATAAGTCTCTCCCCTTGCGCCAGTTAAAGATCGCAAACACTATTACGGATACGAGGGCAAGCACTGCAAAAACTTGGGCCACCTGCTTCCATCGTATTCGTCTGTTCGCTAGCGATTCATAAGATAACAGGGCCGTTATCAAGAAAAGCGTGGTAAGCTGGAACGTCTGATTTGCCGCCCCTACGGCGATATCGTTGAGAACAATACAGACGATACTCCCTACCAGGACCAATTTAAATTTTGCGACTCCGCGGATGGCTACCAAAATTCCCAAGTCGAGCACCACCAGGTGGTTGAGGGTAAAGGCTAAGGAGTCCAGAAGCCCGAAATGATAAATCATACGTGTGTAGTCATAACGCACGAAGCTGATGTCTGTCATAGGGGCGGAGTATCTCCCCAACAGCGTAGTGTATCTCGAGGCGATTGAGATTCCGGATAGAATCAGTAAACACCAGACCATCTTGTAAAGCCCCTCGGATTCCCTTGCGTCTATCTGCACTAATACCGATGGCTTCTTGTTCCCAGCAATCAATGCGACCACCACCGAACCAATGAAGAAGGCAACGACACTCGCCACGAAAAGCAACTCCGCGTAGCTATAGCTAAAGCCCCCGCCAGGCAAAATGTCTCGCCAAATACCCAGTTCATAACATATCAACGCGAAGAAGAACGAGGAGAAGAACAGCAACAGCGGATTGAGGAGGCGCCGTTTAAAAATCGTTCCCGTGAGAGCGATTGAGGCCAATAAAAACAGTCCGCAGACGGTCGTCATATATGCCGAATATGCTGGCGGTAATATATCGGTGTCCACGTAGCCACGAGGATGAGAAGCTGAACGAGCCAATGAATCATAAGCTTTTGGAACCCCTTAAGCGGAAAGCCCTCCGACCCCGACCAGCGCGCTCTTCCGATAGCGGTTCAGTAGCCACAGCTGCTTGATCGGCCCGCGGGGCACTGCCAGCCGACGGAGCGCCCGCGAGCAAGTCAGCGCTTTCGCGCCCGGGCACGCCGTGAGAAACGCGTGAAGGAAGTCGCTCCTGCGCCGGTCACTCAAGTCAGATCTTTCTAGCCGAAAGATAAATACAATACGTGAACGGGGGCTTCTGCCAATGTTCCTTCTCGATACGAAATCCCGCCTTCACGAGCAGGTCGCGCAGTTGCTCGTGTTTGAGCCGAAAAGCGTGGTCATCCAGTTCCCGCAGAAACCGGCCACCTAACTTGCCTGCGACAGCCTTAAGCGTCTCCAGCACTCCCGTTGTCCTTATTCTGCGCAGCACGCGCTGTAAGCCACCATCCCGCATCGCGAACGCTCTATCCGGGACAGCTATGCCGATCATCAGCCTGCCATCCGGTTTTAGTACTCGGTACGCTTCCTTGAGCGCGAGATACGGGTCTGCGAGATGATCGAGAACCGAACGCATGTGTACCCAGTCAAAGGAACATGCGACGAATGGCAGGCTCTCAGCATGAGCGGATAGAAAATTCAGCGGTGTGGAAAGGCAGGAGTATGCGTGAAGAAGATTGGGCTTCTGCGAGTTCTGATCAAAAGCGCTTAGGAACGGATCCACAGAGATGTAAATTGGTACCTCATGATCAGACAAGTAATGCCTCAATGTGCCCTGAGAGCCGCCAACGTCCAGAACATTGCCGGAAATGTGGAACTCGGTGGTGTAGATTTCCTTTACCGCATCAATTTCGTCAAGGTAGCCTTGCAAATTGTCTCTTTCCCCAACGGCGTGGTCAACCTTTTCGTAGATGCTTTGAACGCGGGACCACCTCTGGAGGGAGAGCGGGGTTGCATAACGAGGCCGGTGAATTCTGAAATCATAAATTGCCCCCCCACGAGTGTCCGTAAGAGGGTAGGTGCTGGCGCAGGCTTTGCAGGCGAACTGGTCTGGCGTCGCTCTCAGAACCCCTTTACACAACGGACAACACAGCAACGGGATCAATGCAGTATCTAGCTTCGCGATTGTGCGCATATAGGGTTCTTCTCCAATGCCGCCTAGCACCTCGCGGCCTGTCTCAGCGAATGCAAGCCTTCCCGTAGGCCGTGCCGGTCGTCCTAGGAAACGCTCCGCCCCCAACAGCGTGGCCAGTGAATCTTCGGCGTGCTTGCGCTCCTGTTACAGAAAACAGCGTGGCGGACAAGGAGAACCGCTGCGAATCGTTGCTCCAAGTGGGAGGTAATCTACCCCGGGGGCAAAGAAGAAACCCCTTCTTGAACCTGCTATCTGCTTCCCGCGTATGGCCTAAAATTGGGTTATGCAACAGCATCTATGCAGAAAGCCCACGAAGCATGACCGGCTTGCTCTTCCGATAGCGGTTCAGTAGCCACAGCATCCTGATCAGTCCCGGTGGAACCACAAGGAGGCACCGTGCCAGTAATTGCACCAGGACCTTGGGGCCTGGGCAGACCGCAAGGAAGGTACGGAAAAAGTCGTCCTTGCGTCCGACCAGTAGATAACCCACGGAAAGTTTTAACGTCAAGGTCTGAATCGTGCGGGCCGCGTCATAAACCACCCCGCCGACTTCGCGGGGGCCCGGAAACAGCCGCTGGAGCATCTGGATTGCTGCCTCCTTGCTCCTCCATTGCCAGTCGAATGGCAAATCCATCAGATCCTTAACCTCGACAATTACCAGATCCTGGTGCAGGCAACCGAATTCGAAGCCAGCCAGCGCGATCCTCAGCCACAGTTCCCAATCTTCCGGATATGGGTAAACGCGAGTTTCGTTGAACAGGCCAGCTTTGTCAAAGACTGCCCGCTCGACCATCATGGCGTTTATGTTAACGAACGTGTTTTCCATGAGGTCGGACAAAACATCGTGAGATGCCCGGATCCGCTGGCGTCTGAATAAAAAATCCGGACGGGAGGCACGAAACCACAGCTCGTGACAATAAACGACCTTGAATTGCGGATTCGCCAGCAGAAATTCGACCTGCCGCTGGACCTTCTCGGGCAAGTAACGGTCGTCCGCATCGAGAAACGTAATATATTTCCCAGCCGAATTTCGAATGCCATTGTTGCGGGCCGCGCCCCGCTCTCGATTCTCTTGATATACATACTGAATCCGTGAATCCTGAAAGGCACTCACTTTGGGGGCCGTTCGATCAGTCGAGCCATCGTCCACCACGATTAGTTCGATGTTTCGGTACGTCTGGGCCAGGGCGCTGGCAATGGCGCGCTCGACAAACCGCTCCCCGTTGTAGACGGGCACGATGATGGAAACCAATGGCGTCATGGTACGTGACTCGCACCGTTCAGTTTGCCTCCACCAAGCTGTCGCATAAGGCCCCCCGGCCAACTGCATCACCTGTGCAACGCGACTGTGAAACGCGTGATCGCGAAGTGGCCTGGCGCCAGCCTTTTGAAGAACTTTTATTTTGCTGCTCCGTCATCCCCGCCAAAATGCTGCGCGAGGAGGGCCGGATCTTTAGAGAACCAGAGACCGTTATAGACGCCCAGGAAGGTGAACCCTGCTTGGTGCAAGAGCGTGAAAACGTCGATATGGGCGTCGGAGTGGGGACCTTTTCGAAGCGGCGATCTCTCCACGAAACTCGCGACGCCAACAACCAGAGAGACATAGGGCGACAATCGAAGAAACCTGTGCCCGGCTTGCGACGCCGGCGAAGGCAGGACTACCGGTTCCGTGCGGTCCAGAGCCGGCACAGTTCCCTGATCGTCTTCCAGCCAGCCTTCGCCAGCGCTCATAACAACTCGCTCACTCTTTTGTGAACCAGAAGAGCCCACAGCCATATTCGCAATTGCCAAGTGCTGTCACGTCGGGGTTTCGAATAAAGTTCCCCGCGTCGTCGATGCCGCAGAACTCCACTAGCCTGAGACCGGCGAAATATCGCAAGATCTGCTCAGGCGAGTGGATGCGATGAGCGTTGAAGCACAGCCGTGGCTTTCCAACCGGCATGGAGACGAACAAATTTCCGCCGGGTGCCAGGACCCTCGAAAGTTCCCTGGCCGCCTGCTGCGTCCCATGAGGATTCAGGGAGTCTCCGTAACGGCCTAGACCGATGTGCTCCAGGACGTGCAGTGAGGACAGCGAAGCGACAGAGTTATCCGCGAACGGCATGTCAAGCACCGACCCGGACCACGAGAGAAATCTGTCCAGACTGACCTCAAGAGGACGGATATCAATGAACTCAACATTTATGACAGCGGTCAACATGCCAACGAAATCCACACGTGAACCGACGTCGACGTGACGCTCGACCTTGCTCTCGTAGATCCTTCGGAATGCCCAGATATCCTGGTAAAAATAGTGCCGGTCGATCCGCGTCCTGGCTGTCTTATCGCGCAGACACGGATAGGTATCGAACAGACTGATCTTTTCGGCACCTTCCATGCGCCTGTACTTAAAGCAATCCCTTGCGTAGCCGAGGAAGTGCGGAAGCGGAAACAGGCGAAACGGATCAACGACGGAATCGACCCAGGCATAAGCGAAGGTCAGGTATCGATTCGGTCGCCTTGTCATCTCGCGGCTCCCTCCATTGCCCGCCCACTTCGGGCGAGAGAGTATAGTTCGACGAATTTCACCGCCATGGCCTCCCCGGTATTTTGCTCGGCAAGGGCGTTATCTGCCATCTCCTGGTGGTAAAGGACTTTCCTTTTGCTGCTCCGTCATCCCCGCCAAAATGCTGTGCGAGGCCGGCCAGATCTTTACAGAACCAGAAAGCGTTATAGACGCCCAAAAAGGTAAACCCTCCTTCGTACAAGACTGTGAAAATGCCTACATGGGCGCTGGGGGGGGGACCTTTTCTAAGCGGCGATCTCTCTACGAAAATATTATCCAATCGGTCGAGGATTTCGACCGAGCCCTCCAACAACCCCTCCTCATCAAGCCTGGACCGATTTCCCGGTCACCTACTCTAGGCCGCTGCCGTCCTGGCCCGTTCCGCCGTCAGTGCGGGCTCCATCTCCCCGGGCGCAGGAAGGGTTTGTGATGCTGCGCCAGTCTACCTGCGGCAGGATCACCGCGGTATCAATGTGATCGAAGTACTTCAATGCCATCTGGAGCAAAGATTCCAGCAGCGACTCCGAAAGATAGTGTGGCTCAAGTCCCAAATCGATCAGGCGCCTATGCTTCGCATTATAGTAGTGCTCCTGAGCTTCTGCGCGCGGACCGCTAATCCTGGCGATGCAGCAGTCAAGGTTGCAACCTCGCGCCACAGAGGCTACTTTCTCAGCGAGTTGGTTCACACTAAATTGCTCGGTAAACTGGTTGAGGACGCGGTACTCCCCCCGCCCGGGAGGATTCAGGATGGCGATCTCCACGCAGCGAACGCAGTCACGAAGATCGAGAAACCCTCTGGTTTGCCCACCCTTCCCGTACACCGTGAGCGGCTGGCCAATGACTGCTTGGACACAAAAACGGTTCAGTACCGTGCCAAATAC
>Ga0315288_10007261_pt1 | contig 14043 bp, 12 predicted proteins | sample YL17G11_20_MG_FD_203454 | JGI IMG/M metagenome (GOLD analysis project Ga0315288, IMG submission 203454) | Sediment microbial communities from Yellowstone Lake, YNP, Wyoming, USA - YL17G11_20 | ecosystem: Environmental > Aquatic > Freshwater > Lake > Sediment | place: USA: Wyoming | collected... | reverse complement strand
CAATGAATGCTTCAAAGGGGGGAAGGCCGGGATGGATGAAGCGACCATGTCGGGACTTCGGGAGCGAGTCCATTCCGGCCTTCCCCCATATGGAACCCGGTCTATGAATAATGCAGGCTAACCTGCATTATTCATAAATTTTAAATTGGAGAGATGGAATCAATGAATGCTTTAAAGGGGGAAGGCGGGGATGGATGAAGCGACCATGTCGGGACTTCGGGAGCAAGTCCATTCCGGCCTTCCCCCCATATGGAACCCGGTTTATGAATAATGCAGGTTTATAAAAAAGGAGAACCCCTCCATGAAGCCCAGAGTTTTGGTCACCCAGAAGCTATTTCCCGAAGTCCTGACCTTCCTGGAAACGGAAACCGAGACGGAAGTGCTCTCTCGGAAGGGGGTCCCCGCCAAGCCGGACATCATCCGCCGTATCGCGGACAAGGAAGGCCTTCTCTGTCTTCTCACGGATAAAATTGACGCGGAAGTCATGGAGGCCGCGCCCTGTCTCAAAGTCATCGCCAACACGGCCGTCGGTTACGACAACATCGACATCGGCCACGCCCGGCATCGCGGCATCATGGTCACCAACACACCCGAAGTCCTGACCGAAGCCACGGCCGACCTGACCTGGGCCCTGATCCTGGCCGTAGCCCGCCGGATTCCGCAGAGTGACCGGTTCATCCGCCGGGGGAAATTCGAGGGCTGGGCCCTGGACCTATGCCTCGGCCGTGATGTTTCGGGCAAAAGGCTGGGCATTATCGGCATGGGACGAATCGGCAGGGCGGTGGCCCTGAGGGCGCGGGCTTTCCGGATGGAAACCTTTTATTTCGACCCTCATCCCTTAAGCCCGGGGGAAGAAAACGCCCATGCGGCGGCCTTCCTTCCTCTGGATGAGCTTCTGTCGAGCTCGGATATCGTCACCGTTCATGCTTCGCTCACGCCGGACTCCCACCATCTCATTTCCGGGGAAAAGCTGGCCCTGATGAAAAAAGCGGCTATTTTTGTCAATGTCAGCCGCGGCCCGGTCGTGGACGAAGCGGCCCTGGCCGAAACCCTGGAACAGAAGAGGATCTGGGGGGCGGGGCTGGATGTTTATGAGCGCGAGCCCGAGGTCGAGCCGCGGCTCCTCCGACTCGAAAACGTCGTCCTTCTCCCCCATATCGGGAGCGCGACCTTCGAGACGCGATTGAACATGGCCATGACCGCGGCCCGCAACCTCGTGCAGGGAGTCCAAGGCCGGCGTCCCGATAATCTTATTTATTAATCGCGAGTCAATCCGGCCGCAAAGCTTCGTTCATGCTTCCCGTGCGGTAGCCTTCGATGTCAAGGGTCACATAAAGATAGCCAGCTTTCTTGATGTTGCGGACGATCGTCCGCCGCGCTTTCTCTTCGATGATCCTGGGGAACTCGACCGGGGAGATTTCGATCCGGGCCACCGGACCGTGATGGCGGACCCGGACTTGGGTGAAACCCGCCCTTCTCAGCGCGTCCTCGGCCCGTCCGACCCGCGCCAGGCTCTTCCGGTCGATCCGAGCGCCGTAGGGAAAGCGTGACGCCAGGCAGGCCAACGAAGGCTTATTCCAGGTGGGGAGGCCCAGCGACCGGGAGACCTCCCGGATCTCCTCCTTGGTCAGTCCCGCCTCTTGGAGCGGCGAGCGGACTCCCAGCTCCCGGGACGCGCGCGAGCCGGGCCTGAAATCCTGCGAGTCGTCGGCATTCGCCCCATCCAGGACGTAAGGAATCCCCTCCCGCCGAGCGATCTCCAGGAGCCTGGAGAAGAGCTCCTGTTTACAATAGTAACAGCGTTCGGGAGGGTTCCGGTAGAAATCGGGGTTCTCGAGCTCGCGTGTCTTGATCACCCGGACCTTAACTCCGAAACGCGCGGCGAGCCGGCGCGCTTCGCGGATCTCCCTCTGGGGATAGGTTTCTGAAGCCGCCACAACCGCCCGGACATTCCCATCCAGCAGATCTCGAGCGGTCCGCAGCAGCAGAGTGCTGTCTACGCCTCCGGAGAACGCGACCAGGACCCTGCCCATTTTTTTGAGAATGGATTCCAGCTTTTTATATTTGCGGCGGGTTTCGGGCTTGAGCTTAGTTTCCATGGCGATCCTTCGAACTTTTCCGGCCGCGCTTTTTTTGCGCCGTGAGCCGCCTGACCTCTTTGACGAATTCGGAGATGATCTCTTTCTCCTTGAGACGGCGGAGCGGTTTTCCCCGCTTGAAGACAACAGCCGATCGTTTTCCGCAGGCCAGGCCGATATCGGCCTCCTTGGCTTCGCCCGGGCCGTTGACCATGCAGCCCATCAAGGCGACGGTCAGCGGCTCCTCGACGGATATCAGTCTTCTTTCGACCTCCCGGACGATCCGGGGCAGGTCCATTTCCAGCCGGCCGCAGGTCGGGCAGGAGATGAGATTCAGCCCGCGGGAACGCAGGCCCAGGCTCCGGAGGATGAGGAAACCGACTTCGACTTCATCCTCGGGCGGGGCTGTCAACGAAACGCGGATGGTGTCCGCCAGCCCCTCGGCCAGAAGGATTCCCAGGCCGACCGAGGACCTCACCGCGCCGCCGATCAGGCTCCCGGCCTCGGTGATCCCGGCGTGAAAGGGATAATCAAGTGTCCGGGCCAGGAGCCGGTAGGCTTCCACGGTCCGCGCCACGTCGGACGCCTTGAGCGAAACCTTGATGAGGCCGAAGCCCATGTCCTCCAGGATGCGGATGTGGCCCAGGGCGCTCTCAACCATGGCCTCGGCGGTCGCCGCGCCATATTTTTTGAGGATGGGCTTTTCCAGGGAGCCGGAGTTGACGCCGATGCGGATGGGCACGTTCCGGGCTTTGGCTTCCCCGACGACTTTCCGGACGCCCTCTTCTGCCCCGATATTTCCCGGGTTGATGCGCAGGCCGTCCGCTCCGGCCTTGAGCGCTTCCAGGGCCAGCCGGTGATTGAAATGGATATCAGCCACAATGGGGATTCTGGCCTGCTTTTTTATTCCGGCGAGCGCGGCCGCGGCTTCATGGTCGGGAACGGCCAGCCGGACAATCTCGCATCCGGATTCCTCCAGCCGCCTGATTTGGGCTACGGTCGCGGCCACATCGCGCGTGTCGGTCTTGGTCATGGATTGGACGGAAACGGGCGCTCCTCCGCCCACCGCCACCGAACCGATCATGATGCGCCGGGTCTCGCGGCGGGGAGGCGGAAAGGAGGATCCATGTCCTGCCGGAATATCAGCCTTTCGCATTCTTTCAGGCATCGAATCTCCTGCCTCCTCCGCTCTCGCTTTGCCCGGCGAAGTCTCTCACCCGGGCACTAAGCTGTTCCAGCCGCGGGGAAGCCGCCTGACGATATCGTTGAGAAAGAGGAACACGATCAGGGCCACGAAAATCACGAACCCGATCTGCATCCAAATCTGACGCATCCTGGGGCTTAAATCCCTCCTGAAAATCCCCTCCACCATGATGACGAAGATCTGGCCGCCGTCGAACACCGGAACGGGGACAAGGTTGATGATCCCGAGTTGAAGGCTGATCAGTCCGATCCAGTTCAACATGGTCATGAACCCCATGCGCATGGCCGTGTAGGAGAAGTTGGCGATCTCGAGCGGCCCGCCGAGCTGCCGGGTCGACGCCTGGCCGGTGGCCAGGTCCTTCAGGAAACGGAAAATGAGAAAAATGTTTTGGCTGGTGTCCCGGACGCTCTGGGCCACGGCTGTGAACAGCCCATATTTCTTGAGGACCGACCGCGGCTCCGGATTGATCCCGATCTTGCCGACGTTCCCCTCCCGGCGCGGCGTGACCTTGAGGGTGAGCGACGCGCCCTGACGTTCCACTTCCAGGGTCAGCACCTTCTCCGCGTTCTTCTCGATGGTCGGGACGAAGTGATAGAAATAGATGGGCCGGCCGTCAACGGCCCGGATGATGTCTCCCGGCCTGAGCCCCGCCTTCTCCGCGGGCGAATTGGAAGAAACCATCCGGATCTGGGTCTGGATCCGGGCGAAGAACCCTGCGTAGCCCATTTCGAAGCGCGACCTCTTCTCCGTCTCGGTCTGGAGCGGAACGCTCAGAACCTCGGTCCCCCGCCTGATCTCGAGGGAGAGGAGCCGGTCCGGCTTGGACCCGACCGCGATTTCGACATCGCTCCAGGTTCGGACCTTTTCCTTGTTGATGCTCAGGATTTCATCCCCATCGGCCAGGGCCGCCTTCTCCGCGGGCGAGCCGGGCGCGATGTAGCCGATGACCGGGGCCTCGTCGAAATAGGCGGGGACGGTCACGCCGATCATATTGATGGCCGAAAAAATGGCGACCGCCAGAAGGATGTTCATCACCGCCCCCATGACAATGACCAGAAACCGCTGGAACCGGTTCTTGGCCATGAAATCATCCGGAGCGATGTTCTCCCGCGGCTCGAACATGCCCTCGCCCAGGAACTTGACGTAGCCGCCCATAGGGATAAGGCTGATCCGGTAATCGGTCTCCCCTTTCTTGAACCCGAAGAGTCTCTTCCCGTAGCCGAAGGAGAACACTTCGACGCGGATGCCGACGAGCTTGGCCACGAAAAAATGGCCGAACTCGTGGATGAAAACGAGAACGCCGAAGACGATGGCAAAAGCCAGGATGGTTCCGAAGAGTGTCGACATGGTGCAACCTTCTATGACATGTGTTTGATATAGTCTTCCGTTTGTTTCCGGGTCCTGCGGTCGATCTCGAAAATTTCTTCAAGGCTCCGGCCGTCGGCCGGACGGTGCCGTTCCAGGATGTCCGAAACCACGCGGCTGATCCCGGAAAAGCTGATCCTCCGGTCCAGGAAAGCCGAAACCGCCGTTTCGTTGGCGGCGTTCAGGACGACGGGAAAGCTTTTCCCTTCTTCCAAGGCGCGGCGGGCCACCCGGATAAGGGGGTATCTGACTTCCTCGACCTCAAAAAATTCCAGGACCCGGATCGAGGCCAGGTCCAGAGCGGCCGACGGCGAATCGCCGCGACGCGGATAGGTCAGGGCATAGTGAATGGGTATCTTCATGTCGGTCGGGCTGAGCTGGGCCAGGACCGAGCCGTTTCTCAATTCCACCAGGGAATGGACGATGCTCTGGGGATGAATCAGGATGCCCAGCTTTCGCGGGTCGATGTCGAAAAGCCAGCGGGCCTCGATGAGCTCCAGGCCTTTATTCATCATGGTGGCCGAGTCCACGGTCACCTTTTTGCCCATTTTCCAGCGGGGATGGGCCAGCGTTTCTTCCACCGTCTTCTCCCCCATCTCAGCCAGAGGAGTCCGGAAAAAAGGCCCCCCCGAGGCGGTCAGGACCACCCGGCTTACGTCTTCAAGCCGCTCCTTGGCCAGGCACTGGAAAATGCCGCTGTGCTCGCTGTCCACGGGGATAAAGCGCGCCCCGGACTTGGCCGCTTCCCTCTGCAGGATGGCGCCCGCCACGACCATGGATTCCTTGTTGGCCAGCGCCACTCGGCAGCCGGTTTTCACGGCAGCCAAGGTGGGCCGCAACCCGACGATGCCGGTGATGGCCGAGACGATGATGTCGTTGCCCGGGAAAGAAGCCACTTCTTCAGCCCCTTCAGGACCGAAGACGACAGCCGGTTTGTCAGTTTTCAAAGTTTTCTTAAATTCCATGGCATCGTGCCGGCTCCGGACTGAAACGATCTTGGGCCGGAAGGCCTCGACCTGCCTGAGGAGAAGGGAAATGTTCGAGCCCGCCGCTAGTCCCGTAACCTCGAACCGGTCAGAATCCCGGGCCAGGATATCCAGCGTATTGACTCCGATGGAGCCTGTCGACCCCAGGACGGCGATTTTTTTCCTCCGGCTCATCTTCCGCTCATTTCCAGAACATATTGACGAAATAATAGAAAAAGGGAGCGGCCAGGATAAGGCTGTCGACCCGGTCCAAAAAACCGCCGTGGCCGGGCAGCATGTTGGAGGAGTCCTTGACGCCCACCGCCCTTTTGAACAAGGATTCCAGCGGGTCGCTGGCCTGGGCTACGGCATGTACCAGGGCGGCGCAGAGGACGGCTTTCCCGAGCGAGATATGGGGAACCAGCAACATCCGGCCGACGACCCCGGCCAGGCAGGCAGTCACGATCCCGGCTACGGCTCCCTCCCATGTTTTATTGGGGCTGGCCAGGGGTGCCATCTTGTGACGGCCGATGGCCCGGCCCACGAGATAGGCCCCCGTATCGCCTACGAATATTACGCCGAAGAGGAAATAAACGGTATAGGATCCCCACTCGATCCGGAGAGGATAAAAATAGCCAAGGGTGAAGCTCACATATAGGGCGCCGAACATGGTCACGGCGATGGAGGACGGAAAAAGATGGAGCTTCTCCACCGTGTTGAAGGCGAACAGGTAATAAAACGTCTGGATGAGAAAGCAGGCGAAAAGCGCCAGCATGAAGGGAAACTTTCCCGGGAACAGGAAAGACAGGCTCAGGACCAGGGCCATGATCACACCCAGGGTGCGTTGGGGATAGAGCTTGCGTTTCCGGGCCAGGCTGTAGAACTCGATGAGCGCCGCCAGGATGACTCCCTCGAGGGCGAGGAAAAAGACTGGGCGGGAAGCATACTGGAACAGGAGAAAAAGCAGGACAAGCAGAAAGGCGGCGGTGGTGGTGCGTTTTTTAAAGCTCATGAGGATCGAATCGGACGGGCGTCGGCTGCAGCAGAGAAGCTTATCTTCATTTCAGCGGCCGCCGATGTCGCCGAACCTCCTTTCTCTTTTCTGGTACTCGACGAGAGCCTGGATAAAGTGCTTTTTCCGGAAGTCCGGCCAGAACTCGGGAGTGATCCAGATCTCCGTATAGGCGATCTGCCAGAGCAAAAAGTTCGAGATGCGGAGCTCGCCGCTGGTGCGGATGAGCAGGTCGGGGTCCGGCAGGCCGGCCGTGTCCAAATATCCGCTGAACATCTCCTCGGTCAGCGGTCCCTTGAACGCGGATGTATCGCTCAGATAACGATTGATGCCATCCACGATTTCCGCCCGGCCGCTGTAGTTCAGGGCCATGATGACGGTCAGGCGGCTGAAATCCCTGGTCATTTTCATGACCCGGACCAGTTCTTTTCGCGCCCGAGGCGGAATGTCCTCCAGGCGGCCGATGACTCTCAGCCGGAATTCATTCTCCACCAGGACTTTATCTTCCTTCTTCAGATAGTTCTCGAGGGTCCTCCAGAGCGTGGAAACCTCTTTTTTGGGCCGCTTCCAATTTTCCCGGGAAAAGGCATAAAGAGTCAGGTATTTGACGCCCAGGCGGGCCGCGGCCTCGACGATCTCCCGGACCGATTTGGACCCTGCTTTGTGGCCCTCGACACGGGGTAAATTCCTCTGGCTGGCCCACCGGCCGTTCCCGTCCATGATCACGGCCACATGTTGCGGCATCCGGGAAAAATCGAGCTGTTTAGCGAGCGATTCCTCCTCGCTCTCCGGTTCGATCCAGCCTTTGAGCCTTTCCAACATGGCCCTCATTATAAGGGAATAACCCCGAATTGTAAAGAAGCCTTCGGGAGGAGCTAAGCTTGGTAGGATGGGGTAGGTTCTCCGGGGCGGCCGGGATCAATAGGATTAAGGGCACTGACTATACGCCGAGAACCGTCCCTCTTTTCTTGAGAACCGTCCCCGCAATACATGGGAAAAGACGCCCGAATATGCTATATTAGCGGGGAGAGAAGAGAAAATGTGCCTGGGAATTCCGTCCAAAGTCATCCAGATCGGCGAGAACGGCCAGGGCAAGGTGGATTACCTTGGGACAAAGCTGCCGGTGAACCTCTCGCTCATGGACAAGATCAATATCGGAGACTGGGTCATTGTCCACGCCGGATTCGCCATCACCAGGATGAAGGCTAAAGAAGCCAGGGAAACTCTGGCCCTTCTCAGGGAAATGGCGGAAAAAGAGAGCGCGCTTATTTAGCCTGCATTATTCATAAATTTTAAGCCGGAGAGATGGAAGCAATGAATACTTCAAGGGGGAAGGCCGGGATGGACGAAGCGACCATAGTGGGACTTCGGGAGCGAGTCCATTCCGGCTTTCCCCCCATATGGAACGCGGTTTATGAATAATGCAAGTTAGGCGGTGATGAGCCTGAAAAAGGAATTCAGAGACCAGCGGATCACGGCCGGCCTCCTCAAATCCATCTCCCGTAAAACCCGCGGCTTCCCCCACGCTGTCCGGATCATGGAGGTCTGCGGCACACATACCATGACCATCCACCGCTACGGCTTGAAGGGCCTGCTGGAAGAGTCCGGAGTCGAGATGATCTCGGGACCGGGCTGCCCCGTCTGCATCACGCCCAACGAGATCCACGAGGCCGCGCTCCTCATGCTCACGGACCGTGAAAACATGGTCCTGGCCACCTTCGGCGATATGACCCGCGTCCCGACCGGGAAGGGTTCGCTCCAGACCGCGGTCCCGGCCCGTTCCTCCCTTCTCAAAATCGTTTATTCCCCCGAGGAAGCCCTCGACCTGGCCGCCAGCCGTCCCGAAAAGGAGGTGGTCTTCTTCGGCGCGGGCTTTGAGACCACCATCCCTTCCATCGCCTTGACGGCCAAAAGGGCAAAGGAAGAAGAGATCCGCAATTTTTCCGTTCTTTCCGCCATGTGGCTCATCCCGCCTCCCCTCCGGGCCATACTCGAGGCGGGCGAAACCGCCATCCACGGTTTTCTCTACCCCGGCCATGTCAGCGCCGTCATCGGCTCAAAGCCCTATGAGTTCATCGCCCGGGAGTTCAGGATCCCGGGCGCCATCGCCGGGTTCGAGCCGAACGACATCCTGTTGGCAACGGTCTCCATTTTGGACCAGATCCGGGCTGGAATCCCCCGCGTTGACCTCGAATACAAACGGGTGGTTGATCCGGCCGGAAATCCAAGGGCGCTGGCCCTGATGGAGGAGGTTCTGGAGATCAAGGACGCCCACTGGCGCGGACTTGGCATCATCCCCCGTAGCGGGCTGAAACTCCGAGAGAGTCTGGCGCCGTTCGACGCGGAAATCAAATTCGGCCTCAGCATCAAGCCCGGAAGCACCGACCTTCCCGGGTGCCGCTGCGGCGAAGTCCTGCGCGGTATCCTTTCCCCGGCCCAATGCCCCCTGTTCTCCAAAAAATGCTCGCCGGACTCCCCCCAGGGACCGTGCATGGTTTCCTTCGAGGGCGCCTGCTACATCACCCACAAGTTCGGGTACAGCCAAAAGAAAACCGGGACGAGGGCGGTTCCCGAGGAAAACGCCGGGAGAATAAGGAAAACCGGAAGATGAAAGAAGTCGTCCTGGAGCTGGGAAGCGGCGGGAAGCTGATGCGGGATTTCATCAGCCGGACAATCGTCCCCGCCTTTTCCAATCCATATCTTAAGAACCTATCCGACGCCAGCCACCTTCCCTCCGGGATCGCCTTTACTACGGACAGCTATGTTGTCGACCCCATCTTCTTCCCGGGCGGCGATATCGGCACTCTGGCCGTGAACGGCACGGTCAACGACCTCGTCGTCTCCGGCGCGAGGCCCCGGTTCCTTTCTCTGTCCCTGATCCTCGAGGAGGGCCTTCCCTGGGACGTCCTGGAAAAAATCTTGAATTCCATCAAGCGGGCGGCCCGGGCCGCCTTGGTCACAATCGCCACCGGCGACACCAAGGTCGTCCGCCGGGGCCAAGCCGATAAGATTTACATTAATACATCGGGTATCGGACGGATCATCGCCAGGCCGAGGGTGGACAGAATCAGGCCGGGCGACGCGGTCATCGTCACGGGAACGCTGGGGGAGCACAGCCTGGCCGTAATGCTGGCCCGGAGCGAATTTCGCTTGGAGTCGCGAGTCCGCAGCGACTGTGCACCGCTCGGCTTTCTCCTCCCTTTCTGGAAGAAGGGCGCCCTCTGGATGCGGGATATCACCCGCGGCGGGCTGGCTACAGTGCTGTCCGAGCTGGCCGAGAAAATCCCCCATGCCATGGTCATCGAGGAAGCGAAGATCCCGCTGTCCCGGCCGGTAAGGAGCGCCGCTGAAATCCTGGGAATCGACCCGCTCTTTCTCGCCTGCGAGGGCCGGGCCGTGCTGATCGTTGCGGGCGACAGGGCGGAGAGGGTCCTTAAAGACTTAAGAATTACCAAGCAGGGAAAACAGGCCGGCCTCATCGGCCGAGTGGATGATCAAATAGGAAGGCAGGGAGAGCTCCTTCTCCGGACGGTTACGGGCGGGCTGCGGCTGCTCGAGCCCCTGACCTCGGAGCTCCTGCCCCGGATCTGCTAAAAAAAATGCATCAGAATCGGCGCCTCATCAGCTCCGGATCGGTTTCCTCAATTACATTGCACGCGGGAAAGGCGCTATCACGACTCGTCCCCGTCCGTCCTCGCGGCATCCATACCCGCGGAAACACCTTGCCGTTGCGGGCGTTGCTGCGGCTTCCCCGCATCGCCCTTATATATCCCGTTCTTCTGTCTTGTATCAGTTTCACGATCATCGCCTGTTCGGGAAACAAGCCCGCGCAAGAATACGCCGCCGTCCTCGAAGCCGCCCCGACAGAATACAGCGCCTTCGCGGCCGAAACCGCCGACATCACAATAAAAGCCGCGAACAGAGGAACATCCGCCTGGAAATCGGAAGGACCGAAATCATTCCACCTCTCCTACCATCTTCTCGACGATCAAGGCAAAGTCCTGAGATTCGACAACCAGCGGTTTCCTTTCCCCGGCGAAGTGCGGCCCGGGCGGAACATCGAGATGACGATCAAGGTCAAAGCACCCCTGGATGAGGGCCGCTATCGGCTCGACTTCGATTGTCTCCAGGAGGGAGTGACCTGGTTCAAGGACAGGGGGTCCAAGACTCTGTCCATATTGCTGGTTGTCGAGAAAAGAGACTGGCCTGAGGACAGGAACAGCATCAGCCTCGAGGCCGGACCGTTTACAAAATTCCGGGGAGGTCCCCCGGAATTCGACAGGCTTTTCAAGCTCATCCGGATCACCTTGAAGCATGACGAAGCGGAGTTCCAGGGTAAAACGGGAAAAATCAAGGGATTCGCCGCCGGCTCCGGATACCCCCAGGTCTGGCTCCGCGACAGCCGGACCATCCTCCCGGCCTCCTGTCTTTTTTATCCTCAGGAATACTTGACCTCTTGGCTCGAGGAGCATCTGGCCTTTCAGAAGGAAAACGGCTCGCTCGATGACTGGGTCGATTTCAAGGGCGGAACGGACAAGAACACGACCGAAACCGACCAGGAGGCGAGCGCCGTCCAGTCGGCATCCGATATCGCGCGGCTTCTCGGCCCCGAATGGCCGGCTAAGAAAATCGCGTGTCGGAGCATTCTCGACCGCCTGGAATCAGCGCTTTCTTTCGTCCTCAAGGAACGATTCGACCAGAAAACCGGGCTCGTCAAGGGTGCCCATACGGCGGACTGGGGCGACGTTGATATGGAGGATGCGGACCAGCAGGCTATTTACACGGATTCCCGCACAAATTGGACCGTGGACATCTATGACCAAAGCATGTTTTATGAAAGCGCGCTGGATCTCGCCGCCATGATGGAATCCGTCGGCCGGAAAGACAGGGCCGCCTTCTGGCAGGGAAAAGCCGAGGCTGTCCGAAGGAATACAAACGCCCGACTCTGGCAGGAAAACCGGGGATTCTACCGCGTTCACATCCATCTTAACGGCCTCCGCCACGAATTCGACGAGGACGATATGTTCGCTATGGGCGGGAATACACTGGCGATCATCTCCGGGATGGCCGGCGAAGAAAGGGCCCGCCGCATCATCGAACAGGCGCTGAAAAGGCAATCTGACTTCGCCCTATCCACGCTCGGCGGAGCCCTGCTCCCCCCCTATCCCAAGGGGTTCTTCAGGCACCCGTCGATGGACGACCCCTACGAATACCAGAACGGCGGTCAGTGGGATTGGTTCGGCGGCCGCCTCATCCGGGCCATGTTCGACCACGGCTTCGGCCTGGAAGCCCGGGACAAGCTCCTCGAGATCGCCCGGAAGAATATCGAGAACAACGGCCTCTTCGAATGGGATAGCCCGGAAGGCCGGGGCCGGGGGAGCGATTTCTATGCCGGCAGCGCCGGCGCCCTGGCCGGAGCGCTTTTCGAAGGATATTTCGGGATCGAGCTGTCCCGGAACGGCCTTTCCCTCGAGCCCAGGCTCGGCAAGGATAATGCCTTTGTGCATCTGAACCTTCCCGCGGCCGGCCTCTTCGCCGCCTACGAGTACAAGTATTTCCCCGATGACAACAAGATAACGTTCACATTCAACAGCGATTTCCCCGGCAATGGAGACGTGAAGATTCTTTTGCCCCGGGATTGGGTTCCCGAACCCAACACTTCCGGAAGCGGGTCAAATCCTCCGCAGGTCCTTAAGGACGGGGCAAGAACGGACTTCGCCCTTGTCCGGAATCATCTGGATACTTACGTCGTCCTCAAGACGGATTTCAAACGCCGCCTGATCGAAATCCGGAAAGCGCGCTGATCACTGCCGGCCGATCGAATCGTATTCGAACCCGAGCGCCCTGACTTCGTCCGGTTTGTAGCAGTTTCTTCCGTCGATGATGATGGGATTAGCCATGGCGTCCTTGATCTTTTTGAGGTCAAGCCGCACGAGCTCCTCCCACTCGGTGAGCAGGAGGAGAACGTTGGCCTCTTCGGCCGCCTGATAGGGCGAGTTGCAGTAGACCACTTTGGGACTTTGCTCGGGGACGAGCTCCTTCATATTGTCCACGGCTTTGGGGTCGTATAGCCGGAGCCAGGCTCCTTCCTTGAGGAGCTCGCGGATGAGCCTGATGCTGGGCGCCTCGCGGATGTCGTCGGTCTCGGGCTTGAAGGCCAGGCCGAGAACGGCGATCTTCTTCTCCTTGAAGATCCAGAGCGCCTTCCTGACTTTGTCCATGAACAGCTTGATGCGGTCGTCATTGACCCGGTCGGCCGCCTTGAGCAGAGTCATGTCCACACCCAGGTCCTCGCCGATCTTCACCAGGGCGCGGATGTCCTTGGGGAAACAAGACCCGCCGTAGCCAATGCCGGCCTTGAGGAACTGCTTGCCGATCCGGGGATCAAGCCCCATTCCCACGGCCACCTGCTCCACGTCCGCGCCCGTCTTTTCGCAGATGTTGGACATGAGGTTAATATAGGAGATCTTTAGCGCCAGGAAGGAGTTTGAAGCGTGCTTGATCAGCTCGGCCGTGGCGATGTCGGTCACCAGCAGCCGATCGCCGAACTCCTCATAAATCTTCGTCAGGAGGTCGCGGGCTATTTGGCTCTCCACGCCGATGACGATGCGGTCGGGATGGAGGAAGTCCGAGACGGCCGACCCCTCGCGCAGGAACTCCGGGTTGGAGGCGATGTCGAAGTCGTTCGGCGTCTTCTTGTAAAGGGTGATGATGCGCTTGATCCAGGACGAGGTCTTGACCGGCACGGTGCTTTTCTCGACAATGACCTTGTAGCTGTTGAGGTTTTCGGCGATCAGGCGAGAGACTTCCTCGATCTGGGACATATCCGCCGAGCCGTCCTCCTGCTGGGGCGTGCCCACGCAGACGAAGATGACGTCCGACTCGCGGATGGTCCGGTGCTGGTCGGCGTCGAAGGAGAGCGTCCCCTTTTTCAGGTTGGCCCGGAGCAGATCATCCAGGCCCGGCTCATAGATGGGCGTGATGCCCAGGGAGATTTTATCGATCTTGGCTTTGATCTTATCCGTGCCGATGACGGTGTGGCCCAGTTCGGCCAGCCCCACGGCCGTCACCAACCCTACGTATCCCGTTCCGATGACTCCGATTTTCATGGATCCTCCTCGTCCCGCTCAGGCTTTGACGACATTGGGCCGTTTTTTCCGCACGGCGTTCCGGGTGTCCACGACCAGCGGCGCGTGCTTGACGATCCAATCGTAATCGTAGGACGTGTGGTCGGTGGCGATGATGACGACGTCGCTCCCCTTCAGCCTCTTCTCGGTCAGCGGCACGGACTTGAGGTCCAGGCCGGGATATTCGCGGTGGCCGTGCGAGCGCGGCACATAGGGATCGTTGTAGGCCACCTTGAATCCCTTCTGCTGGAGCAGGCTGATGATCTTGAGGGACGGAGACTCGCGCTGGTCG
>Ga0315288_10007260_pt1 | contig 14044 bp, 11 predicted proteins | sample YL17G11_20_MG_FD_203454 | JGI IMG/M metagenome (GOLD analysis project Ga0315288, IMG submission 203454) | Sediment microbial communities from Yellowstone Lake, YNP, Wyoming, USA - YL17G11_20 | ecosystem: Environmental > Aquatic > Freshwater > Lake > Sediment | place: USA: Wyoming | collected... | reverse complement strand
ATGGGGAGCCGCTGCTTATAGTCGAGTGGAAAAGAGGATTGCAGCGGTAGGTCGATATTGTGTGCACTCGGTGCTTGATGTTTGCGGGGGGGCAGAGTATAGTCTGGCAATTGATAATTGATGACTGATTATTGATTGTTATCGGTGGCAGTCTGAAAGCGAGAGTAATGGAATGGAATTGAGTAAGGAAGGACAGGCGGCGATAGAGATAATCAGGCGGTTCGCCAAAGAGAACAGGCTCGATATTGCGGGCGGGAAGGTTCGGCGGACATCGTCGCGGTTTTGCTTGGGGGTGGAGCACGGGGACTATAACGGGACGGAGCTCTTCGGGGTGGCGACGGACCGGTTTATCTGGATGGCGTACAAGGGCAACGGGATGGACAAGGTTCGGCTGTTCAGCGGGAATTTCCCGGATGACGGGGTCGTGGAATTCAAATTAGGGCAGGTGCCGGCGCCGAAATCGAAAGAGACGGCGCACACGTGGGGCAGGTTTGCATACGGAGTCGATTATATCCTCAGACGGGAGGGTTACGAGCTTACGCAGGGGATCGACGGGGTAATATACGGGAATATCCCCGGGGGCGGGATGAGCCGGTCGGCGTCGCTGAGCCTGAATTTGATACTGTCACTATTGGATGTGAACGGCATCGAGATTGAAGACAAGATGACGATCGTCGATTTGGCGCAGGCGGTGGAGAACGACTATATCGGGTCGCCTTGCGGAAAGCTGGACCAGATTATGATACTGTTCGGCAAGGATGGGATGGGGACATATTACAACCCGGCGAAGAGGTCGGTGGATTACGTCAAACTGGGCGCGGGGGCGACCGACTTTAGGATAGTTGTGATGGATACGGGTACGGAGCGGCCGGGCTTAGAGAAATCGACGTACAAGATTCGGCGGACAGAGTGCGAGAAATTGGCTTCGCTAATAGGTAAGGCCGGCTACAAGGTGAAGTGCCTGGCGGATGTGAAGGATGAAGCGCTCTACGAAGAGATTATGGGCAAGTTCGCAGGGAAGCACCCAGACTTGTGCGAGCGGTTGAAATATATCTTCGGGGCACAGAAGAGGTTTTACGAGATGCTCGATGCGTGGAAGTCCGGGGACATCGAAACCGTCGGGCGGATATTCAGGGAGGACGGTATCGGGCTGCGAGATGATTACAGGATATCGGGGCCGGAATTGGAGACGATGTGCGATATAGTTCGGACGGCGCCGGGCGTATTAGGGGAACGGATGTTGGGCGGCGGCGACAAGGGGGCGTCGGGGGCTTTGGTTCGGGCCGAGAGCGTGGATGCGGTGCGGAAGGCTGTTGGCACTGCGTATCCGCGGAGCCGGCCGGCGTTTGCGGATACATACGCGGTGCACGTGTGCAAGGTGGTGGACGGCGTGCGAGTGTATGAAGGGGTATTGTGAAATTGATTCGCGGGCGGCGATGTTATTTTGAAATAGATTCCTCCGCTGCGGCACGATGAATCGTGCCTCCGGTCGGAATGACCTGACTGGCTGTGGCACGATAAATCGCGCCTCCGGTCGGAATGACCTAATTCAAAAGTAGGCAAGGATGTAGTATGGGACAAGAGACCGGGACACCTGCGAGTAAGGGCGAATATAAGGCGGTCGTGTCTTCAAACAGGCAGATCGGGACAAGCTTCTATAAGCTCAAATTGGAGTTTTCCGGCGCTGGGGCGGGTGCGTTCGGGCAGTTGCGGCCGGGGCAGTTTGCACAGTTGGATGTGAGCGGGGCCGCCCTGCCGCCGCCGGAGAAGATACCGCAGGAGTTGGCGGACGCGGCGAAGCGCGAGATACTCTTACGGCGGCCTTTTAGCTTTACGGACGTCACGAGGCACGGGGACAAGACGGCCGCAGAAATTCTTTATTGCGTCGTGGGGCCGGCGACGCTGCGGATGACGACGTTGAGGGCGGGCGATTCGCTCAGCGCAATCGGGCCTTTAGGCAAGGGCTTCTGGACGCCGCAGGACAAGAAGATGGCGCTATTGGTCTTAGGAGGAATCGGGACGGCGCCGATACAGCATTTAGCGAAGGACTTAGCGTCCGAAGAGCGGCAAGGCAATATCCAGGCCGTTGCGTTTGCGGGCGCCAAGACGGTGCGGGAGCTGCCGTTCGAGAAGCGGATGGACGAGATTTCGCAGGAGCTGGGGTTCTCAATACGGGAGTTTGCGAGGTATGGAATCGAATCAATGCTTGCGACGGACGACGGCTCGGCGGGATTTCACGGGCTTGTGACCGATTGCTTTGTGCAGTGGCTAAAGGAGAATCACCCGGAGCCGAAGGGCACGATTATATATAGCTGCGGGCCGGAGCCGATGATGGCCAAGGTGGCGGAGATTGCGAAGAGCAGGTACATCGACTGCCAGGTGAGTATGGAGCGGCGGATGGCGTGCGGGATCGGGGTGTGCCAGAGCTGCGCGGTGGAGTGCAGGGTCGAAGGGTCAAGCGAGACGGTCTATAAGATGTGCTGTGAAGACGGCCCGGTCTTCGACGCGAAGGAGGTTGTTTTTCAGACACAGATTAGCCTGGCGCGGCCTGTGGCCGCAACCAAATCCGAAACACTAAATCCGAAATCCTAAACAAATCCGAATCACCGAAACGTACAGAGAAAAGATCAAAAGAGATTTGCCACGAAGACACTAAGGCACGAAGGCCTGATTGAAAATCCGAAATCCCAAGCACGAAATACAAAACAAATTCGAAATGCGAATGTCCAAAACGAGGTTGCCGCGTCCACTGGAGGCGGACCGGCAATGACGGACAACATAGATTCCTGCTTTCGCAGGAATGACAAACGAAGGTGAGCATGGCAGCGAGCGTTGATATATCGGTTGAGTTTGGGAAATTGAAGCTGGGCAGTCCGGTGTTCACGGCGTCGGGGACGTGCGGGTATGCGAATGAGCTGGGGCAGTTTATGGATATTGACTGCTTAGGCGGGTTCATTACCAAGAGCATTACGGCCAGGCCGAGGAAGGGGAACGCGACGCCGAGGATAGTCGAGACCGACGCGGGGATGCTTAATGCTATCGGGCTGGCGAATATCGGGGTGGAGAGATTCATCGAGGAGAAGCTGCCGATCCTGGGGAAAATGAAGGCGGCGGTGTTTGTGAACGTGGCGGGCGAGACTATCGAGGAGTATGTGACGGTTGTCGCGCGGCTGGCCAATGATGAACGAATAGCGGGATTCGAGCTGAATATAAGCTGTCCGAACGTCGAGCGTGGGGGGATAACGTTCGGGACGAACCCGGAGCAGGTGACTGAGATTACCTCGGCGGTGAAGAAGGCGGCGGGGCAGAAGATGCTGATGGTCAAGCTGACGCCGAGCGTTACGGATGTTGCGGTGATTGCGCAAGCGGCGGTCGATGCCGGGGCGGATGCTCTTAGTCTAATCAATACGTTCACGGCAATGGTTATCGACATTCAAACGCGCAGGCCGATTCTGGCCAACAGGACGGGAGGGCTGTCCGGGCCGGCGATAAAACCGATAGCGGTATATTTGGTCAATAAGGTCTATAACGAGGTGGCGAAGGCACGGGGGATACCGATTTTGGGGATGGGCGGAATACGGACCGCATCGGACGCTGTTGAGTTTATTATCGCGGGGGCGTCCGCGGTGGCGGTGGGCACGGCGAACTTCATCGAGCCGGGCTGCGCAGCGAAAATCATAGATGGAATTGGAAAGTATTGCGCGGAGAATGGGATTGCGAGCGTCAAGGAGTTGGTCGGATCGCTACAAGGATAGACCTCGGAAATTCGAAATCCGAAGTACGATCCGCCAGAGCGACGGCGGACAAGAATACGAAACAAATTCAAAACACAAATGATCGAGTGACCAAAACGGAATTTGAAGCTGGGCACAGTCCACCCTGCCAGGGTAGGGGGTAGGACAAGACGTTTCTTTCTGGATTCCTGCCTGCGCAGGAATGACAGGACAAGATTGGAGATTGGCATAATGAACGAGCGTCTGGGGCAATTCGAGGGTAGTTTGAAGCGGGTTGTTTTCGCGGCGGTATTGATGTTGACGGCTGCGGTTTCAGGAAGTCCGGCGGCGACTGCGGGGGGACAGGCGCTCAGGTTGGATGAGCGTGAGGCGGGGCCGGGGGAGTGGGGGTACCGTCCTGCCGACGGGTCGGCGTCCGGCGTGAATCCGCCGAGCTTTAGCTGGCGACCTGCGGCTGGGATGAGGTGGGAGATTGAGTGTGCAACGGATGCGGAGTTCAAACAGGTGGAATACCGTGCGAGCGATATTGAGTTCAACGTGCACTGCCCGGACCGGGTCTTCAAGGCGGCCAAGTACACCTGGCGGTACCGCGGCAAGGACAGCCGGGGGCAATACACGAATTGGAGCCAGGGCCGGACGTTTACTATTGGGAGCGATGCGGCGGCGATGCCGATGCCGGGGCGCAAAGAGCTGATTGGGCGGATACCGAAGAGCCATCCGCGGCTGTTTATGCGGCCGGAGAATCTGGGGCGGCTGCGGGAGCTGGCACAGGGGAAAATGAAGGCGGAATACGAACAGCTCGTCGGAGAGAGCGAGCGGTTGCTTGCCAACCCGCCGGCAACAAAGGAGCCGCCGAAGTACCCGGAGGGTATTGAGCAAGGAAGCGAGGCTTGGCGGGGAATTTGGTGGGGCAATCGGGAATATACGATCAGGGCGCTGAACGGGGCGGCGACACTGGCGTTTGCCCGGCTGCTCGGCGGGCAGGAGAAATACGGGCTTGAGGCCAAGCGGATATTGTTAGAGTGCGCAAAGTGGGACCCCAAGGGCAGCACGGGGTACCGGTATAACGATGAGGCGGGTATGCCTTATGCGTATTACTTCGCGCGGACATATACGTTTGTCAACGACCTGCTGAGCGAACAGGAAAAGGAGATTTGCCGGGGCGTGATTAAGGTGCGCGGGGACGAGATGTACGGGCATCTGTGTCCGCGTCATCTGTGGCAGCCTTACGCGAGTCATTCGAACCGGGCGTGGCACAAATTAGGCGAGGCCGGGATTGCATTTTTGGGAGAGGTGGAGGGGGCGGAGGACTGGGTGTGGTTTGCTATGAACGTTTTCTATAACGTCTATCCGGTGTGGTGCGATGAGGACGGCGGGTGGCACGAGGGCGTGAGCTACTGGTCGAGCTATATCGGCCGGTTCACGTGGTGGGCGGACGTGATGCGGGAGGCAATGGGGATTGACGCATACGATAAGCCGTACTTCTCGAAGGTCGGTTACTATGCGATGTATCTTATGCCGCCGGGCAAGGTCAGCGGCGTGTTCGGCGACGGGGCAAACCGCACAAGGGCATCGAGCCTCGTTCCCCTGATGAGCGAGCTTGCGGCGCAGGCCGGCAACGGACACTGGCAGTGGTACGTGGAACAGATGGGCGGGCCGGCGGCCACATCGGGCTACATTGGATTCATCCGGGGAGCGCTGCCCAAGGTTGAGGCCAAGGCGCCCGACGACCTGCCGAGGTCGCGGCTGTTTGCAGGCATCGGCCAGGCCTACCTTAACACGACTCTGTCCAGCGCCGAGGAGGACGTGCAAGTTGTCTTCAAGTCGAGTCCGATGGGCACGCAGTCGCACGGCAGCGAGGCGAACAATTCGTTCGGGCTGTGGGCCTACGGGCAGCGATTGCTGATCCGCACCGGGCATTATTACAATTACGGAGGCCCGCATCACCGGGACTGGATGTGGAGCACGCGATCGGTCAATAACATAACGGTCAACGGGCAAGGGCAAGGCAAGCGGACGGCCGGCGCGCGGGGCGAAATCGTAGCTTTCAAGACAACGCCGTCGATTGATATCGTTGTCGGCGAAGCGGGGGCGGCATACGAGACGCCCTTGAATCGTTTTGCGCGGGCGATAATCTTTGTCAAACCTGAACTGGTTGTCGTTTACGACCGGCTTGCGGCCAAAGAGCCTTCGACGTTCGAGTACTGGCTGCACGCGGTCAACAAGATGACCGTGAAGGACCAGCACAACATCCAGGTCCAGAACGGTGATGTGGTTTGTGATATCGACTTTCTGACGCCTGGCGGGCTGAGTTTCAAGCAAACAGATCAGTATGACCCGAACCCTGAGCCACAGATAACGCTGCGAGAGTGGCACCTTACGGCAGAGACAGGCGAGAAAAAGAGAGAGATGGAATTCGTGACACTCTATCGTCCGCACAGAACGGCAGATGAGGTAGTGAAGAAAGCCACCCTTGAGACAATCGTGGGGAAAGGTTACGTCCTAACGGTTGGGCTGTCCGACGGCGAGGTTATGATGCTTCTTCCAACCGGTGAGACGGCTGCACTTGCGAGCGAGGGCTTGAGCAGCAAAGGGGCGATTAAGTGCCGGCTGAGACGGGCGGACAAGGAGGAAATCGTGGGACTGGACGAATAGGCGGGGCGTTGGAAGCGGCCATCCCCAAGCCCTTTGGGCTTGAGGCTGCCACCCTGGAGAGAATTGAGATTGGCGCTGCGGCGCGCCTATATTGTGCCGGAGAAATTGGCCACATCCAATAATCAGGGCTGGTAAAGGGTGGCTTGACGTTTGAGCGGGATTTGGGTATGTTTGTGTTGCCTGACTGGTCTGTTTGCGCGTGTGCGGCAAACCGCAGTCATCGTTGACGGGGCCAACGTTTGTAAGAAGTAAGACTTTTGCAAAATTGCAGGTTAGACCTATATTGTTGAAGAAAATCTATCTTATGATTTTCTTCAATAATCTCCTAAGCACTTATGAAACAATACGTTAGCGTTAAAAAGAAAAAATCAGGAAACGATTTTTTCTTTTCTAAGTGGGCCTAACCTGCAATTTTGCAAAAATCCGTAAGGAGCGTAGAAGATGGCCAAGGATATGGAGCAGTTGTATGCGGAGCGGATGAATCGGTACGTTACGGCGATGCGAAACGAGAAGCCGGATATGATACCGATTCGGCCTTTCGTTGCGGAATTCACGGCGAAATACGCGGGTTATACGTGCCAGGAGGTGACGCACGATTATCAGAAGGCATTTGCGGCGGCGCGGAAGTGTGCGGCGGATTTCGACTGGGACGCGGTGGTGGGCAATATGGTGTATGTTTGGACGGGGCTGACGGAGGCCATCGGCACGAAATACTATGCGGTTCCCGGTATTCATATCCCGCCGAACACGGGTTTTCAGTATCTTGAGCCTTCGGAGGAAAATGCGTTTATGAAGGCGGACGAATACGACCAGCTCATCGAAGATCCGACGGGGTTTTTGTTCAACGTGTGGCTGCCGCGTATTTCCGGCGACGTGAGCGCTATGGGCGAAAAGACGTCGATGCGGAATAACCTGTCGTTTCTCAAGGGGGGGATGGCGATGTTGAGCTATTTCAGCGCGTTCGGGACGCAGAACGCGCTTCTGCGGAAGGAATCAGGAACGGTCTCGGCGATATCGGGGATTCTGAAAGCGCCTCTGGACATCATAGCGGACAAGCTGCGAGGGTATTTGGGCCTGGTGGCGGATTTGATGGAGCGGCCGAAGAAAGTGCTTGCGGCGTGCGAGGCGCTTATGCCGCATCTGACGCACGTTGCGCTTTCGGGCGCGGACCCGGATAAGAACGTGCCGATAGGATTCTGGATGCACCGGGGGTGCGTGCCTTTTGTTTCGATGGAGCACTTTAAGAAGTTTTTCTGGCCGACGCTCAAGCCTATTATCGAGGAGATATGGTCGCACGGGCATCAGGTCTTATTTTATGCGGAGGGCAACTGGAACGCTCACTTGGATGCGTTTGCGGAGCTGCCGGAGGGTTCAATCGTTTATCACGTTGACCAGGCGGACATCTTCGAGGCGCATAAGAAAATCGGGCACAAGTTCTGCATCAGCGGCGGGATCCCGAATTTCCTCTTGGGCTACGGGACGCCCAAGGAGGTGCGCGAGCGCTGCAAGGACGTGATTGACGGAGTGGCGGGCGACGGCGGGTACATTATGGACGCCAGCGCGATTGTGCAGGATGACGCCAAGGTGGAGAATATGAAGGCGATGACGGAATTTACGCGGGAATACGGCGTTTATTGAATTGATTAGTGATTATTGATGATTGATTATTTCCTGTTTTATCAGCATTCGTTCGCCAAATAGGAGCTATTCGAATGGTCAAAGAAAAGAAGGTTGACAGAAAGCCGGGGGTTTGCATTCCCTGGGAAGAGAAGGTCAAAGAGCTGCCGGAGATCAAGGGCGATAAGAAACTCGTCAAGCGGATGTGGGAGGACGTTGACGGGCTGGGGTACGTCTATATCTGGCAGTGTCTGCTGTCGTTCTGAGCAGCGTGAAGCGTGAAGCAAGAGTATGCCGGTAGTTGAGCGGGAGGCAGAAGTATGAACGCGAGGCAGCGTGTTACACGGCGTGAGTTTTTGAGAAGAACCGCAGGGGTCGCTGGAAGTGCGTTGGCGCTTCCTTACATTGTGCCGTCGGCGGCGCTTGGGAAGGCAGGGGCGGTTGCACCGAGCAATCGGATAACGATAGGATTTATTGGGGTAGGCGGGCACGGGATTGATATGAATCTGCGGACGTTTCTGGGCCAGCCGGACGCCCAGGCGGTGGCGGTGTGCGACGTGGACAGCAACAATATGAACAAGGCCCGCGATATAGTGAACCAGAAGTACGGGAATACGGACTGCGCGACGTATAAGGATTTTCGAGATGTTATCGCCCGGGACGACGTTGATGCGGTGATGGTATCGACGCCGGACCACTGGCACGTCCCAATTTCGATAGCTGCGCTTCAAGCGGGCAAGGACGTCGAGTGCGAGAAGCCGACGCTGACGGTCCGTGAAGGGCGGGCCTTGGTCGAGACGGTGAAGCGATACAACCGCGTTTTTCAGTGGTCAACGGAGGACAGGTCGGTCTATGAGTACCACCGGATGTGCGAGCTGGTCCGCAACGGGCGGATAGGCAAGGTGCATACTGTCCGCGTGGAGCTGCCGAGCGGTCCGAATGACCCCGGGGACCCGACGCCGATGCCCGTGCCGAAGGAGCTGGACTACGATATGTGGCTTGGGCCTGCGCCGTGGGCGCCATATACGAAGGACCGGATACACTGGAACTTCCGCTGGATACAGGATTATTCGGGGGGGCAGTTGACGGACTGGGGGGCGCATCTGTTGGACGGGGCGCAGTGGGGAAACGACAGCGAGCAGACCGGGCCGGTGGAGGTCGAGGGCAAGGGCGTGTTTTGTGAAGGCGGGCTTTATGATACGGCGAAGGAGTACCACATTGAGTACAAGTACGCCGGCGGCGTCACGCTGATCGTAAAATCGGGGAATCCGAGTCTTAGGTTTGAGGGGAGCGAAGGGTGGATCGGAAACGTGGGCTGGCGGGCGCCGCTGCAGGCGGAGCCAAAGTCAATTCTCGATTCGGTGATTGGGCCGGATGAGATTCATCTTTATACGTGCCAGGGCGGCGAGCAGAGGAACTTTCTTGACTGCATTAAGTCGCGCAAAGAATGCTATTTTCCGCCGGAGATTGGCCAGCGGTGCTTTACGATTGCGCATATCGGGAATATCTCGATGCTGTTGGGCAGGAAGCTGAAATGGAATCCCGACAAGGAAGAGTTTGTGAACGATGAACAGGCGAACCGGATGCTGTCGCGGTCGATGCGAAGCCCGTGGCACCTTTAGGATTGATTATTGATTATTGATTATTGATTATTGATGATTGATTATTGATTCGTGCACGGTTGGCACCGGTTGTGGAATCAGGGGCGCAGAAGAAAGGGATGTACTATGAGAATTCAAGAGATGACGACTTGGCTCGTTTTTCTGTTTGTGGGGATACTTTGTCTGACGGCGGCGACAATTGCCGAGGGCGGTGACAGAGCGAAGCTGGTTGGGCGCGACTTTTCGCAGTGGCGGGGCAGCACCGGCGATTGGCAGATTGCGGGCGATGCTTTAACAAATCCGCAGGACGAAAAGCTGCTGAGCGCCAAGCCGGGCAGCGGGGTCATTGTGAACGGGCCGACGGGCAGAACGATAAACATACTGAGCAAGGCGGAATTCGGGGACGTGCTGGCGCACGTTGAGTTTATGGTGCCTAAGGGGTCGAATTCCGGCGTGTATTTTATGGGCCGGTACGAGATTCAGGTTTTCGATAGCTGGGGCGTGAAAGAGCCGCACTATTCGGACTGCGGCGGCATCTACGAGCGGTGGGATGACAGCAGAAACCCGCAGGGATTCGAGGGGCATGGGCCGCGCGTCAATGCCTCGCTGGCGCCGGGGCAGTGGCAGAGCTTCGATGTTATCTTTCGGGCGCCTCGCTTCGATGAGCAAGGGCGAAAAGTCGCCAACGCCCGATTCGAGAAGGTCGTGCACAACGGGGCAGTGGTGCACGCGGACGTGGAAGTGACCGGTCCGACGCGGGCGAGCGCCTGGAACGATGAAAAGGCTGCCGGGCCGCTCATGCTTCAAGGCGATCACGGGCCGGTGGCGTATCGGAATATACGGATCGAGGGACCGAATCCGTTCTTTGCGATGGATACCGCAACAAAAGACGCCAAGCACCAAAGCGCAAAAGAGCAGGTCGAGATGGTCAAGGAGTTAGGTTATGCAGGGATGGGGCCGACGGCGGGCGGGGGTCTGGCTGAACTGGCCGGCGAGCTGGAGAAGAACGGCCTGAGACTCTTTGCGGCTTATCTCGGCGCAAATATCGGCCCGGGGGAGCAGAAATACGGGCCGGAATTGAAAGAGGCGATTGAGATATTGAAGGGGAGCAACTCCATGCTCTGGCTGTTCGTCCAAAGCAATAAAGACAAGCCGTCTTCGCCGGAGGGCGATGAGCGCGCGGTGGAGGCGATCCGGGAGATCGCGGATTTAGCGGCGGCGAACGGGGTGCGGGTGGCGCTGTACCCGCATACCGGGTTCTGGGTGGAGCGCGTGGAGGACGCGATCCGAGTGGCGAAGAAGGTTGACAGGAAGAACGTTGGGGTAACTTTCAATCTGTGTCACTGGCTGATGGTCGATGACGAAAAGAATGCCGAACCGCTGATAAGGGCGGCGATGCCGTATTTGTTTGTGGTGACAATCAACGGCGCAGACAGCGGCGCAAAGGACTGGAAAGGGCTGATCCAGACACTGGACCGAGGCTCGTTCGACGTGGGCAAGTTCCTCAAGACGCTTGCAGACTGCGGCTACAGCGGGCCGATAGGATTTCAGGGCTACGGAATCGGCGGCGACGCTTACGATAATCTGAAGCGGACGATGGATGCATGGCGTAAGCTGTCGTATGCGTTGGTGGCGGATTAGAACCAACTCCAGAGAATGCCGAGTGAAGGTTGATGGATGGAAGGTGTTTTGATAGATTTCTCCGCTCGCTTCGCTCGGTCGAAATGACGGTATGCCAGGTCCGTCGAAATGACGGTGTGGCACGTCGGTCGAAATGACGGTATGGCAGGTCGGTCGAAATGAAAGTGTATTGAGAAAAGATATGGAGACTCTCAGACTGCTGTGTGACTATTTTCCGACGGCGGTGTTTACCGGCAAGTGTCTGGTGTTTATCAGCGAGGACTGGCGGGTCGAGCTGACGGAGCACAAGGACAAGGATTTCAGCAAGTCCGGCGCGGAGCCTTCGATTATACGGGTTCGGATATCGAAGAAGGCGCTGGACGGCGAGTTTATCGGCGGGCACTACGAGGATTTTCAGCTTGAATCGCCGGGCGAGCTTGCCGAGCAGATTGAGAAGTACGTGCAGTCGGCAATTGGCAGAAACATTAGAGAGATATAGCGTTGAGCGGCCGGCAAAGAATGTTCGCCGCCCGGCGTTTATGATAAATGGGCGAGCTATCCGTTAAAGAGGCTGACGGGGGAGTGGTTTTCACGGCGAAGGTGGTGCCCGGGAGCAGCAGGACGGCCATTTGCGGGCTTCTGGACGGGATGTTGAAGGTAAAAGTCTCTGCGGCGCCTGAGAAGGGCAAAGCCAATCAATGCCTTGTGAGCTTGCTGGCCGGGCAGCTCGGCGTGAAGAAGAGCGCCGTCAGTATAGTGTCGGGCCACGGCAGCGCCGTCAAAAAAGTACAGGTTTGCGGCATCACGAGCGCGACCCTGCTGGCAAAGCTGAATCTGAATACGCAGCATAATATATCGGCAGGATAATCCATTGATGACGGATAAATCATCTCTGCTTTCGTCGGGAGGCGCAGAAGACCCGACTTCGCTGAAGTATATGCTGCGGCTGGCGGCGCCGATGATCGTAACGACGTTGTCGTTCACGATTATGCAGTTCGTGGACAGGATTATGGTGTCGCGCCTGGGGACTGACGCTCTGGCGGCGATACTGCCGGCGGGGTTCGCCAGCTTCCTGCCGAGCGGCTTTGCGATGGGGGCGATGGCAAGCCTCAACACGTTCGTGAGCCAGAGTCTCGGCAGGGGCGACAAGAAAGCCTGCTCGAGCTATTACTGGCAGGTGATTTGGATGGGGACAGCGTATTTCCTGGTCGCGCTGGCGGTCATGTGGCCGACGGCCCCATGGATATTCAGGTTTATGGGGCAGCCGGAGGGAATAATAGATATGGAGGTGATATACCTTCGGATCATGCTTTACGCCCACGTCCTGGCGGTGGTTAACTGGTCAGGCAACCAGTTCTTTATGGGCATACACCGGCCCGTTATCACGATGATCGCATCGCTCTGCGGACAAGTGGTCAACGTAATAGTTAACTACCTGCTGATTTTCGGAAAGTTCGGGTTTCCGCGGATGGAGATTGCGGGGGCAGGGTGGGGGACATTTATCGGGATAACGGTTGCAGGCGCGGTTAATATGGCGGCGTTTCTCAGCGGCGGGATGAATCGGGATTTCGGGTCGAGGCGGTCGCTGAGGGTCAATTTCGACAAAATGTGCAGCTTGCTGAAGGTCGGACTGCCGGCGGGGTTCGGACTGATGCTGGACGTTGCGTTCTGGGGGATGATCCTGTTCTGGCTGGTAGGAAGACACGGTACGGAGGTGTTGGCTGCAACCAGCGCGGTGCTCTCTTACGGGAGTCTGGCGGTGATGCCGGTGGTTGGAATCGGGACGGCCCTGTCGGCGGCGGTGGGCAAGGCAATCGGGGAGGGACGCAAAGACCTCGTGGCGAAACAGACGAGTGTGTGCCTGCGGATCGGGCTGGCTTATATGGGACTGGTGGGTTTGTGCTTTCTGGTGTTCAGGAGCGGGCTGATGAGGTTCTGGTCGGATGATCCGAGGGTAATCGAGGCAGGGGTGGATATCCTTGTTTGCGCAGCGTTCTATCAGGTTTTTCAGGCTGTGCGGACAATTTACGCCGGCTCACTGCGTGGGGCGGGGGATACGCTTTGGCTGGGAGCGGTTTCATCGATCGGGGCGGCATTCATACTGGGGCTAGGCGGCTGGCTCGTGACCGAACTGCTGCCGTGGACAGGCTATATGGGCCCGTGGACTGCGGCGGCTGTGAGTATCGCGGCGGTGGGGCTGGCCAACGGCTGGCGGTTCAAGAGCAACCGGTGGATGAAGATAGATTTATTCAAGCGGCCGCCGCTCGCCGTGCCGGTCCAGGATGGGACAGTGGTTGAGTAGTACTCGTACTTCGTATGTCGTATATCGCATTTCGCGGCGACGGCCACGGGATTGCGTACTACAATCCTTCAACTTGTTGTTTTTTGTGCTTGATATTGGAATCCGGCTGCCATAACCACCGTCGAAACAAGACGTTATGGCTTGTTTTGAATTTTGAGTTTTGGTGATTCGGATTTGTTTAGGATTTCGGATTTAGTGCTTCGGATTTGGTTGCGGCCACAGGCCGCGCCAGGCAAGTTTTGGTCCGGTCCACTCTCTGTATCGGGGGGCGTCAGTCGGCGATAGGTTTTATGTTGATGTTGCGGACGGCGCCGGCGGTCTGCCAGGTTGCTATGCCGAGCGGCTGGGAGAGATCGACCTCCGGCCTGATCCCGATTTTTCGGCCTTCGATCTCAACATCGACGAGGTCTTCACCGTCGAGCCAGGCCTGAATCTTTTTGGGCGTGACTCGGAGGCGGACGTGATACCATTTGCCGTTCTCGAATGAGATAAGGCGGGTGGTTTCGTTGTTGGCG
>Ga0315288_10007257_pt1 | contig 14046 bp, 4 predicted proteins | sample YL17G11_20_MG_FD_203454 | JGI IMG/M metagenome (GOLD analysis project Ga0315288, IMG submission 203454) | Sediment microbial communities from Yellowstone Lake, YNP, Wyoming, USA - YL17G11_20 | ecosystem: Environmental > Aquatic > Freshwater > Lake > Sediment | place: USA: Wyoming | collected... | reverse complement strand
CCGTCGATCGCACCGTATCGTTGGAGCGGTTCTCGTCGCCGGTCAGGTTGGTGAAGCTGACGGTATTGTGCGTGCCGATCGGCTGCGCAACCCAGTTCGGGAAGTCGACCGTATCGGTTTGGCTCGGCAGGAGTGTGATATCGGATACCGTCTGGTCGTACACACTGCCGATACGGAACGTGACCGGGAAGGTCTCGCTCCGGCTGCCGAAGTTGTGCACCACGGCCTGCGGGGTGACCACCGTGCCCGAGTCGATTGTCCCGACCGGCGCGAGAATCATCGTCGCGCCGACGTCGTGGCGCTCAGGGTAAAGCACTTCGAGCCGGTTCATCACGGTATCATTCTCCGGATGTTCATCACCCGGGAGCGCAGTGAAGGCAATCGTCAGATAGCTGCCGACCGGCTCGGCAATCCAGTCCTGGAAGTCAACCGTGTCGCTCTCGCCCGGTTCAAGCGTAAGCCCTGATACGGTTTGGTCATAGACCGAACCAATGCGGAAAGTGACCGGGAAGGTTTCGGCCCGGGTACCGAAGTTGTAGACGACCGCGCTGGGTGTGACCACTGTGCCGGAGTCAATCGTCCCGGTCGGGGCAAGAATCATGGTCGCCCCGACGTCGTGATGCGGCGGGTAGACGACGACGAACTCGTTTGTCACTGTGTCGTTTTCTGGATGCTCGTCGCCCGCGAGGTAGGTGAACGCCATCGTGCCGTACCCGCCCACCGGTTCCGCCACCCAGGTTGGGAAGTCCACGGTATCATACTGGCCCGGTATCAACGTGATGCCGGTCACGGTCTGGTCGTAGACCGAACCGATGCGGAAGGTCACCGGGAAGACCTCGCTTCGGTTGCCGTAGTTGTAGACCACCGCCTGCGGTGTAGTCACCGTGCCCGAGTCGATCGTCCCGACCGGGGCAAGAATCATCATCGCACCAACGTCGTGATGCGGCGGGTAGACGACGACGAACTCGTTTGTCACTGTGTCGTTTTCTGGATGCTCGTCGCCCGTGAGGTAGGTGAACGCCATCGTGCCGTACCCGCCCACCGGTTCCGCTACCCAGGTTGGGAAGTCCACGGTATCATACTGGCCCGGCATCAACGTGATGCCGGTCACGGTCTGGTCGTAGACCGAACCGATGCGGAAGGTCACTGGGAAGACCTCGTTCTGGTTGCCGTAGTTGTAGACCACCGCCTGCGGTGTAGTCGCCGTGCCCGAGTCGATTGTCCCGATCGGGGCAAGAATCATGGTCGCCCCGACGTCGTGCCGCGGCGGGGAGATGACCAGCAGCTTTTTCATCACGGTATCGTTGGCCCGATTCTCGTCGCCGGTCAAATCGGTATAGGCAACCATGACATAGAGCCCGAGTTCCGCAACCCAGGTCGGAAAGTCCACCGTGTCATACTGGCCCGGCGTCAACGTGATGCCGGGCACGGTCTGGTCGTACGCGCTGCCGATGCGGAATGTCACCGGGAAGACTTCGCTTCGGTTGCCGTAGTTGTAGACCGTCACCTGCGGCGTGACCACCGTGCCCGAGTCGATTGTCCCGATCGGGGCAAGAATCATCATCGCACCAACGTCGTGATGCGGTGGACGCTGGACGGTCACTGTCGACATCACCGTATCGTTGGAGCGGTTCTCGTCGCCGGTCAGGTTGGTGAAGCTGACGGTATTGTGCGTGCCGACCGGCTGAGCGACCCAGTTCGGGAAGTCGACGGTATCGGTCTGGCCCGGCGTCAGGGTTATGCCGCTGACGGTCCGGTCATAGACCGCCTCGATGCTGAACGTAACCGGGAAAGTCTCATCGCGCGTGCCGAAGTTATAGACCACGGCGCGCGGCGTGACGGTCGTACCCGAGTCGAGGGTACCGGCCGGCGCCAGGATCGCGATTGCGCCGACGTCGTGCAGTTCAGGCACAACGACGTTTACAGAACCCTTGACTGTGTCGTACGACCGGTTCTCATCTCCGGCCAGGCTGGTGTAGCAAATCGTACCCAGGCTCCCCAGCGGCCGAGCAACCCAGGTCGGAAAGTCAACCGTGTCGGACTGGCCCGGGGTGAGAAACCACTGGATCGTCTGGGCATAGGACGTGCCGATTTTGAATGTGACCGGGAAAGTGTCGGTGCGAGAGCCGAAATTGTGAACGACGGCGCGCGGGGTCTGAGCCGTACCCGAGTCGATCGTGCCGGCGGGCGCCAGGATTGCGATCGCGCCCACGTCGTGCGTGCAGAAACCGACCCTGACCTCGGAACCTGATTGGGACGTTTCCGTCCATGTTGCCGCAGAAACTCCCGCGACAAGAAGTGCACACCAGAGTAAATCGCTCTTCCTCATTGCTCTCCTCCCTAATCCCTCTGCCGCGTAACTACCCTTCCCTCAGGAGTCCCCCCAATAGGGCACCCTGCTTACTCTTGTCCTGTGTGCTGACCTCGCCAAGCCCGCACGCAGGGAACACCACTAAAACGAAGCGCATAATCATACCAGACCGACCCCGTTCTGTCAAGTCCAGGGTTACCCCCTTGTCGCCGCAAAGTGAAAATGTCATGGTCCAGAGTAGCCGGCCAGAGCAACCGGCCCGGATGTCTAGCCAGCCGTCAAAGCGACATTCGGCAGCCCTGCACTCAGGACACCCTGCGGCTGGTGCATGTCTTCCAGGTGAAGATGCAGAAGTAACCGAGGGCATCGCGACTCAGGACCGCCGCTTGAATGCGACCGCCTGGCCACGGGATCGGAGTTCAAGAGTTGAAGGAAATGACGAAGGCGGGAAGCGAGAAGAGAGAGGTGAGACTCTTCAGCGGGCGACAGCGAAACGGGTGATCGCCGGAGCCAAACCGCGCTGCTCGAGGCGCAGGAGATAGAGACCGGTCGGGAGACACGAAACGTCCAGGCGGCAGTCCGCCGCGAGCCGACAACTGATGACGCGCCGCCCGTCCGGGCTGTAGACGCCGACCAAAGCAGGTCCGCGCCAGCCCATGATGCCGAGGTCTCCCTTGGTCGGGTTTGGGAAAGCGCGCAAGGTGTTCACTGTCGGGCGCGGGACGGTACCGGTCGTGTCGGGGCCGGAGAGGGTGACGAGGAAGTCTCTCGCCACGGTGTTGTTGCTCGATTTCTGGTCGGTGGCCTGGTAAACGCTGCAGCGGGCCTGGTAGCGGCCGAGGTCCGCGTACCAGGAAGAGAACGTGACCGGGAGCGCCGATCCGGGGCTGAGCGCGACGCTTGCGGAGTCGGAGTAGCAGGCATCGGCGGACGCCGAAGAGAGGACGGAGTCACACGCCTGCGGCGAAGAACCCGGGTAGTCGCCGGGGGCGCGCGAGGCTTCAATTCCGGTTCGTCCGACGCTGAAGAAGACCCGGCAGGTACAGACGGTCTTGCCGAAGTTGGACACCCAGGCCTGAGGTGTGATGAGACCGGGCTCGAGCCGGTCACCGGGCTGTGTGATCGCCGTGATTCCGATGTCGGGGACAAGCGAACCGCCGGGTACTACCGGGATTGTCGCTACCGGCCCCCCGTAACCGTAATAGATTACCTTGTCCTGAGGCGAGCCGAACCACTCATCGCGGACCACAATCCAGTTCTGATCCGGCGGACCCCAACCGCAGTAGGTAACAGCGTGGTTGCCGTAGTCGGGATGACCGATGAGAGCCAGTACGCCGGGCCGGTTGTTGTCTATCTCGCTGATGAGGATCTGGCGCGCGTTCCAGGTCAGGTAGCTGGAGAAGTAGTAGCCATTGCCCCAGGCCGGGTCGGCACACACCGCGGCGATTCCAATCGCAATGCTGTCGCTGGTCGTGACGCCGGAGATGAGCGTATCGGTGGCCATGGCGATTGCCAACTGCTGACTGACGTTGGGGACGCTGTCCACGTCGCCCTCGATAGGGTCGGCTACGTTGTGGAGCACGGAATCAACCAGCAGTCCGAAGCCGTGACCGGCCCAGTACGCAAGGACGTTGGCCGCGGCGGTTGGCGCGCACCCGTAGTGCCAGTCCCAGTTCGGGACATCGGCTATCCGGTGCTGACCATCCTGACACAACGGTGGTTTGCCGGACAGATAGTCGGACCACTGCCGCTCGAACTCGGCCCGCTCGAGCGCGCTGCAGGTCAGCGGCTCGGCACTCCGAACCCGGGCCGGGTCGGAGACCGTCAGGTCACGAAGGGAGACCATTGTGTGTCGGTCACCCGCCTGGTATTCGAACCACAGGTCGAGCGGCGAGTAGTAGACCGAAGCAACGCACCGGACGTCGCTCCGGCCAAGAGCCCGCTCGGCAGCGGCTTGTGCCGCGCGGTCATCCATGGCATTCAGCGGACGGCCGGAGTAGTAAAGCAAGACGGGCGGCATGTCGGTCCGGGCGCCGACCATCAGGGTCATACTGGTTCCTTCGTCGAGCTGCCATTCGCACAGGTAGATTCCCGGTTCACCCCGGACGTCAGCGTAGGGCCAGCAGCCAATACCCTTGCCGGCGCCCCATACCGTTCGGGCAAAGACCGAGCAAACAGCTTGTGCCTCCGCCTCCGACACCGCGCGCGGCGACGCCGAGGCAAAAGCCGCAATGAGCGACAAGAACGCAAGAATCGTTGCTATTGGCTTATGGCCAGGTCTTGCTTCTTGTCTGCGACAATAGCACGCGTTGCGGACCAGTAGTTCCAGCTGGTCCGGAATTAGTGCCATCAGACGCTCTGCCCTCATATGTTGCAGAAAAAACACGGGCTGTGCCACCCACGGCACGCACAGAGCGTGGAGCTAACCGCGCGGCGAGGAGAGACTTGCGCCGGTGGCCGCCGGGCGATTCGTGATGCGACAGCACTGAGGATAGCCGGTTCTCGTCAGCGCCTGTCGGCTAACCGATTTCCCCAATAGCACTTGGTCGTCTGCGTCAGATGCCGGAAACAGTAACGCAGGATGCCCGACGCTGCTAGACAGATTCGAGAAAGAGCCGAACAGGAGCCTGTCTGGGAACCCGATCAACGCTGAGTCAGCGGGCAGTCCGAAATGGTCGCTTCTGAGCGCCAAGTCCGGCAAAACCAACGACAAACAGGCCCTGGTCGAATTTCGAGCTTCGGGTTTCGCCCAATCCGGCACGCGGCAGCGCCGTCATCACGCATTCGCTCCCGCGACCGGGCAAGGTCGCTCTTCGGCCGTACGACTCCTCAGGCCGGCTGGTGCGGGTGCTGCACGCGGGTCCTGCCGGGTCTGGCGCTTCGTATTTCGAGACTAGTGTTTCGAATTTACCCTGCGGCTTCTATCTCTGCCGACGCGACCTGAACGGAAACCCGAGCGCGGCGCAGAAGCTGATAGTCGAGTAGCGCTTGCTTCGACCCGTGCGTAATGGGTGCGGGAAATTCGGAGGGTCAGGAATTCCCTGAACCCGGAATCCGGAATAGAACAAACCACAGAGGGCACAGAGCGCACGGAGAAGTCCGTCCCGGGAGAATTCGACTTTCACCTTTCAGGTGCCTATCAGTCCCGATTCGGTCTTCAGGGTCTTCCTCTGTGTTCTCTGTGTTCTCCGTGGTTCTATCTCGGGATTTGGGTCTAGAGTTCGGGCTTGACGGCAGGGGAGAAAGGACTACAATGTTCTGAGGAATTCGGATGGACCGGCAGCAGTCCGTAGCGGTGAACGGCGCCGACACGATGCGCGGCGCGTCAGGAGGAAGTGTGGGCAAGCGGTTTCGATTGGCCATTGTCCTGGTCTGCCTCTTGGCCGGCGCGGCGCTGGCGGAAGATGCCATTTTGGCCGTAATAAAGAGCGGGTCAAACGAGTCTAACACGTAGATGGGTACGAAGAAAACCTCCAGAGTCTGTACGAGAGTTGCAGCGGGATGGAGGAATTGGCCCGCGGCGGGCTTGCTGGTCTTGCTCCTGAGTGTCACCTGCTGGAAGGGCAAGCCGCCGGAAACGCCCTTGGCTCCGCTGGGGCCGACGAACTGGCCGATAGACCTTGCCGATACGTTTCTCGTCACGACGGTTGACCCGGAGGAGGACCGAATTCGATACCAGGTAGACTGGGGCGACAGCAGCCGGGAGTGGACGTCGTACTACTGGGGCGGGACGCAGGTACAATTGGCACACTCTTGGTCGAGGCGGGGCACGTTCGACGTAAAGGTCATGGCCCAGGACACGCATGGCAATTGCTCCGGCTGGTCAAGTCCTGTGGCCGTCACAGTGGTTGGCTATCCGAATCGCGTCGTGGCGACGATCCCAGGTGTCACCGGCCCCGGCCATATTGCGCTGCTGCCGAATGGTGAATATGCCTACGTTACGCACTATCACGATGACAGTCTCTATGTGATTCGTACTTCTGACAACTCCGTCGTCGCAAGGCTTGACGGAGGCGGCCATCCAATCGGCGTGACCGCGCTGCCGAACGGCGAGTACGTCTACGTTGCGAGCTACGTCAGCGGCAACGTCACCGTGGTCCGGACGTCGGACAATGTGGTTGTGGCCTCGATACCGGTCGGCAGGGGTGTCTGCGGGATCGCAAGTTCGCCCTCTGGTGCGCGCGTCTATGTGGCGAACATCTATGGTGACTATGTCGCAGTGATCCGCACTCTCGACCAGGCTGTCGTGGCGTCAATATCCGTCTGGCCACCCAGCTTCGGCTGCCTCGACGTGGCTGTCTCGCCCGACGGTGACCGTGTATACGCAGCAAGTGCCAATAGCGACGACGTATCGGTCATCCGTGCATCGGACAACACAGTGATTGCGGCAGTCCCGGTCTGGCGGTGTATGGAGGACAACGTCCAGAGCGTGGCCGTCGCCCCGGGCGGCGAATTCGCCTACGTCGCGACGGTTGCAGCCGTCATGGTGCTTCGCACTTCGGACAACAAGGTCACCGCAAGAGTCCCAGTTCCTGCCGAAGTGTGCGAGATTGCCGTTCTACCGGGCGGCGACTTCGCGTATGTCACGGGGCACAATACTGATTGCGTTTCGGTGATTCGGACTGCCGACAACGCGGTCGTCGAAGTCATTCCGGTCGGCCGCGGCCCCTGGGGCATCGCGGCCTCGCCAAGTGGTCAGACGCTTTACTTAGCCAACGAAGATGATAACAGCATTTCAGTCATTGGCTACTAACCCTCGACCTAGCTCGACTGTCGAATACTGGAAGGAAAGGAGGCCTGTGTGTCTTTGAAACTGTGGAAGTCTGAGCGGGCAATCGTTCTGCTCCTCGCTGTCTCGGTCTTCGCGATGCTACGTGCGGACGACTCGCTCTGGACGCCCTGCGAGGCGATTGTGAGTCTCAACCAGGGCACAATCGTGATGCCGGAGGGCACCACCTGCGCCGCTCTCGAGTCGGTGTCGGTTACTGTACCGAAGGTCCTTGGTGTTCTGGAGGACTTTGGGGCAGAATCCGTCGGGCTGGCGTTTCCCGATTTCGAGGCGAGCGACACGCTACGAGTCTCCCTGTCCGGCGAGACCGTGAAGCTCCCGGACCTGAGGAGTATCTTCTACGTTCGGTTCCCCGCCGGCACGGACATTGACTCTGTCTGCACCGATCTGACAGCGATTCCGCAGGTGAAGTTTGCCGACCCAGAGGCCGGGATTGAGCCCTTCGTCGTGCCGGACGACCCGTTTTTCCCGGACCAGTGGTACCTCCAGCACGAGAACGGAATCGGGATAAACGCCCCCGACGCTTGGGACGTAACGCGCGGGGACCCCTCGACCTACATTGCGGTCATCGACGGCGGAGTCCAGGCCGAGCACCCTGACCTCCAGGGCAAAGTGAGCGGGAATACCGGGATTTCGCCGCACAGGGACTGGAGAGGTCATGGCTGCCTTGTCGCGGGCATTGCTGCGGCCAATACGAGCAACGGCATCGGCATTTCCGGCGTTGACTGGAATGCGCGCATCATCTCGGCCCGGGTCGACGAGGCCGACATGGAAGCGAGTCACCCGACAGTTGCCATTGCCGACACTATCATGCATCTTCTGCTGGCCCGGTCTCCATTTCCGTGCGTGCCTCATGTCGCGAACATGAGCTGGGGGTATGTTCACGGGACTGAAGGAGATACGTTTCGGCCATATCAGCATCTGCTGCGCATCGTCCTGGGCAGCGCCTATCGCCTAGGCGTCCTGTCGGTGGCTGCGACCGGCAATAATGCGTCCGAGACCCCCAGATACCCGGCTGCGTACGGAATGATACGCGACGGGTCGAATGAGGATAGAGTCGGAGTGGTCGTCGCAGTGGGCGCTACGGACGCTGACGACGACTGGTGGGATTACTACGAAAATAACTCGCACTATGGTTCCAACTACGGTCATTATCTGGACGTGGTTGCACCAGGCACACAGATACTGAGCAGCTACCTTTACCCGGACAGCCAGTACAAGACGGCGACAGGCACGTCGCTCGCAGCGCCTCAGGTTGCCGGGCTTGCGGGTCTGCTGCACGCGATGAACCCGGACCTGACGAATGACGACATCAGATGGATAATCAGGATTTCGGCGGCTTGGGTGGCGGAAATGGGCAACCACGAATGGACAGAGAAACACGGTGACGGACGCATTGACGCGCGGATGGCTGTCAATCTCGCGCTGCACGAGGTCAGTCACGCCTCCACGAAGGGCGGATGGAGCATCAGTGAGACGGACCCGTACCGCATGGACTTCCCGTTGAGGGAGAAGGAATCCCGCCAGGACGGATGGCTGGTCCGGCGATACACGGTGCAGACAACGGTGAGCACACCCGATGCCGTTTCACGAGGGGTCTGGGGCAGGAAGGAGACCGTAGGTTGGTCGAAAGGCGAGAGAGAGAAATACCACCAGGACACCATCAAGCAGTTTGAGGAAGGATGGTGCAGAGTCGCTGACCAAGAGAGCACCCTCACCACACTTGAGACCTACGCCTACAAGGTCCTGAAAATCGATACGCTCGGCGTCACCTATGGCGACACGATGTGGTGGCCCGCAAAGCCGTCTGATGTCGAATTCCACTACACGGTTCTTATTCCGCCACCGGCGTGGCAAGTCCGGTCTGACGTTCCTCTTGGCACGAAGAACAGACGGGTGAAGGACGGTGGCTCCCTTGCCGGCACGTTCGTTCCGGATTCCTCCCGCGAGTATGTATACGCCCTGAAGGGAAACAATACTTGTGAGTTCTTCCGATATGACCTTCAGAGCGGCACGTGGTCGTCGAGAGAATCGCTGCCAGTCGTCGGCGGGACCGGCGTGGCAAAGCGCGTGAAGAAGGGCGGTTGTCTGGCATCTGTGTCGGACGGCCGGCTTTTTGCGTTGAAGGGCAACAACACTCGCGAGTTCTGGCGGTATGACCCCGGTCAGTCCGGGTACAAGTGGCAGGAAATGAGCGCTGTGCCGCCGGGGGCGTCAGAGAAGCCGGTCAGGGAAGGTGCGAGTTTGGCGGCGGTTCGGATTGGCAGCAGCGACTACGTCTATATGCTCAAAGGCTCGAACACTCGCGAGTTCTTCCGCTACGACGTGGCAGCAAACACATGGGCAACGATGGCTTCGCCTTCCGCCGGTCCGTACGGCAAGAACTTCAAGAACGGCTCTTGTCTGGCTTACGATGGGGTTGACACAATCTACGCTCTGAAGGGCGCAACCAATGAGTTCTCTGCATACTGCATTAGCAGCAACACTTGGCTGGCCCGGGAGACGATGCCGCGACTGGGGGCGTCGGGTAGGAAGAGACCTGCTCACTACGGCACGAGCCTGGCCCACCAGTCAGACGCGATCTACGCGCTAAAGGGCAGCAGGACAAACGACTTCTTCACGTACCGGTCTGACGGAGACACCTGGGAACTCGCGCCAAGTCTGCCCTCAAACGGAAGCAGAGGCGTCAGCGGTGGTGGTGCTTTGGCCGCAATCGGAGGTCTGGTTTGGGCGCTGAGGGGCTGCAACACGCTGGATTTCCTGCGATTCACACCTGGTTTCGAGCAAGGGGCGCTTGCGGGCCAAGGAGGGTCGTCACCCGGGGCGAACGAAGTGCAGATTGCCGCGTGCGCCAACGCGACCGCAACGACGCCGCGATGGTCACCCGACGGCTCGTGGGTCGCCTTCTGCCGGAACGACCAAAGCCAGTGCCAATATTCCCAGGTCTTCAAAGCCCCTGCCAATGGTGGGCAGACGACGGAATTGACCAGCCTGTCCGGAGATTGCTCAAATCCGGTCTGGTCGCCTAATGATTCGAGCATTGCCTTCGAATACGAGTCTGGCGGGTATACGCAGGTGGCCATCGTTCCCTCAAGCGGTGGGCAGGTGACCGTCTTGAGCTCGGATGCCTGCGACCACGAGCGGCCCGAGTGGTCGAGCGGAGGGGACGGCCTGTTCTATTCCCGGCTCGATTCGACGGGTTACACCCAGGTCTACTACGTATCCAGCTCCGGCGGGTCAGAGCAAGCCAAGAGCTCAACGTCCTACGCGCACGAAAAACCGCAAGTACTGTCAAATACGGAGGTTATATGCGTGCGTGATGGAGATGATGTCTACACAGGAATCTGCAAGCTCAATGTCAACACTGGGCAGGAAGTCGCGCTCACGTCGGGCTCGGCGGACTACTCGAATCCTAGCGTGGCGGCAGGGGCACGGCTGGTCGCCTGCGAGAAAGTGGACCAGGACGGCTACAGCCAGATTGTCGTGTTCTCGGCAGACGGCGGGACGGAGACGGTCGTGACTTCCGGCAGCTACGATTTCGAGTCGCCGTCGATCTGCTATGACGGCTCGGTTGTGTCCTGCATCAGGGTGGGCAGTTCCGGGAGTGCGGTCTGTGTGATTGACCTGCTGGAAGGTACTTGCCAGGTATTCACTGATGCCCTTGCTGACCGAGAATCTCCAGACGCGCACGCGCTCTCGTCGGCCCAGCATCTGGTGAGCACAGCCTATATCCGGGAAGGCGACGTGTATCGGGTTGACTACATTACGAACTCGGGCGTGGTCATTGCGCCGGAGGACTTCCGGGCCGGAATCGCCCGCGACCCGAACGGCTATGTGCATAGCGTCTATTCGGACGGCACGCTCATCCGCCATAAGGTCCAAGACCAGACCGGCACGTGTATTCGCCAGGATACGCCGGGCTATGGCGACAGCCCAAGTCTGTCAATGAGCATTGCCGGTGACGCGGTTGTGGTGTGCCGCAAGGGCGATTCCATCTTCGGGGCGGTTCAGCGTGCTAACAACTCCTGGAAACGGGTCTTGCTGTATTCAGCCCCGGCCTCTCATCATGTCGGGCCGCCGGCCTCAGCCGCATTCCAGGTGCTCAGCGGCAGGTTCATCAATGCCTGCGTGCCGTGCTATGACTCGTCCCTCGGCAGCAGCATGATTCTGTTTCTGCAGGCCGATACGGTTCCCGGCAACGTCGTGCTCGATACTCTCGACCTCTGCACCGGCTCCTGCGCTGATTCATCAGTCTGCATGACCGTAAACAGTGCTTCCTTTGCCATTGAAGCCGCCTACGTCCGTTCGGAAAGCGTCTTCTATCGCTCGGTTCATTTCTCGCCTACCGACAGCATGCGGCCGATCCCCTGGACCGGTCCCAGCAAGGTCAACGACAGCGCCACGACCGGACGCAACCCCGTCTGCGAGCGACGGAACGGCCGCTTCTACGTCGCGTTCACCGAGTCTTGGATTGACAGCGCCAGCTCAAACCCGGTCTGGTCGATTGTCAGGGCCTCCTGCTGCGATACCGTCCCGACTGTCACCTGGGAAGGCCGGGGTCCGGTAAGCTCAGTGGACGGCGCCAGAAAAGGCTATGCCAGCCTGTCGCGGACCCATACCGCCTGGGCTGAGAGCAGCAGCACCTTGAATCGTTGGCTCATCAAGGCCAATATCGCCGACTCGCAAGTTACCCTCAGCCCGGACACAAGCTGCGTAAGTTGCGCTCTGCTATGCGATTCCACGGTTCTGGCCCGACCGGCGACAGCCATGACCCGACTGCGGCTCGTCTGGTTGCAGAAATACGGCAACAGCGGTGACACCTGGATGGTCCCAAACATAGAGCGGGAAATCTATGACGCGAGCGCGTCTGCCAATGTCACCAGATACAACCAGGGCCGCAAGCTCTGTCTGGACAGCACCGGCAGCAGCACCGATTCCATCAGAGTAGTATTCCGAAGCAATCAATCCAGTCTATGGATCGCGCGCAAGAAAGACGGCGACGAAACCTGGACTTCATCCCTGTTGCGCAACTCCGGCGACATGCCTGCGATCGACCAGAGCCAGGGTAGAATTTGGGTCTGCGACCGTGACGTATCGACCGTACCGCCCGGCAACGTCATCCGGTGCCAGAACCGGGCAATCGGCAGCAGCGCCTGGCATGACTTCCAGGTCTATTTCACGGCTAACCCTAATCCGGCCAACTCCCGGCTTGGCCCGCCCGCGATTGTGGCCAGTTTGAATGATACCTCTGGCCAGAACCGAAGCGCAGCCTATATCATTTTCACTGCGTATACCCCGTCGCCGCCAAAGTCGGCAGTCGTGATCTGCAAGGTCGACACCGGAGGGAATATCTTGTGGACCGACACCCTGCACTCGGTATCGAGCCTGACCGACAGCTTCGCTGACGTGGCTGCCCATCCCGTGGCCGGGCAAGGGTATGGGCTTCATGCTACCTGGGGGCAAGTAGGCACGATTCAATATCGAAAGACCACCAATCTTGATCAACCCGAATTCACTCTCAAACGCGTCTGGAGCCCGAGCTACAGCGTGAGCACCGGGCCCACCCTCAGGCATTCGGTCGTAGCAGCCAGTGCCGAGACGGTCCTGGTGGCATTTGTGGTGGGCGACAGCGGCCGGATAATGACCCGGGGCCAGGCTCCAGGGTCGAACTACAACGTCTGGGACGACACGGTCAATATCAGCCAGTGTCCGGATACGGTTGCCGACTGGCCCAGCATAGCCCCGCTTACCCCCGGGGAATCCACAGTGGTTTCCTATCAGAAGCGGCTCTCCAGCACGAACTACGACGTGATGGCGAGAGTCAACTTCCACGGAAGCATCAACCTCAGCAACACGGCTGGCGCCAATTCCAAGTACCCTCACGTCGCCTTTCACCTGCACAACGACTCATTTCCGGTGGTAACCGCCATCTGGACCGAGGAGCAGAGCACAACCACGGCCGAAGTCGGGTACAAACGCTGGCAACTGGGTCTGGATGGCGGCGGCGGCATCCAGGACTTCAGCATCTTCGACCCGAACATCCATCCTGCCCTGTTTGCCCCGGCACCTAACCCGTTCAACGGCCTTGCCCGCATCCATTTCCAGACGAACATCAGGGGCATGACCAAGGTGAGCGTCATGGACATAACGGGCCGCAGAGTCAGGAACCTGCTCTGTATGCCGATGAAACCAGGCGTCTACAACCTGACCTGGAATGCAAGAGACGACCGCGAACGCAAACTGGCCGGAGGCGTCTACTTCGTGCGGCTGGAAACGCCCAACTACCACGAGACGCGAAAAGTGATTCTGACGGAGTGAGAAGGAGACAGTAGACAGCATACCCGGAATCGGCTGGGGCGCGGGAAACCGCGCCCCTAGGGGGCTAGCCCCGGGGCCGCCCCCTCCCCGGCCCCCGTTTCTGACCCCACCTTGGGTTGAGTGCCTAAAGTCAAGGCAAATACGCTCGTGAGTGCCGGACTTCGAGAGGCAAAGGGCGAGGGTGTTGAAGCCGAGTTTCTCGGCGTTTCTCGACTTGCCGACTTGTCGCTTGCGTTCCTGAGCACTTGACCGTATCTTGCAAGCTACGAAAAGAAGCCTGCCCCAGAGTGGGGTGGAGAGCCCACTGGAGAGTGGGGTAGAGAGCCCAGTGGAGAGCCTACCGGAGAGCCTACCGGAGAGCCTACTGGAGAGTGTACCGGAGAGCGTACCGGAGAGTGGGGTAGAGAGTCTACCGGAGGGTCTACCGGAGAGTGTACCGGAGAGTCTACTGGAGAGCCTACCGGAGAGCCTACCGGAGAGCCTGGTGGAGAGCCTACTGGAGAGCCTACCCCAGAGCCCACCGGAGCGCACCCCCCTTGACGGTCAGAATCCGGGGATGTCGCGTAGAATCAAATGGTTAGACGGAAAAGAGGCGGAAAACCGAGTATACTGAGCAGGGGATGGGTTG
>Ga0315288_10007256_pt1 | contig 14046 bp, 6 predicted proteins | sample YL17G11_20_MG_FD_203454 | JGI IMG/M metagenome (GOLD analysis project Ga0315288, IMG submission 203454) | Sediment microbial communities from Yellowstone Lake, YNP, Wyoming, USA - YL17G11_20 | ecosystem: Environmental > Aquatic > Freshwater > Lake > Sediment | place: USA: Wyoming | collected... | reverse complement strand
CCCGCCGCGCGCCGACCGCTGCGGAGCCGGGCCGCCTCGACCTCTTGGCGGCGGCGGACGCGGGCGGCGCCGTCACCCTGTACGGGCCCGGCCTGCTCAAGCTGGCTGTCGTGGAACTGGGCGGCGGCGCCTCCATCGCGGGCCTGGCCCTGGCGGACGACCTCTCCCGCCTGTGGGCGCTCTCGACCTCCGCGCCGCCGACCGCGCCGCCCTTTTCTCCCCCCCAACTCCATCTGTCCGCTCTGGACACATCCGCCCTGGCCTTGGCCTCCCCTGAGCTGCGCCGGGTCGCGCACTGCCTGGGGCGCCTGGCCGACGCGGTGGACGACGCCCGGCGCGGCCTGGCCCGGGCGGCGGGCGCGTGGGGCGGCGGGGCGGGAGCCGCGGCCGCGGGGCGGGTGGTCGGCGACCTGGCCCGCCTCCAGGCCGACAACGCCACCCCGGGCGCCGACCCGACCAGCCCCGGCGCTCCGGGCACGCCTGCGGGCGCGGCCGCCACCCTGAGGCGAGCCATGCTGACAGGGACGGGCGGCGGCGGCGGCGGCGGCGGCGGCGGCGGCTGCCCAGGGCTGGCCGCGCTGCTGGAGCGGCCACCCTGGGGCGAGGCCGGGCTGAAGAGGGCCGCCCGGGACGCGGACGCGGCGGCGGCGGCGGCGGGCGGGGCCCTGGCCCACACGGTCGAGCCTGCCTTGGAGGCGGCCGCCTACTGGGCCGGCGAGCTGGGGTGCGTGGCCGCGTGCGAGCGGTGGAGCGGGCCGCTCGGGCTGAGCGGCGGGTGTGTCGGGCGCGTGGCCGCCCTCGCCCGCGACGCCTGCGCGGCCGCGGCGGCCGCCCGCCTGGCCGTCGCTAAGGGCACGGCCGACGGGCGGGCGCTCTTCATCTGGCTGCTGCTGGCGGCGGGCGCGGCGGGCGGGGGCAGTGGAGGGCCGCCCCGGCCGGGGCTGGACGCGTCGCCGGGCGTCTCGGCCGCGGCCGCGCGCGCGCTCGAGGCGCTGGTCGCGTCCGACGCGGCCGGGGCGGCCTTGGCGGCGGCGGCGGCCGGTGAGGGCGGCGAGGGGCCGGGCACTCCAGGGGCGGCTGGCGACCCCCCGCCTCCCTCCCCCGCGATCCCGGCCGCTGTGTGGGCGGGCCTGGGCGGCCGGGCGGCGGGCGGCGGCGCCAGCCTGGCCAGCCTGGCCGCCGCGCTGGCGGCCGGGGTGGGCGGGCTGGCGGCTGGCCTGGCGGCCGCCCTCTCGCCCCGCATCGTGCCGGCGGGCCCGCCCGCGGCCCTGGGCGCCCTGGCGCTCCCGCCCGGCACCTCCCCGGCCTGCGTGTGCGGGGTGGAGGCCCTGCCGGAGGGGCGCGGCGTCGCCGCGGCGTGGGGGTGTGACGCCGGGGTCCGGGTGTTGCTGCGGGCGGGCACCGCCACCGTGGGTGAGGAGGAGGAGGGGCGCCCCCCTCGCACGGCCTCCTCCCTGCTGGCGGCCCTGCCCGCCCCGCCCGCCGCCCTGGCCCTGTACAGGGGCGGGGGCGTGGTCGTGCTCATGGGGGCCCAGGGCGAGGAGGCGCCGGCGTGCCTGGCCCTGCTGTCGGCGGCGCCGCCCGGGGAGGAGGAGGGCGGGGGTGGCGGGCGGGGCGATGATGGCGGGGCGGCCTGGGTGGCCGCCCGGCGCCGGGCCTTGCACCGCGCTGCCGCGCCGTCCACCCCCATCCCGCTGGCGGTTTCGGCCCCCCGGGGCGTTGCGGTCGTTTTGGATGGTTGTGGCGACGGTGGCGGTGACGGGCAGCAGCAGCGGACGGCGGCGCTGTTCGATTTGGAAGCGGAAGAAGAGGGAGACGAGGGAGACGAGGGCATGGGGTGAGTGCAACTTTTTTTCCTGTCCTAAGTTTTTTACATCGGGTAGTGCCCCCGGTCGTGCCTTGAAGGGCGTCACAAGGAGTGGGATGTGGAGCGAACACACACACACTCACAGCAAAAAAAAGTGTCGGTGAAAATCGAGGGGCGTGGGGAAAAGAATGGGGGAAATGGAGGGGGAGGCAAAAATCGGGAGGGGGAGGGAGGGAGGGGGGGTCAAAAATGATGGGTCAAAAAAAATGAGAAAGGAAAAAGAAATGGCTCTCAGCCCGCACCGGCAGGTGGGGCACCACCGCCCGCAGCGTGCACAGCCGCCGGCGCTACTGCCTTAGTAAAGGCGTGCCAGCCCGCGCCCGTCCTTGACGGGTGCCAGGCTGCGGGGGCCGGCGGCTGTGTGGTCGCTGTGGCTGTGGCGGGTGTCGCCCCGTTGGCACCGACCGTCCGGGCAGCCGGCAGGGCGACGGGCGCGCCCAGCAGCCCCGTCACCGCGTCCCGGACGGACAAGGACACGGGCGGTGGCGGCGGCGGCAGGGGCGGGGGGGCGACGCCACCGACGGCAGCGGGCGCGGGCGGGGGGGGCTGGAACGCGCCCCACGCGCCAGCAAAGACGTGCGGGTGGTGGTGGTGCCCGCCGGGCGCGCCCGGCCAGGCCGCCGTGGCCGCCGGGAGGGGGGGAGGGGGCGCCCCATACGCGGCGCCGATGTAGGGCGGCGGGATGGCCCCGCCCCCCGCCCCGTACGCGCCCCAGGCGGCGGCGGCGGCGGCAGCCTCGTGGTGCGCCGCCTGGGCGGCCGAGAGGGGGTGGTAGGGCGGCAGCCAGCCCGCGGCGGCGGCCGCGGCCGCGGCGGCCGCGGCCGCGGCGGCCGCGGCGGCAGCAGCGGACGGGGCCGCGCTGGCGGCCGGGTGGTGGTGGGGCAGGGCCGAGTCGACGCCGGCCAGGGTGTCGTTCCCGCCGCCGCCAGACCCGCCGCCCGAGCCGTTGCCACCGTTGGCACCCGTCTGCGCGGCCGCCCCGGAGTTGGTGCCGCTGCCGCCCCCGCCGGACCCGCCCCCCGACCCGGACCCCGTGCCCGCCGCGCCGCCACGCAGGGCCGCGCCGGAGCCGGCAGAAGACAGCAGCGCCCGAGCCGCGGCGGCCGCGGCTCGGGCGTCGGCAGCAGCCGCCACCGCGGGCGCAACGGGCGCGCCGACCAAACCGGCGGTCGCCCCACGCGACCGCAGGCGCCGCCCGCCGACGGAGCCGTCTTCGGAGGGGGTGGGGACGGTGGACGAGGGCCCGGAGCCGCCGCCGTCGCCGCCGCCAGGCGCGCCCGCGCCGCCAAAGCCGGTGTCATCGCCAGACCCGCCGGCCATGCCAGAGGCAGGCGCGTGCAGTGAAGTGGTGGTGGTGGCCACGCCCTTTTGTTGGGGCGCCGGCGCCCCGCCGCCCGATGCCCTCGGGGGCTGATGCTGGTGCGGCATCGCTGCCGCGGGCGGGGGCAGGCCGTAGGCGGGCCACCCCCCACCCAGCCCCAGGGGCAGGAAGGACGCGGGCGCGGGGGGCGGCGGGGCGGCGACGCCCGGCCACACACTGCCCACACCGCCCGCAATCGCCGGGTGGTGGTGGTGGTGGAGCGGGTGGTGCAGGCCCGCCGCGGCCGCGGCCGCCACCGCCGCCGCCGCCGCGGCCGCCGGGTGGAAGTGGGAGTGGTAAGGCAGGTAGGCGGGCGGCGGGGCGGCCGAGTGCGCGCCCGCCGCCGCGACTGGTGGGAGGAAGGGAGGGACCGATGGCGGCGGCGGCGGTAAGCCCGCGCCACCGTGCCCCGCCCCCATCAGCAGGGCCTGGGTCAGGTGTTCCAGGTGGTGCGCGGTGGGGGGTGGGCCGCCAGAGACGGCGGCGGCGGCGGCCGCGGCGGCCGCGGCAGCCGCGGCTGCTGCCGCGGCAGCCGTCGCAGGGCTGGTGCCCGGCGGCAGCCCCAACAGGGCCGGATGGTGGGCGTGGGCCAGGTACGGCAAGCCGACGCCTCCCGCGGCGGCGCACCCCACCAGGGGCAGGGGTGGTGGGAGGGAGGAGGGCGGGAAGAGGGCGTGGCCGCCGCCGCCGTGGCCAGCACCAGCCGCCGCAGCTGCGGCCGCCGCCGCCGCCGCGCGCCGGGCCGCCTTGGGCTTGCGCTTGCCCGACCCGACCGCCACGTTGCGCAGGTGTCCCCCCACCGTCCAGTAACGGGAGCAGCCCCGGCAGTAGTGGCGGGGCTGGGCCGTGTTGGCGTTATTGAAATAACAAAACTTGGTCGCGGCCGAGTGGCAGCGGGGGCAGGGCAGGCCGGGCGGCGGGCGTGACGGGGGGGCCGCGTCCGACGACGGGTTGGCGCCCTCCTCCTCCGCGGGCGGGGTCTCGTTGGCGTCGTTCTCCTCCTCGTCCTCGCCTTGACAGGGAGCGGCGGCGGCGGCGGCGGCAGCAGCCGCCTTGTCCGGCGCGGGCGCACCAGCAACAGCACCGGGCGGCGGCGCGCCCTCCTTCCCAGCAGTCGCCGCGGCGGCGGCAGCGGGCGCGTCCGGCTGGGGCCCGCCCGACGCGCCCTCATCGTCTTCCTCACCATCGAGTCCAGGAGAGGCGGCCTCGTCGGCGGCGGCCGCGGCGGCGGCGGCAGCCAGCAAAGGAGCGGCGGCGGACGCGTCCCCGGCCGTGGGGGGAGCCGCAGTGGCCGCCTCCCCGCCCCGCGCCGCACGGGGCCGGCGCACGGCGGCCGCCGTGCCGGCCTCCGACCCGCCGGGCGGGCCGCCGTCGGCCTTGGTGTTGGATTCGTTGGAGGTGCAGCACTCGCCGGAGGAGGAGGGCTTGTCGTCGTGGGCGGTGGGAGGAGCGTGAGGTGGAGGGGCCTGTGGAGGGGGAGAGAGGGGAAAAGTGTTGAGAGGCCAAGAAAAAAAGCGGCATTTTTTTTCGGGCAGCTCGCTTCGGTCCAAAGATCGCCACCTGCCGCCCGCTCCAGGCCAGCCGACGCCAACTTTCAACGCTGTTTGACCAGCTAACATACTCGACCAGCCAATCGGCTAGGTGCGGAGGCGGGGCGTCGGGTGGAAGGCCGCCCGGGCGGGGGCATCCCCGAGCGTGGAGGGCCTTTTCTATTCCAGTTTCACTCCTCGCGCACCACCCGCCCGCCTGGGCTGCCACCCCTTGCTTCCACCCAGACAAAAGAAGATGTCACCCAAGTATCGGAGGGTGGGTGAGGCAGGGACGCGATGGGACGGAAGGGACGCGGGCAGGGCATGGAACGAGAAGCAGGGAGGGCAGCGACCTCTCGCGCTCTTTATTTGGCGTGCATGCACTCCTTCTCGTGAATGAACGCACCGTCTCGCCCCCGCCATCGCCATTGCCAGCGGCGGCGGTGGGCAGGGGCCGGTCCGCATTCAGGATGCGAGTGCCCATGGTGGGAGGTTGGAAATAAGTGTGTGGGCGAAGCGAAGAGTGAAGTTTGGAAAGAAAAAAAGTGAGAGGCCATATATCGTCCACGTGCGACTCGCGGCCCACGGCGACTCGGTTCGTGAGCCGGATTTTGGCGCCTACAAAAATTATCATGAACAACACGCGTTGTCGCGCGCGCACGCGCGCGCATACTCTCTCTCTCTCTCTCTCTCGAAGGGATTTTGACACGTAGGAAAAAAATGCCAAAAAATAGAATTGACCATGCCTTGGCATATAAAAAATGGAGGACCCCACCAAACCACGCACCACCACCCAGCCCGGGTTTGGAAACCTCTCTTGATCGATTCCATTCACTCCTCCACCGGCCCCAGCGCCAGGTCGCAGATAGCCGCAAAGTCCTCCTCACTCGGGCTGGCCGCGGCCAGCAGGCGCCACACCCCGCCCTCGCTGGCGGCCTCGAAGTCGCACGCCCGCTTGAAGACCATGTGCCCGGCCAACTCAAAGCAGGCCGGGTCGACGGCGGTCTCCAGCAAATCCTCAGGCACGCGCCCGCCCGCCTTGGCGTCCCCAAACCGGTTGGGGAAGAGGAAGGCCCGCTGGCCGCAGTCCACCACGAACAGGTTGTGCGGGACGTTGGCGGCGGCCAGGCGGGCGGCGGCGCCGGCGATGGCGTTGGCCAGGGCCCCCAGGTCCCCGCGCGCGGCCTCAAAGATGATGGCCCGGGCGGGGTAGCCCGCCGTCGCCCGCACCCGCGCCCCGTGCGCGCCCGGGCGCCCCGAGTACCCCGCCGCGGCAGAGCGCGACCCGGCCTCGCCCGGCAGGGGCCCGCACGGCGCGACCTCGACGGGGAAGGGCGTGCCCAGGAAGTACGCCTGGAAGTGGAGGTGGTTGACAGTCCCGTACGCGCCCAGGCTGTTGTAGCACAGGCGGAGGTAGGGGTTGTCGGCTTCGGCGGCGAAGCGCAGGGCCAGGGCCATGGACGCCGGGTCAATGAGCTGGGGCAGGCCGGCCATGACGCGCGGGATGAGGAGGACGTGGCCGTACTCGATGGGCGACACGTTGATGAGCAGCAGGGAGGGGTCGGGGCCGGCCGGCGCGTCGGGGGTCCACGCCGCCGGCGTCCCGGGGGCGCCGTCCGCCGCCAGGGCCGCCAGGACCTCCCGCTGGGGCGCCTTCTGGAAGTTGAAGCGGGCGGGGTCAAAGGCCTGGACGACGGCCTCCGCCGAGAATTCAGTGGGCCGCTTCTTGGACAGGCGGCCCTCATTGAAGGACGCGACGAACCCGTAGGGCCCCGGGACGACCTTGGTCGGCACCCCCGCCACCCCGTACCGGAACAGGCCGGCCGCCGCGCGGGCCGCCCACTCCGCCAGGACGACCCGGTCGATGAGGGAGGGCGCGGCCCCCGGCGGCCCGGCCGTGCGGCAGGGGAGGATGGAGGCGGCGGAGCGGGACCCGCGCAGAGGGCGGTGGGCTCGGGCCGGGGCGGGCGGCGCAGCGGGGCGCCCGCCGCCCAGCTCGTCCAAGTCGTCCGTCGAGGCCGAGGACAGGAGCTCCGCCGAGGCGGCCCCCGACAGGCCGCCCATGCCGGCATACTCGTCCTCCGCGTCCGCCGCGTCGGGCAGGGGCGTGTCGCCGTCCGCGTCCGCGGCGGCGTCGTGGGGGACGACGGCCGCGTCGGCGTCGTCAGCCGCACCGGCAGCGGAGGGAGCGCTGCCGCCGCCAAAACCCACGCTCAGCGGCACCACCGCCGCCGCGCCCAGGTCACCGAACGACCGGATCCTTTTGGGCGGGGCCCGGCGGGAGGGCAGGGTCAGCAGCGGCAGGCGCCCGCCGGGGGCGCTGGCCTCGGCGATGGCCGTGTCTGGGGCAACCAGCACGCCCGGCGGGGGGGGTGGCCCGCCAGGCGGGAGCGACGCCCACAGGCCCGCGTTGTAGAGGAGGGCCGCCATTGTGGTTGGAGGCTGTGTATGACGTGCGTGTGCCGTCGGCAGACCGGGTGGCGTCCTGGTGTGTAGGATGAGGGGATGCGGGCGTGTGGGGCGCGTGAGTGCAAAAAAAATGATGGAGGGACAGGGAAAGACAGCGGGCAGGCGGATGGGAGGTTGGCGCCCGGGGGCGCTGCCCCGCAGCTGCCCATGCGGGCCGCGCAGGGTGCGGGGGGCGCCCGCTTATCGTTTTTTTCCGGTCTGAGCATAGCTACCCCCTTTCTCAAGACATCGGGCGGGCGGAATGGGGTGGAGACGCGGTTCAAAGGGCGGGCGGGCGGGTATCGCGGGAGACAGAAAGTGGGCCGGCACCGCGGCGCCGCGCGGGCCTGACTCCCGATTGGAAACGCGCCACCACCCACAAAATATCAACACTCACCGTCGAGGGTGTGCCGCCGTGCGAGGAGCGAGTGCCAAGGCCACCAGAGCGGCGGCTGGTTTGGGGTCGGACGCGTGGTTGGGGTGGTGGAGGGGAGCGCAATGAGAGGAGACAGACGCCAAAGAACAAACAAAGAGTGCTTCTCCAAAATCGAGAGGCCAGCAGGGGAGCACGCTCCTGTCCTCTCTAGACTGGGTACAAAATCTCATTTCTAACACGCCGCGCCCGCCATGCGCCCCTACCTCACCTCCTCTACTCCAAACACCTGACACGATCAAAGCACGCACACACACACAAATCCATGAACAACGAGCGTGCGCTGGGACCAAACCCTCCATCCCATCATGGATTCCATCCACGATCATTTCTTCTTCTTTCCCTTCTCCTTCTTCTTCAGGCCGTCCATATGCGCCTTGAGAATGGTCCCGTACGACTCGATGAAGCGGGAGTGCTCCCGGGCCGAGACCTGTGTGTGGTAAGTCAAATAAAAGGTGAAAGGGCGAACGGCTCTGTAAAAACAACCAAGTCTCCATTCCATCAACTCCAATCCATGACTCGCTCCGCGCGCACCGTCGTGCTGATCTTGGCCTTGCCGTCCGACGCCCGGACCAGACAGACGTAGGGATTGGTCTGACGTGTGGGGGAGGCGGGGATGAGAAGGGAAAGGGAAGTCAGCCAGGGCGCGTGAGTCCCGGCGCGGCAACAGAAAGGAGACGGAGGTGGAGAAGGGCGCGGCGGGTTGTGCTCCGATCGAGAAGAGCGACCGTGAGACTACTCTCTGTTCTTTGCGCGCGCGCCTATCCCTCTCTCCATTCTCTCTCCTCACCTCATCCGGCTTCCGCGCCCGCTTGTTCTTCATGTTGCCTGTGTGCGTGCAGAGGAGGAGAGAGGGTGCGGTGCGGGTGAGAACACACACGCAGTGAACAGCGCACACCGACCCTCTCCACATCATCTCAAAACACGCACTCCGCTTCGTCGTCAGCGTCACCGCCCCGGCCCCCTTGGTCCGCTCGAACATCTTGTGTAGCTGGGTGAGGAACCGGTCGGGCGGGAGGGCGGAGACCATGTTTGTGAGAACAGGCCCCAGAGAACGGAGAGTTGCGGGGGGGGTGGTGGTTTTTTTTTTTGCCACTGAGAAGTGGTCAGAAATAAACAAGGTGTGGCCAGATAAATCTGGCCACACCTCTAAATCGTCACGCCTTCACCTCAACCACCTCCAAATGCACGCCCGCGCCATCAGCGACCCCTCCACCTCTGGGCGGGCCCGTCCGGGGGGTGGGGCGGCCAGCCGGCCGCTAGCCACGCGCCGCGCGCCGGCGTCTGTGGTCGCGCCGCGACGGCTCGCATCGACGACGGCCTGCCGAGCGGCGGTGAGTTTCGTCAAGAGTCTGAGTGAACGCTGCCACGTGCCCTGCCCCCCAGGGCGGTCATGAAAGGCCCCTGGACTACCTGGCCGTCAGCGTGCCAGAAAAAGGGTGGAAGGCGCACCGCCGCCCACAAAAAGGCCCTTCCCTCTCACCCCTCCTCTCTCACACAACACTCAGGACCCCTTCATCCTGGAGAAGCTGGCCGCGACAGAGGCGTCCTTTGAGTCCCTGCACGCCCGCATGGCCGACCCGGCCGTCGCGGGCGATGCCGACGAGTGCCAGCGCGTCGCCCGGGCGGCGGCGGAGCTGGAGCCGGCCGTCACAGCCCTGCGCGCCTACCGTGCCGCGGAAGCCGCGGCCGCAGACGCGCGCGAAATCTTGAAGGAGTGCGACGGCCCGGGCGGGGACCCCGAGATGGCGGCTTTGGCACGCGAAGAGGGCGAGGACGCGGCGTCCGCCATGGGCGCGGCTGCAGCGGAGATGACGGCCCTCATGCTCCCGCGCGACCCCCTGGACGACAAGCCGGTGATGCTCGAAATCCGGGCAGGGACGGGCGGGGAGGAAGCCGCCCTGTGGGCGGCCGACCTGCTGCGCATGTACAAGCGGTACGCGGAGACCCAGGGCTGGACGCTGGTGCCGATGAACACCAACCTGGCCGAGGCGGGCGGGCTCAAAGAAGCGGTGGTGCGCGTGGAGGCGCCCGCCCGGGTGGCCTCGCGCGCCAAGCCGGGCGCGGGCGTGTACGCCAAACTCAAGTATGAGGCCGGCGTCCACCGCGTCCAGCGCGTCCCCGCGACGGAGGGGTCGGGGCGCATCCACACGTCCACCGCCACCGTGGCGGTGATGCCCGAACCCGATGAGGTGGACGTCGTGATCGACCCCAGCGAAATCTCGCTGCAGACTGCCCGGTCGGGCGGCGCGGGCGGGCAAAACGTCAACAAGGTGGAGACGGCCGTGGACTTGATTCACAAGCCCACCGGCATCCGCATCTTTTGCACGGAGGAACGGTCGCAGGGCAAGAACCGGGAGCGCGCGATGCAGTTGCTCCGCGCCCGCCTGTTTGAGCTGGAGGTGGAGAAACGCAACGCCGCGACGGCGGCGGCCCGGCGCGCGCAGGTCGGGTCGGGCGCGCGCTCGGAGAAGATCAAGACCTACAACTTCAAGGACGCCCGGGTGTCCGACCACCGCACCAAGCTGAATTTCGACTTGAACAAGGTGTTGGACGGCGACCTGGAACCCGGAATTTCGGCGTTGGCCGCGGCCGACAGGCAGGAAGCGCTGGAGGCGCTGGTGAAAGAGAGCCAGTGATGGGAGAGATGTTTTTTTTGTGTGTGTGTGTGACCCGTGCGCGTTGTACACATTCTCTCTCTCTCTCTCTCTACCGCGCCGCATGGCGGCTGCTGTGTGCGCGCCCGCTGTGAATACCCGCCTCATCCGCTGTTTTTCAAAAGTCGGCAAAGACGGCGTCCGCCTCGCGCGCCGCGTCCGCCGCCTCCTTGGCTGCCTTGCCATTCTCCTTTGCTTTCCCACCCCCACCGCCGCCCTCCGCCCGCCCTGCCTCCGCGGCCGCCAGATCGGCCAGCCGTTTGGCCACGTCCGAGGGGCGGGGCAGCCGGGGCGGGGCCACCCGCCGCCCCGCCAGCCCGCCCCAGTCCACGCCGGCAAACCATTTGTGGGCCCTCACCTCGCCCGCCCCGCCGGGGCCGCACCCCAGCCGCTGGCCGGGCTTGCGCTCCAGCAGGCGGGCCAGCAGGTCCCGGGCGGACGGCGACAGGTAGGGCGGCAGCGGGACGCCCCACCCCTCGTCCACGATGCGGCGCATCACGGCCATAGGGTCATCCGTGCGGGGCGAGGAAAACGGCTGGCGCCCGGTCAGCAGGACGTACACGAGGACGCCCAGGCCCCACCAGTCCACGGAGGGCCCGTACCCCTGGGCCAGCACGTTCTCCGGGGCCACATACCCGGGCGTGCCACAGAAGGTGTAGGTCCGCCCCGTCGCCGGGTCGAGGGCCTTGGCAAACCCAAAGTCGCCCAGGCGGGCGTACCCGCCCGCGTCTACCAGGACGTTTTCAGGTTTCAGGTCCCGGTACACTATCCCACGGGCGTGCAGGTAGGCCAGCGCCTCCACCACGCAGGCCGCGTAGAAGCGGGCGGTGGCCTCGGGCATGCCCCGCAGGAGGCGGGTGCGCGGGCGCAGGCAGGCAGGCACCCACCAGGGGGGCGGGGGCGGCGCGCCTTTGGCCGGGGCAGCAGCAGCGGGTTGTGAGGAGGGCGGCAGCCGCGGCACGCGTGCGCCCGCCACGACCCGCGCCTCCGCGACCAGGACGTCCATCAGGTCGCCGCCCGGCAGGCAGTCAAACAGCATGTACAGGTGCGTCGCATCCTGGAAGCTGGCGTACTGGCGCACGCACAGCGGGTGGGCGGCGTTGCGCGTGATGGCCTGCTCGCAGAAAACGTGTTCCGGGCAGCCCGAGACGGCCGCCTTTGGCATCCGCTTCAGCGCGAACGCCCGGCCGCCCGGGTGCTGGGCGACGGCGGTGACTCGGGCGAAGGCGCCCCCGCCCAGGAGGGGGCCCTCGACGAGGGTGAGGGTGGGCGGAGGGATGGACGGGGGTTTGGCGGACCGGCGGCGGGGAGTGGCCAGGGCGTTGGCTGCTGCCAGCCCTCCTCCTGCACAACCACCCCCGCCGGCGCTGGTGCCGCCGCGGCCCGCCTCCAGGCCCGGCGGGCGGGGCCAGCCCGGCGGCCACTCGCTCCCTGCAGCAGCGTCGGCCGCCGCCACCAGTTCCATGACCTCGTCCAGGTGGCCCCGCGCCCGGACGACCTCCCAGTCGGCCGGGGAAGGCGGCGGGGCGGGCAGCCCGTGCCCTCCTCCACCAGCCCCATCTCCGGCCGGCGCGCGGGGCGGCCCCCGCAGCCGGTGGAGGAGGACGGTCGCGGGCAGGGGCGCGGGCGCGCCTTTCGCGTGCAGGCGCAGGAGCCGCTGCGCGACCGCGGGCGGGGCTTTCGCGGCGGCCAGCCCCGCGGCCGCGGCCGGGGCGACGAGGGCCAGGAACGCGCGCGCGTCCAGCGTGAGCAGGGCCAGGTCGGTCGCGGCCTCCACCGTCGCGGCCCGCCGGGGCACGGCGCCCAGGGAGGGGGCGGCGTCCAGGAGGGCGGTCTCGCCAAAGCAGTCCCCGCGGAAGAGGTGGTTGAGCTTGATGGCGCGGAGGGCGGAGGAGGTGGAGGGCGCGGGAGCGGGCGCGCCAGCAGTGGCGGCGGCAGCAGCCCCGACCGCCGCGACGGGCTCGGGCGACCGCCCGCCCGCCGCCAGCACCGCGCCCGCCGCCCCTGACCCTGTCGCCGCCCGGGCGTGCACGACCGCCTCGCCGTCTCGGATGATGAAGAAGGCTGGGTCGCCCGGCCGGGTGGGCGGGCGGTCGCCCTCCCGGAACAGGACTGTGCCCGCGGGGTGGGTGGCCGGGCGCAGGGCGAGCGCCAGGGCGGCCCGTTCCGCCGCGCCCAGGCGGGCCAGGGCTGGCACCGCGTTCAGGAACAGGCCCACCTCGCTAGTCCGAGCTTCTCCCGCCGCCCGGGCCACCCGGCGGAAGGCGGCCCGCTCCAGAACCCAGACGGCGCCGGGGGAGGTGGCCGCGACAGTGGCCGTCGTGGTGGGCGGCAGGAGAGGCAGTCGAGTTGGCTCCCGCTGGCCGCGTCCGACGGCCGGCAACAGCAGCCCCGCCTCGCCGAACGCGTCGCCCACGCCCTTGAGCGCCACCCGAATGTGGGCCCCACCCGCCCGGCGTTCTAGGACCTCAAAGGTCCCCGCTTTGACGATGAAAAGGGAGGAGGACGAAGACGGGGATGGAGGAGAGGTGGCCGCCTGGCCACCACGAACGCCATCCTCCTCACCCCCCTCGCGCACCAGGATCTCTCCCGCCTCCACGCCCCGCTCGTAGGTGGCCCGCGCCGCCGACGCCGCGGCTTCCACCCCGAGCTCCCCGCCAAACAGGAGCAGCCGGGTGAGGGCGGCCGCGATGGCCGGCCAGTCGCCTGGGAGTGCGGGTGAGCAGCCTGGTGGGAGGGTTGAGGAGCGCCGCCCGCCGCTGGAGGACCGTCGCCACCCCGTCATCCCTGGGGCCCGGCCGTCGGGGAGCCAGGACCGGCGCGGGGCGGAGGCGGTGGCGTTGGAGGAGGGGCCGGGGCCGGCGGTGGGTTGTGGGGCGGTGGGCATCTTTTGACGGTGGGGGAGGAAAGAAGGGACGCCGCGTGCGCCGATGGATGGGCGAAAAGAAAAAAGAAGAAAAAAGAAGACGCGCGTGCGGGCGCGACCTGGGTCGTGTGGGGACCGCGCCCTGCCGCGGTGGATCAGACAAGGGGACAAGAGGAAAGGCAGGGGTGTGGGTGTGTTAGTGCGCGTCCTCACAGACGGCCGCCCGTGCGCGGTCTCGCACGGGCGATGCAAACACCCCCCGCCGGCGCCCCGAAAATGGAATGAAGACTCTGCTTGCTCACTTTTGCATCTCTCGCACGGCCCGTCCCGGCTGCTGCCCCGGGGGCACACGCCAGCTGTGTGTGTTATGATGTCCGCCCGCCATCAGCCCGTCGCCCTGGCCGCACGGGCCCGCGTGACGGCGCGCCAGGCGACCCCCCCGGCCAAAAGGCCGGCCGCCCTCCCCCCTCGCGGAGGACAGCAGCAGTGCCGCCGCCCGACCTCCTCGCCCCCTTTCCTCGCCGCCTGGCTGCCCGGCCTGGGGCGGCTTCTGGTCCCCGGGCGCGCCTCCCCCCCGCCTCCCCCACAGGCCCTAGCAGGAGAGGGCGCAGAGGAGGATGGCGTCGGCACGCGGCCGGGCCCCCCCCCCCCCCGCCGCGGCCCGCCCGGCCGGGCGGGGCGGCCCCGCCCCCGCGGGGGGGGGGCGGGGGGGGGGCGGGGGCGGGAGCGGGCGGGCGGGGCCGGGGGGGGGGGCGGCGGGGGGGGGCGGGGCCGGCGGGCGCCCCCCCCGCGACGGCGGACGAGGCGAGAAGGAAAACGCGTCGACCCGGCCCCCTCCCGTCTCCTCAGGCTACTGCGTGCAAGCTCCGCAGTGCGGGTCTTGAGA
>Ga0315288_10007255_pt1 | contig 14049 bp, 7 predicted proteins | sample YL17G11_20_MG_FD_203454 | JGI IMG/M metagenome (GOLD analysis project Ga0315288, IMG submission 203454) | Sediment microbial communities from Yellowstone Lake, YNP, Wyoming, USA - YL17G11_20 | ecosystem: Environmental > Aquatic > Freshwater > Lake > Sediment | place: USA: Wyoming | collected... | reverse complement strand
AGGCTCTCCGTGTGCAGCGTCACGTCATAGCCGAGGCTCGTGAGCATCTCGCTGCTCATGACCGTCAGCGCCTGCTCGTCATCCACAAGGAGGACTCGTTCGCTACCCCCGGCCATCGGCTGCTCGGCGGGAGGGTCGTGCCGGGACTCGCCTTCGCAGCACGGGAGGTAGACGTGGAAGGTGCTGCCCAGGCCCGGCTCGCTGTAGACCCGAATGACGCCGCCATGGGCCGCCACGATCCCGTGCGTCACGGCGAGGCCCAGCCCCGTGCCCTCGCCCCTATCCTTCGTAGTGAAGAACGGCTCGAAGATCCTCTCTCTGACTGTCTCGTCCATGCCGCAACCGGTATCGCTGACCGTCAGGCGCACGTAGTCCCCCGCGCTGAGGCCGTCATACAGCTCCGCGGGATGATCGCCCATGTGCACGCGCTCGAGGCTGACGTCCAGAACGCCGCCGCGCTCCCTCATCGCATGGTGGGCGTTCGTGCACAGGTTGACGATGACCTGGTGGATCTGGGTGGGGTCTGCGAGAACCGGCCCGCACGTCGGGTCCGCGTGCTGGACGATCTCGATGGTGCTCGGCATGGAAGACCGGAGGAACTGCAGGGCTTCCCGCACCACCGGCGCCAGGCAGGTTGGCCGCGTCTCGCCGGTGGCTTGCCGGGTGAACGCGAGGATCTGCCGGACCAGGCCGGCGGCTCGGTCGGATGCCTGTAGGACGTGGTCCAGGTGCTTCGCCTGGACGCTGTCGTCAGCGGCCCGTGTTCTGGCCATCTCCGCGAAGCCGATGATCGCCGCGAGCACGTTGTTGAAGTCGTGAGCGATACCCCCGGCCAGCACGCCCAGACTCTCGAGCCGCTGCGCGCGATGCACCTGTGCTTCGAGCTTCCGCCGCTCCTGTTCCGCGCGGCGCAGATCCGTGATCGAGTGGTTGATGCCGACGAGCCCGACCACCTCGCCGGACGCATCCTGGAGCGGCATCTTCGTTGACAGGAAGTACTCGGTCGCCCCGCGCTCACCCTCACACGAGTACTCACGGCCGGCGAAGCCAAGTCCTGTGGCGATGACCGTTCGTTCCTCCTCCGCGTGCCTCCGCGCGTCGGCTTCAGGCATCAGGTCGAGGTCGGTCTTACCGAGGATCTCACTCTCGCACCCGCACCCCAGGCCCTGCAGCACCGTTTGGTTGGCCAGCAGGAAGCGGCTCTCGCGGTCCTTCACGAAGACCTGGTCCGGGAGAGCGTCCACCAGGGTCCGCAGCAGGTTCCGCTCGCGCCCCAGCTCCTCTTGAGCCTGCTCTCTTTCGCTGATATCCAGCAGGTGGCGCATGGCGGACAGCCCCATGTCCGCCAGCAGCTCAGCGAACCCGACCATGGCGTCCAGCACGGTTCGAACCGTTGGCTCGGACACGACGGGAACCTGCGAGAGAGCGGCCATGTAGGCCGCGTCGTCGAAGCCGCATCGAATGGCTTGTTCGCGGAACGCCTCCGCGTCCGGCGGCCCGAGTATGAACTGTCCCACCATCCAGTTGGCGACGTGCTCCCCGTCGACCACGATCGGCGCGAGAGCATCCGTTAGGCCGTTCCGGCAGGTGTGGATCGCGAATGGTTCGCCGGGCTGGAGCGAGCGGGCCAGGATCGCATCGCTCTCCGCGCACCGTTGCAGTGTCTCCGGATGTCGCCGGTGGAACTCAGTACAGAGCGGTTGCCAGTCGGAGTGCTTGAGCACGGTGCCGTCGGCGGCCATGATGGCTGAGGAGACGCCGACGTGTCGGCAGAACAGCTCGGCCACATGCCATAGCCGGTCAAGGTCAACTAGACGAGCGATGTCCATCGGCGTTCGGCCCCGAACCCTCCGCCCCCGGGCGAACGGCTTGGCCGATCGCCTGGCGAACGGCTTGGCCGATCGCCTGGAGGAACGCCGGTATAACGTCACGCCGACCGCTCGTGTTCTTGCCACCATTCGTATTCGTAGGTCCAGCGATCCCTCTGGCTCGTCACAAGCTGTCTCATGCGCTCGCGGAAGGCGCTGCGGGCCGGCTCCTGTTCCGGCATAGGCTGCCTGGATCCGACGGCGGAGGCGAGCCGCCGTCCCAGGTCCGCCGCGGACCCCAGCACCCGCGCGCGCTCCGCCCCGTCGAAGAGCTCGGCCGCGCTCGTGCCGACGCTGCCGACGGTGTAGCACCCCGTCACGCGCAGGAACCGCAATATGTGGTCCTCCACTTCAGCGGACTCCTGGCTGCCCGAAGTGACCACGGCCGCCCCGTACTTCCCGTCCAAGGCCTGCGTGTGAATGGGCCCGCAGCACCGGTCGAACAGGGCCTTCATCTGCGCGGTGACGCTCATGATGTAGTTCGGGCTGGCCAGCACGATGGCGTCTGCCGCTACCATCGCGGCCAGCACGCTCTGGAAGTCGTCGCGGATACTGCACTCCCCCGTCCTATGGCACGCATCGCAAGCTATGCACGGCGCGATGCTGAGATCGCCGAGGCAGAACAGCGTGACCTCGGCCCCGGATGCCTTCAGCAGGCTCTCCAGCACCCTGCCGGTGTTGCCCTTCATCCCGTTAGGGCTTCCCATGATCGCGACGAGCTCCACTGGTGACATCCTCCTCCACCGGTCCGCGGACCAACCGAGTGTTCGCGGCCGCGCGGTCGTGCCCTCTTGGCGGAGCACTGACGATCGGGGGCCCGTACCTCCCTGCGCGCCGGGGAGAGTTGGCTGTCCCCGGCCGTCGAGCACGTTTCCGAGGCGGCTACGTGACCGCGAAGTGGCAGTCGACCTCGAAAGCACAGCCTGCGGAGCCCGGACGGAACACGTCGGTCTGGCGGTTCCGGATGCTGCTCACGTAGTGCGTCTTGAGCTTGGCAGGACGTTCGGCGCTCCGAGCGGACAGCTTGAGGCCGTCGATGATGTCGTCGTGATGCAGGCCGTGGGCGCCCAGGCGGATCACCACGTGTGCTCGGGGCGCGAGAACCGCGCCCAGGGCGCGCCAGAAGTCAGAGATGAATGCCCAGTAGCGCGCCGCGCCATGGTAGCGATCGTCCGGCGACCCGCATCCCCGGCTTGGTCTGCTGGCCCCACCGAGGAACCACAGGCGGAGCCACTGGTCCTCCCCGTAGTGGGTGACGCCCAAGTACGGCGGCGACGTGACCACACAGGATACGGGTCCCGGGAAGCGGCCCGCGAGCTCCGGGAGCTTGCGGACGTCCTCGTTCCACGTGTGGCCCCGGGCGGCGGGGGGCGGTGTGGTATAGCGGAAGAAGAGGCGGTCGCGCACGACGCTGAATGCGTCCCTCTGCGGGGCCCTACACCCGTGTGCAGCCCAATAGCGCATCGAGTACGCGGGCTTCGTGCTGATGGTCCGGGGCATGCGGTTGCTCAGATACGCCGGAGAGCGATGGCTCTCGCCGTGTAGCGAGCCGAGAACGATCGCGGCGATCATGCAATCCGCGTCGGACTTCCGCCACCCCAGTCGGTCGCGCAGGTAGGCAATCTGGGCCAGGGTGTCGGGGTGGAAGGCATGGTGGAAGAACTCCGGGAGTCCTGACAGTACCCCCTGCCACTGGTCCGCCGCGAAGCCCTTTGCCAGCACCCGGAGCCTGCGCTCCACGACCGGCAACGCAGGAGCCCTCGTCTTCGCCTTTGTCACACAGTACGCCACGGGGTTGACATCCGACGCCACGGCCTGTCTCCCCATGAGCAATGCCTGGAACGGAGTGGTCCCCCTCCCGCAGAATGGATCCATCACGACCTCGCCGGGGGCGGTCAGCCGCTCGATCCACTCCTCGGCAAACCGCTCCGGGAACATCGCGTAGTAGGGACACAGGGAATGGAAGCGGTGTCTCATGACGCGCCGCCCCTCGCGAGCCGGGAGATGGCTTCCCGTGTCCACTTTGACACCTCCGTGGCAGTCGCGCCGTCTGGTCGCGCGAAGTGAGCGATGCGGGCCCTGTCGAAGACCAGCCCTCCCTCCGCGCAGGTCTCACGCCATTCGTCATCGTCCACGCAACGGGGGACGAAGAAGCAGCGTATGGGCTCCACGAGAGGGCGGTCCGTGACCCAAAGCGCCAGCCAGGAGTCGACAAGGAACTCGGTCCGCTTGTCGCGCCAGTGACTGCCCGTGGCACACTGGCCGAAGAGAGTCAGTTTGCCGGGGCGGGCATCGGGGAAGTTCCGCCAGGCGACGACATCGAGCTTGGCGTCCTTCTTCCGAGCGGACAGCGCGGGCGGCTGCGGTCCCCCTATCTCCCCCATTGCATCTGCCAGCTCGATGATGCGCTGGCCCAGCGGCTTGCTCCCCGCCCCAGTGCCGAACACGTAAGCGCCCCCCTCGTCCCTGCGATTGCCAAGGTAGCGGCCCGCCGCCGAGGCACAGATGTGCTCGAATAGCTTGGTCCCCTGTTCTGTCCACTTGGCAGTGCTGCCTCGCATCAGGGTCATGGCCAGGAGCGCAAGGTACACCCGGTCGCGGGAGGCTGTCCGGTACTCCAACGTGTCGGCGGCGACATCGAAGGGGTACCGCCCGCCGCAGGCATCGCTACGCTTGACGGCCCGGTGCAGGAGCGCAGAGCCGAACTCCTCCTCCGCGCAACCACGCGCGTCCAGGTAGCCATCGGCGCCCGAGGCGCTTTGGTCCTCGACAAGGCCCTCCAGCGAGAGCGCTTCGACCATAGCAGCGTGGCTTACCAGGCCGTCCCGACGCGAAGCCGCCTCCAGCTCAAGGCGGTCCAGGACACCATCGAGTGACACCGGCCGGCGGACGTGACTCCTCATCCCGGTCATGAGCCCTTCCCGGTCGGTCTGCGCCTTCGCCCGTTGCCGGGCGCACGAGCCTGCGGCTCGGTGTCGAGCCGCTCCATGTCGTCCAGGAGCCCTACCGCGTTCCTGGCGATGCTGGAAGCCGCTTGGAGCGCGTCGGGTTCCCCTGCGTAGCCCCCCGCCACCTTCGCGACTGCTCGCTCCAGCCAGTCCTTCGCCTCGAACAACGCATCCCGAAACAACTGTGAGTCGCCCTTGCTGCGCTCGTGCGCCACATCCAGGCCACGGCCCCCCTCGATGGCACGACGGCCGTCCTCAGTGCCCAGCACCTCCTCAAGGATCAGCAAGTCCGGGTTCTGCGACTCGACCACCGGCTTGACGCCCTCAGCCGCGCTCCCATATAGCCACCGCATCAGGGATCCCAGGTGGCCAATCCTGCTTTTCGGAACTGGGTTCCGCCGCAGCGCCCGCGTATCCGTCAGCCCAAGGTAGGCGCGGATGTTCGTGTACGCGATGCCCGTATAGAGGTGGGAGAACGCGAAGTGCTTTCGGTACCCGCCCCCGCGGTCAAAGACCCCGGCCTCCTCAGCTTGTCGGAGCACCATCAGCCCGGCGTAGAGCCGCTGGACGACCTGATGGCGATCACCTATGTGCCGCGCGACGTCACTCAGGTCAGCGCCAAACTCGTCGTGGACGCGGGCGATGTACTCCGCCTTACTCAGGGACGACCACTCCTGGGGTCCGTGAACGTGCTTGAACCCCACATAGCTCCATAGGTCCTTCCCGGTAGACGCAATGCAAGGAAGGGTCGCCAGTTGGCGGCTGAGGCCCGGCGTGATCGGGGGCAAGCCATCGACCTTCAGCTCGCGCCGGAGTTCAGCGTCCAGGAGCACCCGCACTGCGGTCAGCCGCCTGTTCCCCTCAAGGACGACCAGGTGTCCGCCGCGCTCCTCAACAAACAGGGGTTCATGCGCGAAGTACCCATTCTGCGCGATCGAGAGCGCTATTTCCTCGGCAGCCATTACCCGCCACAGCGTCCGCAGTACCTCGTCCTGGTCACTGCCCAAGCTGTAGCCCGCGAGACGCGGATTGCTGGGATCGAACAAGAGGTCCCCATGCGGGATCCACTCGGGTTCCTTGTCAGGCTCGCGCACGTTCGTGGGCTTCGGCAAAACGATCACTCCTGACCTCGGACGGCCATCTCCGAACGGTCCTCACGACCGCACACACATCATAGTAGGATTCGGGTCGGGGACCTCACACCCCTTCACGTCCGCGGGCGGCGCGAGACTCGGCGCCTCTGCGACGCTACCGCACCGTGAGCGCGTAGGTGTACCCCTCCTCCGTCTCGAACTCCGCCACGCCGTCCTCCGGACTGGTCGTCCGGATAGGGCGGCCGTTGTGTGTCACGCGGACACCGACCGCGGCGCGGAGGCGGCAGGGGCCGCTGAGGGTCGAGGTGATGGTGGCGGAGGTCAGCCGACCGTTGTCCCAGGCGATGTCCACCTCGAAGCCGCCGCGGGCGCGGAGGCCGCGGACGTGGCCGGTCGGCCAGGCCGAGGGCAAGGCGGGCAGTAGATGGATCCCGCCGGCGTGGCTCTGCAGGAGTGCCTCCGCGATGCCCGCCGTGCCGCCGAAGTTGCCGTCGATCTGGAAGGGCGGATGGTTGTCGAACAGGTTCGGCAGCGTTGACTTCGCAAGCAGCGCGTCCACGTTCTCGCGGACCTTCTCGCCATCCCTGAGCCGCGCCCAGAAGTTGATGATCCACGCGCGACTCCACCCCGTATGCCCGCCGCCGCTCGCCAGCCGCCGCTCCAGCGAGACGCGGGAGGCTTGCGCCAGCTCCGGTGTCCCGGTGATAGTGATCTCGCTGCCCGGGTGAAGCGCGAAGAGGTGGGACATGTGCCGGTGGCCCGGTTCGGGCTCGTCGAAGTCCTCGATCCACTCCTGGAGCTGGCCGTGCTTGCCGATCTGCGGGGGCGCGAGGCGCTCGCGGGCTGCGGACAGCTCCGCGCGGAACGCCTCGTCCCTATCGAGGATCTCCACCGCCTCGATACAGTGGGAGAACAGGTCGTGGATGATCTGCATGTCCATGCTCGGGCCGTAGCAGACGCTCGCGACCTGGCCGTCCGTGGTTCGGAAGGCATTCTCCGGCGAGTTCGACGGCGCCGTCACTAGCCAATGGTGCTTCGGTTCCTCGACCAGGAAGTCGAGGTAAAACTGCGCGGATGACTTCATCGTCGGGTAGACGCGCTCGAGGAACTCCCGATCGCCCGTGAATGCGTAGTGCTCCCAGAGGTGCTGACACAGCCACCCACCCGCAGCCGGGAACTGGCCCCATGAGGGATGCTCGCCCGGCGAGGTGAAGCCCCATACATTGCAGACGGTATGCACGGTCCACCCCCGGCAGCCGTAGTGCACCCGCGCCGTCTTGCTGCCCGGCTCGACGAGCGACTCGATGTAGTCCACGAGCGGCAGATGGCACTCGCTGAGGTTCGCGACTTCGGCGGGCCAGTAGTTCATCTGGAGGTTGATGTTGGTGTGGTAGTCACCGTTCCAGGGCGTCTGGATCGTGTCGGCCCAGATCCCTTGCAGGTTCGCGGGGAGGTCGCCGGGTCGTGAGCTGGCGATCAGCAGGTAACGACCGTACTGGAAGTACAGCGCCGCGAGGTCCGGGTCGCTTGCCCCCGCGGCGACGGCGCGCAGACGCTCGTCGGTCGGCATGGCCGCGGCACTGCCTCCCCCGAGGTCGAGATCGACGCGCGAGAACAGCGCCCGATGGTCCTCGACGTGCCGCTCGCGCAGCTTCCGGTAGGGGCGTTTCTCCGCAGACTCGATCTGCCGCCGGCAGTGCTCATCGTGGTCCGCGCCGCGGTAGTCGGTGGTCGCGGCGAGGAGTAGGGTGAGGGTGTCCGCGCCTGTGACGATGAGCGAGTCCCCCTCCGTCTTCACTGTCCCGCCGTCGTTGACGGCGCGCAGACGAACGACGTAGCTCATGCCCTGGCCGTCCGACAGGTGTCCTCGCATGACGATGCCGTCATCGCCATCGGCCTCCGTAGTGAAGCACTCCGGGCGGTCCAGCGTGGCCGCCAGGTCCACCCGGCCCGGCCGATCGGTGGTGACGTGCACGACGAGGACCTGGTCCGGGTGGCTGGAGAACACCTCGCGCTCCCAGAGCAGGCCGTTGTGCACGTAGCTCGTCCGAGCGACCCCCGTCGTGAGGTCCAACTCCCGCTCGTAGTCCGCGGGCCGGTGCGGTTCCGCCACGCCTGGGCTGAAGGTGAGCCGGAGGTCGCCGAGCGTCTGGTAGCTGCCGTACGCGACCTTGGCCCCGCCTCCGGAGCCCGTGCCTGGGCCCTTGCACACCTGGCGCTCATAGGTGAGGTGCTGAGCCTCCGTGTAGCGGCCCTCGAAGAGAAGGCGCCGGATCTCGGGGAGGGCGGCCAGCGCATCGGGGTTGTCCGCATCCTGCGGCCCGCCCGACCACAGGCTGTCCTCGTTGAGCTGGACCCGCTCCTGCTCGACTCCGCCGAAGACCATGCCGCCGAGCCGGCCATTGCCGACCGGCAGCGCCTCGACCCACTGTGCCGCCGGCTGACGGTACCAGAGCGTGAGGCGGCGCCCGCCGCCGCCGTCGCCGCCGTTCGCCGAGATAGCCATCCCGGGCAGAGCCGTCAGACACGCCATACCAAGCATCGTCACCATGGGCGGACCTCACTTTCCGCTGCGAGGCCCGGTTCCGCCGCACACTTGGGCTTCCCTTCCCCTGTGAGCCACCCACGGGCACCTCAGGCGCCGGCAGGAGGACTGGCCGATACCACAGAGGAACGAGGCTTCCGTAACTTCCATGGATCCGGGGCGGACGAGGAGGCATGCACTGATGGCACGGGTGATCTGGGGTCTGATCGCCGCGTCGGCAGCAAGCGCTGTCGCTCAGGATGTGACCGACCCACTGACCGACCCGCGGCAGCGGATCTGCCTCAACGGCGAGTGGCTCCGCCACGTGGGCAACGACGTATCCGCCCTGCCCGATACCGGCTGGCAGACGGTCCGCGTGCCGGAGGACGCGCTGTCGGCGGCGACGGGGCAGGCGTGGTTCCGGCTCGACTTCGACATTCCGGCGCCCCTGGGCGAAGCCGGCCGGCGGATCCTGCTGCAGTTTGTCCGGGTCCGACACTACGCGCGGGTGTTCGTCAACGGCCAGGACTGCGGCGAGAGCTACGGCGCTCGGGCGCCGTTCGAGGTCGACATCACGAATGCGGCACGCCCCGGCGCACGCAACAGGTTGGATGTGTGGGTTCATCACTGTGGCGGCGCCTACGCGGCTCCGGGCAAGGTCATCGACGACCTCGAGACGCTCAAGCGCCTCTCCACGCTCGAGGGTTACCGCGAGCAGGCAACCATAGCGGAAGACGTCTTCCTCGCCTCGCGGCCGTCGCTGCATGTCAGCGACGTCCTTGTCATGCCGTCGGTCCGACGGAAGATGCTCTCGGTGCGACTGGCGGTCACGAACCAGACGGATACCGACCGTACGGTCGATGTCGCCAACCGAGTCTTCCTGGGCGACAGCCTCGCGCTCCGGATACCGTCGATGTCTGTGTCAGTAGCCGCGAGGGCGACTGTTCCGGTGGAGGTGTCCGCTCCATGGGAGGACCCGCGACTATGGGGGTGTCCGCCATACGGCGAGCCGGTCCTATACCACCTGGAGACGACGCTGGGCGGCGGGGACCGCTCGGCCGATCGCCTCGTGACGCGCTTCGGGTTCAGAGAGGTGTGGACCGAGGGCGACCGGATGATCCTGAACGGCCAGGACCTGAAGGTCCTCGGGTACTGGGTACCGGAGGGCTCCGGCCGGTCCGTGTGGACCCTCCGGATGGCGGCGATCCAGGCCTCCGGGTGCAATGCCATCCACAACCACGCCGAGCAGCGGGAGCCGGACTTCTACGATGTGGCTGACGAGATGGGGCTGCTGGTCTGGGATGCAGACTACTGTGGGGGCCCACTGGGCGCCAGCGCGAACATGACCGACGCCCCCTTCCCGGACGTGCTGCCCGAGCTTGTTCGACAGTACCCGCTATGGGCCAGGACGGTGGCGAACCACCCCAGCGTCGTCCTTCTCATGATGGAGTGCCTCTACAACGAGGAAGCCGCCGTGCGGCTGGGGGAGGCGTATCGCTCCGTCGACCCGACGCGCCTCATCCACCGGGGTGGCGGCATGGTGCACCCGATGGATCTGGCAGCCTACGCCTCGAACTTCGAGATGAACGAGCCCGACCCGGTCGCCAACATCAGGAGCAGTTGGGAGGCGTGGGGGAGCCGCCTTGGCACATTCGATGGCCGACCGGTACCAGTTATCAACAAGGAGATCTGGTACAAGGTGGACTGGGACGACAGCCCGAGCGAGGAGAGCTTCGGCGAGGCCACGGCGAACGCGATCGACTACCTTCGCGAGCAACGCGTGCCCGGCTTCATCCTCTACAGTCAGATGGCGTTCAGGGCGTTGCCCCCGCTCGAGGAGCCCCCTCAGTGGCCGAGTGCCTCCGGCGAGGGGCAGCATCCCATGAACACACGGACCGGCGGGCTTTCCTGGGGACCGAACGACTTCGTCAACTGGTCCGGTCCCGCCCGCCCGGCTTTCGAGCCGCTCCCGATGGTCGCAGCGATGAAGGATGCCGGAGCCCGATACCTCGGGCACGCGTCTGAGGCCTCGGCAACGCGAAGGCCTGAGGTGATCGTCACGGTTACGCAACGGGGACGACCGGTACCGGACGCGTACGTGTACGCCACGCCGACGCGCGGCGCGATCACCTCGCCCGTGGGTATGCGGACGGATTCTGCGGGGAAGGCCTGGTTCGCCCTGCGCGACCCGGGCACATACCGCTTCGTCTGCCACGACGGCACGGCCTGGCGCTCTGCAGCGCTTGATGCCCCGCTTCAGGCCTTGGACCTGTCCGCTGGGGGCACCGGCCCCCTACTCAAGTGCGAGATCGTCCTCGAGTAGCGGGCGGAACCAGGGAACATGGCGTCAGTTCGCGGGTCGTATGCGGTATGTCCTGCCCGCCTCCGTATCGAACTCGACGATCCCTTCGGCCCAGGGCCGCACTGCGACGGCGACGCCCTCGGCTGTTTCGACCACGATGCCGGAGGGCCAGGGGGGATAGAGCCGGCATGCTCCGCCGCGCTGGCTGAGCACGTCCACGGGACCGATCCCGCCTGCGGAACACGATGCGCTTACAAGGAAGGCGCCCTCGGCGCGGAATGTGCCGACCTCGGCTGGAACGTCCAGCGGCCAGGCGGGGAAGAGGCGCAGCACTCCGCCGTAGCTCTGCAGAAGCATCTCCTGCAGCGGCGCACACACCCCCAGCGTCTCCGTCCACGCGCCGGCATGGCCGTAGTTCGCGATCGCCATCGCCCAGACGAGGCCGTTCGGGTGCTGCCAGCGCTCGACAATCCGGCGCAAGCCCTCGTAGGCCCGATGCGGCGGCACCGCGCCGGCGCGCAGGCTCGGGACGGCGATCATCGGGTATTGCCCGGCATACCAGAGGTCTAGCCAGCTATCGGCGCCCGGCCATGGGGTCGCATCGCCAGGGTCCTCCGGCTGCGTGAACGGCCGGCCGGGCCCGAACTCCGGCGGGTTCGCCTCCGCGAAGTGCCGCGCGAGGCCTTCGAGCTTCTCCGGCGGCTGCCCGTCATCCCCCGCGGCGTTCCCAAGCCGATCACGCCACTGCGCTCGCAGCTCCTCGTCGGTGCCCAGCACCTCGCTCGCCGCGATCGCGGACCGCAGGCAGTAGCGCAAGTGCCGCATGACCTGCCCGCGGTCGGTGTAGTCCTTCGGATTACCCGTGAACCCGTCCTCGCCCTGGTTCGAGGGGAAGTAGTGGTAGAGCCCGTCGTCACCCTTGGCCATCGTGTCGAGGTAGAACAGCGCACAGTCGCGGAGGACGGGGTAGCCGACCGCTGCGAGCCAGTCGCGGTCGAGCGTGTACAGGTAGCGCTGCCAATACTGGTTCGCCGCCCAACCGGTCATGTAGGCCATCCGGCCCATCGGCACGGCGCCAAGCACATCATCCTCCGCGAGGATGGGGTAGCCGGTGAGCTGAATGAAGGCGCCGCGCGCGCCATAGTATCGCTCCGCGATGAGCCGGCCCATCTGCAGGAAGTAGCGCATCCCATCGAAGTAGGCGTCGCCGAGCTCCAGGTGGTTCGCGCCGTAGTCGCCGTAGAAGGGCTGCTCGTAGTTGTAGTTCGAGTGGTAGTCGCCATGCCAGTGGGAGAAGTCGCGGACCGTGCTCGGGAGGAAGAGCCCGGGCGGCGTCCTGCCCGCACGCGTCGTGCAGCGGCGGGCGTGGTAGGTCGCATACCAGAGCCCCTCGATAGCGGGGTCATCCGTGTGGAATGACGACTCCTGCCAGAACGCTACAGCGTCCGCCATGGCCGCGGACTCCCAGCGCTGCGCCGCGTCCTCCACACCCGGAGCCATCGCGTCGTTGACGCGCGCCAACTCGGCCTCAGCGCCGCCCTCATCGGAGCTCGTCGGCACAGCGACGACCAGGGTACCGGACGGCGCGTCCGCGGGCGGCGTTACCCACAGACGCGCCTCGCCGCTCGCGCCGAGATCAACCGGCTCGACGGCTGCGCGTGGGCATGTCGGCGCGAGGAGGTAGGAGAACCCGTCTGGGAACGTCGGGTCCGGTGGGAACGTCTGTTCGACACACCACTGCTCGCCGACTCGCCGTGTCGTCGGTCGCGGCAGCGGCTGCACCTTCGCGTGATCCATCGTGAGGAACGCCGCGTGGCCGTAGCGGGCGTAGTAGTCCTGCGCGAAGGTCAGCAGGTCGGGGTCCGGCCAGCGATAGAGATGGAACCGGAGCGGCGGCGCCGCATTGCCCATGGCGGTCCCCGGCGACCAGTTCAACAGCTCCCACCGGACGACGAGCACGTTTGGCTCGGGCGGGATGAAGCATTCCAGGCGCACCTCGACGCCGTTCGCGGCGCGGCAAGTGGTTCGGAGGATGCCCTGCCCAATGGTGAGCTCGTGGCTCACGGTGAGGCCCGGCAGATCGGGCGGGAGCTGCAGCGCCAGCTCGCCCACGGGTTTCGGACATGGATATGGCCGCCGGGTGTAGCTTGGCGGCGCGCCGCGGCACAGCTCCTTCATCCGCTCCGGGTTGTCGGTGCCGCTGAGCGCGACAGGCTCGGCATCCCCGTATGGCGGGCACTTCCAGCCCTCCACCGCGATGCCATGCGCGATCTCATCGATGTGCGGCGGCCGCGGATCCTCGCTCCGGTCGATGCGCCGGTCCCAGACATCGCCCTTCCCGAACCGCCACAGGATACGATCCCGATCCTGGTACACGCTGACGGACAGGTCTCCGTTCCCGAGGAGCAGGCCGTCCTCGGGCAGCAGGAGTGGCTGATCGACACGCATGACGTGCCGCCCCTCGGCATCGGTGCCGTGGGTCGCCGCTACCGCCACTAGCATCGCGAGAGTGACCAAGAGCCCTCGCCTCACTTCCCCACCGACGGCGGCATGCCGCAGGCCGATGGACCTCCGGTCCCCCGCATTCCCAGGCCCGGCGTCCGCGACCTCCGAGGGCCGCCCACGCACGACCGCGCAGGTGTACATCAGCGGGAGCTCGGCGCAGGGAGAGCCCGATCGATGTTACCTGCAGGAGACCGAAGCTGTGTGGGCGAACCAATTGGTAACGTCAGGCCGTCCTAACATGCCTTCCCCACAGGGCCCGGACGACCGCATGATCATGGGGGAATCAGCTATGCAACGTCCGCTCAGCAACCAGCACTCATCCGAGGGGCCAGCCTGGTTCCGGTCCAGAGGCGTCGGGATCCTCCTCGTCCTGCTCGTCGCCGGCAGCTCCGGCGCGTTCGCTCTCAACACGACAGTGCTCGGGCCGGCTGCCGACGCGACGGTGTTGCTCGGCCCGGACAGGCCCAACCTCGGAGCCGACGACTACCTTGGCATCGGCCATGAATGGGACTGCGGCCCTGGCGATGAAGAGGTCAGCTACATCAGGTTCGACTTGTCGCCGATCCCAACGAACGCCGTGGTCCGCAGCGCCGAGTTCTCCGCCTGCGAGTACGACGGGTACCAGGCTTCCTCGAAGCCCTTCGTTCGAGCCGTCTGGGTCTGTGCATCGAATGACTGGGACGAGCTGGCCATCGTCGGTGATAACCGCCCCACCGAGGTGACGGCCGCGGGACCGCTATCCTACGACGGTCGCCCGGGACCCCGGCTCGGCTCTGAGCGTGGGGTGCTGTACGACGAAGGGGGCGTG
>Ga0315288_10007254_pt1 | contig 14050 bp, 14 predicted proteins | sample YL17G11_20_MG_FD_203454 | JGI IMG/M metagenome (GOLD analysis project Ga0315288, IMG submission 203454) | Sediment microbial communities from Yellowstone Lake, YNP, Wyoming, USA - YL17G11_20 | ecosystem: Environmental > Aquatic > Freshwater > Lake > Sediment | place: USA: Wyoming | collected... | reverse complement strand
ATAATGGCACTTAAAAATCCCAACCTATTTGTAATGTGGGATACAGAAATTAGAAAGATGTATAGAATAGATAATCAGGCAAAACCCGATGATTATATTGAGTTTTTACAAAGAATGAAAAATGAGTTTAAGGGAATTAAATGGCAAGACAAAAAAAGACCGTTTGCAAAGGTTATTGATGAATATAATTATGTAAAAGCCGAAGAAAGAAGAAATAGTGAGTAGCGCGGAGGGGCAAATAATGTTAAAGTAATATTAAAATTACTTGATTTTAAAGTATTCTTGTGAGAATATAGTACTATACTTCAAATTAAAATTTTACTATACTGGACTATGAGTAGTGATATACTGATTATTGATGTTGAGGATTATGGAGGTAGGCGAGTAATTTTTACTCAAAAGAAATGGAAAGAAAAAAGTATAATCCACCCTGAATTACTCAACAAAATATTCCTGAAAAATCTTAAAGAGGTAATCATAAACCCCAAAGAAGTATGGGAAGATTATGATGATAAAGATAATAAAAGATGTTATTATAAAAAATATTCAGTTAACTCTTATGTGAAAGTCGTTGTTTGGACGACCGATAATCCCTGCCACATAATTTCGGCTTTTGAAACAGACAGGATTAAGGAGTCTATCTATCCAGAGTTAAAAAGATTAAGATAAACTAAAGACTATGGTTACCGTAATAAAAGATAAAAAAGAATTAATGGATTTAGCTTCAGATTTTAGCGGTTTTGTGAAGAAACATAACTGGGTCTCGCGCTATGATATAGAAAGCGACGCTCTTTCTATTACTACCAATAAATTATCTAAAGATGCTCGCATAAGATATTTTGATGACGAGATAGCTTTTTATATCACAAAGGATAAAAACCTTGAGGGGATATTTGTGGAATATTTTGAAAGTAATTTCATTAAACATCACAAGGGCTTGAATGATATTCTTAAAGATATTAGAAAGAGGAAGGAAATAAAAGATGAAGGGAAAACTTTAGTAGATTTAAGCCAAAGTAAAATTGAAAAAATCGCTCCAAGATTAGAAGATGTCTTAAGGTCATCATTAGCTGAAAAGATTAATTTAAGTTTTCAGTCTTAAATCCGGTATGTAAATATACTTCTTATCTCGCAAAGCCCTATCAATCATACTTTTTTTATTCGACTATAATTTTAAATCGATTCTCTTATTTCTCTTAAAATTTCTTCGGGCAGCAGCTCGCCAGCTTCCGTTTTTTTGAAACTCCGCCAAAATTGTTTATTTTAGCGGTTTTTTTGGCAAAAGTTATCCACAGGATTAAAGTTGATTGATTTTTTAAAATAGTTGTCTTATAATTGACACATAGAGAAGCGCCATCATTATCCGAACGGTGTACCTAGTGTACACCTAGCCCTTTCGGGGGAGTAGGGAATGAGGCGCTTTTCTGTTTGTCTTGTAATTGAAATTTCCAAATATTTATTTTTTCGCTTAGATACGGCGTTGATTGATTCAGCTTTAATCCAAAAACTTTTTCAATATTTTTTATAAGATTAAGTTTGGGCGGACTTGTCTGAAATCCTTCCCACGAATATCCAACCGCTCCAGTTAAGATGTCCACAATTTGAATTTCTGGCGAAAATTTCGAATCCGGAACCGCTTCAACATTTCTTACGGGCGGTTTTTCTATATTAATGCATATATTATTCAGTCGAATATTAAGCACTTCTTTGAGATCTGATAATCTTCCTACTTCATCATTTCTGCGACGACTATCCATAAAGATTTGATAATAATCTTTAATGTCCCGGTATCTATAATCTTTTTCAATGTTTCGGCTTAAGAAAAAATAGAGAAATTTATAAAATCCTAATTCTTTATCTCCTTGATGATATTGTTTATAATCTAAAGCGTGAGTATCAAGCACCACGCAACGAAAATCTATACCGACAAAATGCGAAAAAAAGTCTATAAAATTTTTATAAGTTTCAATTTTATTTTTTGAAACTTTTGTCCACTTTAATTCGCTTTTTCTAGTGGGGAAGTTTTTGTCCCAAATCTCCCAAAATTTGTCGCGAAATTGACCTTGCAATTCGCGAGGCAGCCAAAGACTACCAAACAATTGGAATCTTCCTTTTGATAATCTGCTTTCGTCAATAAAAATATAACGCATAATTTTCGTATCACGGTTTAGAAACTATCATCGTTCGCCGTCTTTCTTTGGGCATCAACTCTTTTTTAATTAATAAACAGGAAAGAGCGGAAATCACGCCGAACACAGCTACGCCGATAAAAAGAGGAACAAACCCGAATTTTTCCGCTACGGTTCCGCCGATAAATCCAGCCAGAGCAGTACCGATTCCATAAGCAGAACTATCAAGTGTCCAGCTTTGCGCTTCTGTTCCTTCTTTAATGTGTCTGGTAAAAATTCCTGACCAAGAAGGAAGCACGGCTGCCATGCCAACAGCGTGAATTGCTTCAAGCGCATAAATGTGCCAAGGCAAATTGGCGAAAATAAAACCCAAAGGAATAAAACTGGCTAAGAGCGTGCCGAAAATTAAAAAATAAAAATCAACTTTTTCGCCCGGAGTGTTATCCAAATACTTAGCAATCGGCAGCATCAATATGGATTTGATGCCCCAATATATAGCGACGCTAATACCCACCACTTGAATATTGCCGCCTTTGATACTGCCCACAATAAAAACAGCCAAGATTGGGTCAACCAATCCCGAGCCGAATAATAAACTCAAATCAAAAAAAACCAAAACTTTTACTACTTTGCTTAGAATTTTAAACATCCCAGTAACATTACTTCAAAAGGCAAAAATTTTAATTTAAGATTGATTTAAAATTTTTGTAATTTCGAAGTCTTTTTGCCCCGTAACGTACATTTGTATGCGTTACGAGGTTTGATAAATATCTGCGACCAATTGTGTTTTTCAAATATTTTTCTCTTTGTTTGGCATCATCTTCATTTAAACATACCTCAAAATAGATTAGTTTTAGCGGTCTTCTTGATTTAGTGGAAAAATTTTTGCCTCCGTTATGTTCTTCTAATCTTTTTTGAGATTGTTGGTATAACCAATATAATGCTCTTTATCTTTCAAGCTCAATAAAACATAAGTATAGAAGAACATATTGAAGTAATGTTACTGGGCATCACAAGTGAATTTTAATTCTCCGTTTTCAAGCGTAACTTTTACCGTGCTCCCTTTATTAATTTCTCCTTTTAAAATTTTTTCCGCCAAGACGCTGCGGATTTTTTCTGAAATCACGCCGCGCAAAGGCCTGGCGCCAAAAACCGGGTCGTATCCCAATTCCGCAATTTTTTTAATAGCTTGAGAGTCAAAAACCAAATTAATTCCTTGAACTTCGGAAAGTGTTTGCGATAAATCCTGAAGCTGAAGTTTCGCGATGGTTTCAATATCAGAAGGTGAAAGAGTCTTAAAAACAATAATATCGGAAAAACGATTAAGCAATTCAGGCTTGAAATAATCAGTCAGTTTTTTCTTTAATTCTTCGGTGATGGTTTCAAAGGATGTATGCGCTTCAAGATGGGTTTTGATAAATTCCGAATGGGCGTTGGAAGTGGCAATAATAATGGTATTGGTAAAATCGATTGTTCTGCCCAAATTATCAGTCAAGCGGCCATCGTCAAAAACCTGTAAAAATAGATTTAAAATATCCGGGTAAGCTTTTTCAAATTCATCAAGCAAAATAAGACAGTATGGTTTTTGGATAACCGCCTCGGTTAAACTGCCGGCGATTTTTCCGTCAGGCGAACCGATAAATCTAAAAATGCTTTGTTTATCCTGGTATTCCGACATATCAAAACGCAGCATCATATTTTCCGAGCCGAACTGGATTTTTGCCAGAATTTTTGCCAGTTCAGTTTTGCCCACGCCTGTAGGACCCACAAAAAGAAAAACCGCGATTGGCCCGCCTTTGCGGCTTAATCCGCTGCGATATTCCCGAAGCGCTTGGCAGACGAATTTTACCGCTTCTTCCTGGTCAATTAACCTTTGATGAATTATACTCTCCAGATTTAACAATCTTTCCGCTTCCTGTTTGGTGGCTTGATGAATCGGGATATTGGTTTTTCGTTCGGCAATGGCAGTAATGTCATCGGCTTGTAAAATTTTGTCTCCCCGCTGGCTGGCATCAGCTAACGCTTCTTTTAAAAGCTCTTCGGCGCTTGAAGGTAATAATTTTTGCCGGAAATATTTATGCGCCAAAGCAACTGTTTGCTTGATGGCGCCGAAACTGATAATGGTTTTATACTGACTTTCCAAAATAACGCTATCATAAGTCAAAAGTTTAATCGCGTCGGCTTCGCTGATTTCATCAACTCTGATAATTTCAAAAGCGTTGAAAAAATCGCTTTGCGGTTCAATCAATTCTTTGAATTCTCTGGGATAAGTGGCGCCGACTATTGGAAAAGCGTCGCTCGTTATAACCGGAATAAGAATGTCAGCCGCGCTTAGATATTGTTGCCCTGATGTTTTAGACAAATTGTGAATATCGGGAATGTATAAAATAATATTGCCGGCTGAAATAATTTCCCCAACAACTTTATTTACTCTGGCGGAGATTTGTTCAGGCGAAGCGCCGGAAATTAAATTGCCGACTGATAAAGAAATTAATCTTTTATCAAAAAGAGAATTCGGCACTTTGTCTTTAACCAGTTGAGAAGCCAAGTGGCTGACCATTGTTTCTTTGCCGGTGCCTGGTTCTCCTACTAAAATAACATTTGGTTTGCTTATTCTTGACAATATATCAACCATCCGGTCGTATTCAACGTCGTGGCCAATCAAAAAACCAATTTCTTGTTCTCTGGCGAGGTCGGTGAAATCTACGCTATACCTGTCAAGTTCGGGAGTCGGTCGGGCAGTCCAAGCGCGATTCATAATGCGGTGTCGGATTTTATAAGGATGATGACTAAAGCCGCCTAAAGCAGTGGGCAGTCGCTTGAGCCAACTGAATTTTTTCCGAAAACGGCCAAAAATCAAAGCGTTATCCAAATCAGCTGGCGCAATTGAAAAAAGATTGAAAAGCCGATTAATTTTTTCATTAGAAACATAACTTAAAGCCGAGAAAACATTACGCGGTTCAATGAATTTTTCGGAATTAGCCAGAGATATTTGAAAAGCGGCTTTGGTTAAAACTTCAATTTGATTGATTAAATCCTTTTTAGAAAATTTTTGCGGATTTTTTTTAGCTTCAGAAATTAAATCATCAATTTTTTGTTCAAATTCTTTTAAAGGAATATCCATTCGCGTCAGTCCTTCGCGGATATCGTCACTTACAACTAAAAATTTTATCAGCCACAGAAAAATATCGGCGTCGGCGACAAAAGTTTTTTCCAATGCCCGCTCTAAAACCGAAAGAGTTTTTTGGGCCAGATAATAAGATATATTAATTTTAGAATTAGGTTTAATTTTCAAATCAAGCAGAGATTTTTCCGCCTTACCAAAATGAATCAAGCGGTGGATTAAAAATAACGAACCCAAAATACCGAACCAAAGAAAAAGTTTAGCGTCGGATGAAATACCGGAAAGCAAAAAAACAGCCACCGCGGCAATAAATAGAATGTAAAAGCAGGAAACAATCAGCCGCACCATCATTCTGCCGACCATAGTCATTTTCAGCCGCGGCTCGTCAAAATATAAATTGGCAATTAAATTATCGCTCATTGGGGAATTGAGAATAAAATTTTATAAATGATATAAATTGGAACTAACAGCCAAGCGAGATAAATAAATATCGCTAAAACGATAATGATTAAATAAAGAATGCCGCTGATAAATAGCCGGCCGCTCCGGAAGAAAAAACCCAAAATATAACCGATGAAACTGCGGTCAGAATAAAGCGGCTGGAAAAGATTTCTTAAAGTGATTTTGAAAGCGAATGTTCGGTCAAGTTTTTCCAAGAAAGAAATAAAAAAATGGCTGTAAACTTTAAAACTGCCAATATACCAATGCTCCAGAAATTCAAAAATCCGGTAGAAAAAGCGGTTAAAAAGATAAATTACGGCGGTCATTTACATTTAATAATAATATTAATTTTTACAAAGTTCAATTAAGGTTTTTGATTGACAAGGTTTTACAGGGGGTATATAAGATAGGTAGAACGTTTATTAATGCCAAGAAAAAAGGGGGTGAAAATTATGCCTGATATGACAGAATTCAGTAGAACTATTAAGGCGTTGAGACCGTGGTGGGATGCTGTTATGAAAGAAGGGCGACCCGAAATAGATGGAAAACTGCTTTCGCTTTTCGGGCGGCAGGAGAAGCTTACTGAGGAATTAGAGTCCTGTGAGGAAAACATCCTTACGAGCCTTCCTTTGGCCGCTTGGAAGTATTTGCGCGGGGGTGGCATGGCCGTGGACTTACTCTGGGAACTTGACAGGCGTTGGAAAAAACGAGCTCTTCTTCCTCCTGCTCAAGGAGGCGATCTTGAAATGGCCAAGAAGCTACTTAGCCTGATTGTGCAATTATTGTGCAATTAAGGGATTTCCTCTTAGAGTCGGGATGGGATAAAAGGTATATCGGCACGCCTGAAGCAATTCGGCTTCAAAAGTAAAAGTTGAAATTAACATGTTTTTCTGAATTTATTACAGCCCAGCGGGTACAACTGGGCTGTATTTTTTTATTCGCGATTGACCTTTTTGTTTTTCAATAGTATGATAAATTCAATAAAAATATGTTAGATTTAAAAGCTTTAAATCGGGCGATTGAGCAAATTGCCCAAGAAAGAGGAATTGAACCGCAAGCGGTTTTCTCTGCCATTGAAAGCGCCATTGCCGCCGCTTATAGAAAGGAATACCGTAAAAAAGGAGAAATTATTAAATGCCGGATTAATCCCAAAACCGGTGCTTTAAGTTTTTCGCAGATAAAAATCGTGGCTGACGAAAATTCGGTGCGAGTGAAAGAGGAACAAACACAGATAAGCACAGATATGAACACGGATGAACACAGATCAAAAAATATCCGCGTAAATCAGTTTTCTCATCCGCGTGAATCTGTGCCTGATGAAGAATTGCTCCCTATATATAATCCCGACCGTCATCTTTGGCTAAAAGAAGCAAAAGAAATAAAACCCGATACTCAAGTCGGCGACGAGTTGGAATTGCCAATGGAAGAAGAAGCAGAGTTTGGCAGAATCGCTTCGCAAGCCGCCAAACAGGTTATTTTACAAAAACTAAGAGAGGTGGAAAGGGATTCGGTTAAAAAAGAATATGCCGGCAAAGAAGGACAAATTATTAGCGGCGCTGTTCAAAGAATCGAGCGCGGCAATATTTATATTGATTTAGGCAGAGCCACCGGCATTATGTTTTACAATGAAACCATTCCCGGCGAACATTATAGAATCGGCGAAAGATTAAGATTTTATCTTTTGGCGGTTCAGGAAGAGACAAAAATACCAGGATTGATTCTTTCGCGCAGCCATCCGCAATTCGTGACAAAACTTTTTGAATTGGAAGTGCCGGAAATCCACGACGATTTAGTGGAAATTAAAGCGGTGGCGCGGGAAGCGGGCAGCCGCACAAAAGTTGCGGCTGCTTCGAAGTCAGAAGGCATTGACCCTATAGGTTCTTTGGTTGGCCAGCGCGGCACGCGGGTAATGGCGGTGACTAATGAATTAGGCAATGAAAAAATTGATATTATTCAATATTCAGACGACCCGGCAAAATTTATCGCTTCTTCAATGTCGCCGGCGAAAGTTATAGAAGTGGAGATTTTGCCCCGGCGCGAAGCCAGAATTTTAGTGCCCGAAGACCAGTTGAGTTTAGCCATTGGCAAAGGCGGACAAAATGTCAGGTTAGCCGCGAAATTAACAGGGTGGAAGATTGATGTTCGTTCTTCTTCAAGACCGGAAGTGGTTCAGTTTGATACGAAAAAATTGAATATTGAAAACGCTGGCGCGGAAGAAATAGAAAAACAAGAAGAAGAGAAAAAATAAAATGTAATTGAAGTTGAAAAAGACAAATGATATGTCAAAAGAATTAATTTTTTCTTTAATTGCCAGTTTAATCGGTATTGTCTACGCCCTTTTTTTGTTTCGCAAAATTAAGGCTGAGCCAACCGGAGAGGGCAAGATGGTTGAAATTGCCAATTACATCCGTGAAGGAGCAACCGCTTTTTTAAAAAGACAATACAAAACAATTGGAATAATTGCGGGCATACTGGCTCTGCTTTTATTTGTAATTTACGGCTTGACCGGGAGTTGGCTGTTTGGTTTTCAGGTTTCAATAGCTTTCATATTTGGAGCAGCTTGTTCGCTCCTCGCGGGTTTTATTGGAATGAGAGTGGCTGTTATAGCAAATATTCGGACCGCCAAAGCGGCTCAAACAAGTTTTTCCAAAGCGCTAACTATTGCGCTTCGCGGAGGAGCGGTTTCAGGCATAATAATTGTGGCAATGAGCTTAGTGGGAATCAGCGGTCTTTACATTATCTATACTTTTTTTGGCTACGCGGCAGTTAGTATTCCTTCTTTGATTGTGGGATTTGGATTCGGCGCTTCTTTGGTTGCTCTTTTTGCCCAATTAGGCGGAGGAATTTACACCAAAGCGGCTGATGTGGGCGCTGACCTGGTGGGTAAAATTGAAGCCGGCATTCCGGAAGATGACCCGAGAAATCCAGCGGTTATCGCTGACTTAGTTGGCGATAATGTCGGCGATTGCGCTGGCAGGGGCGCTGACCTTTTTGAATCAACCGCGGCTGAAAATATCGGCGCCATGATTTTAGGCGTAATTTTATTTCCCCATTTTGGAATTAACGGAATTCTTTTTCCCTTAGTCATTCGGGCCTTCGGACTTTTCTCAAGTATTGTTGGCGTTTGGGCAGTCAGAGCCAAAGACACCGATGAGCCGATGACAGCTTTAAATCGCGGCTATATTGTGGCTAGTATTTTGGCGGCTATATCTTTTTATTTTGTGACCATGAGGATGTTAGGAAGTATTTGGTTTTTTTATGCCGGGTTAGTCGGAATTTTAACCAGTATTGTTTTTGTTTATGTGACCCAGTACTACACCGGAGCAAAATATCGGCCGGTAAAAGAAATTGTTAATGCTTCTGCAACAGGCTCAGCCACCAATGTGATTGCGGGATTTTCAGTTGGGCTTGAATGCACCGCTGCCACAGTGGCGGCTATTTGTCTGGCTTTATTCAGCGCTTACAAATTAGGTTCGCTTAGCGGTTTCGAAGGAGGCGGACTTTATGGCACAGCTGTCGCCACAATGGGAATGTTAGCTACGGCTGCTTATATTTTAGCCATGGATACTTTTGGTCCGATTACCGACAATGCCGGAGGAATTGCTGAAATGTCCGGCGCTTCCGAGGAAACGCGGAAAATAACCGATAAATTAGATGCGGCTGGCAACACCACCAAGGCGCTAACAAAAGGATACGCTATGGGTAGCGCTGCCTTGGCCGCTTTTTTGCTTTTCTCGGCTTATTTGGAACAAGTGAAATTAAAGATTGTTGATTTGGCTAAGGTTGAAGTTTTTATCGGCGCGTTTATCGGCGCGATGCTGATTTTTCTTTTTAGTGCCTTTGCGATTAAAGCAGTGGGCAAAGCCGCTTCTTATATTATTAATGAAGTGCGGCGGCAATTTAAAGAAAATCCCGGCATTATGGCTGGAACAAGCAAGCCGGATTATTCTAAATGCGTTGACATCACCACTAAAGGAGCGCTCAAGCAGATGGTTTTGCCGGGAATATTGGCGGTTGCCATTCCAGTGGGAACCGGATTAATTCTGGGCGCTGAAGCTGAGGCGGGGTTACTAATGGTTGGCACGATTGTTGGCGTCTTATTAGCCACGGTTATGAATAATAGCGGCGGCGCTTGGGACAATGCCAAGAAATTTATTGAAGCTGGAAATTTCGGCGGCAAAGGCAGTCCGGCTCACAGCGCTTCAGTTACTGGCGACACAGTCGGCGATCCCTTTAAAGACACCGCTGGTCCGTCATTGCACGTTTTAGTTAAACTGCTCGGCACGCTAACCTTGGCTTTGGCTAAGTTGTTTAAATAATTTTTAAGATAAGAAAAATAAAATGAAAAAAACATATAATCCGTTCAAAATGTGGGGCAGTTGGATTGGATTAATAGGAACTATTGTTTCTATAAGAGGTTCGTTTATGGATATTAAAATATGGCGCGTTGTAAGGTGGTTGAGTCCTTTATTTATAATTGTTAGAGATTGTAATGGAACTGGATGTGAATTAGCTATGATAATGGGGTTGTTGTTATATCCTATTATGGGTTTTCTAATCGGATGGGGAATTCATGGCTTAATTAGGAGAGCTAATAGAAAAGATTTGGAAGTCCAAAACCTATAAATTCCTCATTGATTGTAAAGTTTCTGAAATTAAATTATAATATAAAACTATGGAACAAGAACAAGACCAATATCTAATTCCCACCGTCATTGAAAAAGAAGCGCATGGCGAGCGCGCCTACGATATTTATTCGCGTTTATTAAAGGAACGGATTATTTTTATCGCTGGACTGATTACTGACCCTATTGCTAACGCTGTTATCGCGCAATTGCTTTTTTTGGCGCACGAAGACCAAAAAAAAGATATTATTGTTTATCTTAATAGTCCCGGCGGTTCGGTTACAGCTGGTTTGGCGATTTATGACACGATGCAACACATCAAACCCGATGTTTCAACTATTGGCGTAGGCATTGCTGCTTCAATGGCTGCGGTTTTATTAGCCGCCGGAACTAAAGGCAAAAGATTTATTTTGCCGAATTCCGAAGTTCTGCTTCATCAGGTAATGGGCGCTGGCGAAGGCCAGGCAGTTGAAGTTGAAATTGCCGCTAGACACATCATCAAAATCAAAGACCGCTTGAATCAGATTTTAGCCAAACACACTTCGCAGTCGCTTTCCAAAATCGAAAAAGACACTGATAGAGATTTTTGGTTAACTGCGCAGGAAGCAAAAGATTACGGATTAGTGGATGAAATCATAAAAGCAAAAAAATAGTATGCGAAAGCCTTAACGAAAAGGCACACACGAATGACTTGTATGCGAAATAGAAGCATGTCTCGGGGCCAAAAAGGTCTGGCGCCAATAGCAATTATTCTGATAATCGCCGGGGTTTTGATTTTAGGCGGCGGAGCATATTTGTGGCAGAAATCAAGAATATCGGCGCCGACGCAAACAACTTGTACTCAAGAAGCAAAAATTTGTCCTGATGGTTCTTCTGTTGGCCGCACTGGCCCGAATTGCGAATTCGCAGCGTGCCCGACAGCAACTTCAACGTCAACCATCACCGTGCTTTCGCCGAACGGAGGAGAAGTGTGGCAAGCCGGCTCAATGCAGACAATCAAATGGACTTCGCAAAATCTCCACCAGGACGCGCATATCCGTCTTGGGCTTTATTCTACTTCTTTGCGCGAAGGTCCGGTGATTGCCGAGGATATCCCCGTTGTGAACAATTCATACTCTTGGACTGTTGCTTTAACTTCAGGTAGTTTAGACCCGGCCTCTGATTACAAGCTTACGGCAGACGTCTATGCCGGTCCTGTCTGCGGTCTTTATCCTGTAATGGGAGGAAATTGTTCCGCAACAGCGAGTATTATTGCATCCGATACCAGCGACGCGCCGTTTAGTATTGTGGCGCCAACCGTTTCAATTCCGGATTGGAAAATTTATTCTAATTATGGATTTGAAGTGCAATATCCGCCCTTTCTGAGTGTTATAGAAAATCCGAAAACGCCAGATGCTTATCTTTATTCAGTTTCTTTTGAAAACCCATTGGCTGACCAAACTACAGCCGGCCAAAAAATAGTTTTTAACGTTTCCATTTTTAAAGACAACAATCAATTACAAAACGCCTTTAAAATATTGACCTTAGAAGATGAAGGGAAAGTTATGGTCGCTGGTTATGAAGCCAAAAAATTATTCGCGCCCAAAGGCATAGCCGTGCAATCTACAGAGGCGACAATTTATACCATAGCCGCCAAAAACACTGCTTTGATTTTTTATGGCTCTGATTTCAGCGAAATTAGCAAAAATGATATTAATACAATTCTTTCTAGTTTTAAATTCATCCCTCAATAGATTCGGGGCAAGCGGGGAAATGTAAATTAATTTATAATATGTCTATCGCTTTTTTCGAAATAGAAGATTGGGAAATTGATTATCTTAAGACACGGATTTACACGGATAAGAACACGGATTCACACAGATCTGAATTATTTTTTTTCAAAGAAAAATTAAACAAGGATAATCTGCCCGAAATCCTTCGACAAAGCTCAGGACAAGTAGATTTTGATATAATTTCTGTTTTTGTCGGCTCATCGGTTGATAAAGAAGTCATTAATTCCTTTCCCAATTTAAAATTAATCACCACTCGTTCCACTGGTTTTGACCACATTGATATAGCAGCGGCTAAAGAAAAAAATATACCAGTTGCTTTTGTGCCGGGCTACGGCGATAACACCGTGGCGGAATTCGCCTTTGGCTTGATTTTGAATCTCTCCAGAAAAATTTACACTGCTTTTGACCAGATTCGGGAAACCGCCAGTTTTTCACTTGAAGGACTGCGGGGTTTTGATTTAAACGGAAAAACCATCGGCATTATCGGCACAGGCAGAATCGGCTGTTATATGATTAAAATCGCCAATGGTTTCGGGATGAATGTCATTGCTTACGACGCTTTTCAGAAACAAGAACTTTGCGAAAAATTGGGATTTAAATATGTTTCCCTTGACGAACTTTTAGGACAATCAGATATTATTTCTATTCATGTGCCGTATATCCCTTCGACAAGCTCAGGGCAGGGAACTCACCACTTAATCAATTCGCAAAATATTTCTAAAATTAAAAAAGGCGCGCTCTTAATTAACACTTCACGGGGTCAGGTGGTAGAAACCGAGGCACTGGTCAGGGGATTGAACGAAAAAATTTTAGGCGGCGTTGGCTTGGATGTTTTGGAAGAAGAAGGAGCGATTTCTGATGAAAGAGCTTTGATGTTATACGGTCACCCCGAAGAGCATAATTTAAAAACTATTTTAGCCAATCATGTTTTGATTGATATGCCTAATGTGATTATTACGCCGCATAACGCCTTTAACACCCAGGAAGCGCTTCAGCGGATTTTAAACACTGATTTGGAAAACATAAAAAGTTTTATGGAAAAAAACTTGCCCCGTTACTCAACTGGTTGAGTAAGCGGGGTACTCCGGCGTACCCAATTAACCAAACTTAAATTGTATTTGACAAAAGGATTTTTCTTTGACATCTTGTAAATCACGAGATTTCAAAAAAGGACCTTAAAATTTTCATAATTCATAAGGAGGTGGAAGATATGAGCACGTGGCAGAGAATAAAGTTGGCAATTTTTGGAAGCGCGTTTATGAGAATGGAGCAACGAAAAGGTTGGACAGGAAGATTACCTGTCTATGTAGTTCGGTGTAGAAGACATGGTATTTTCGAGGATTACAAGCATGGTTTTTATAGAAGATTTCGTTGCCCCGAATGTCAATCGTCATAATTATCGTACGTCTTTTTTATAAGTACGTAAGCCATCAGGCACATTTTCTTTGTGTCCTGATGGCTTTTTTTATTAAAATTTTTGGTCTCGATTTTTTCCCGCAGAAACTTTGACAAAATAGCTTTAATATATTATCCTCTTTTCAGGACTTAAATTTCAAATAAGGAGGTGACAGACATGCCGAAACAACAATTCTATGAAATTATACTTGATAAGATGGAATTGAGGGTGAGGGTGCCGCGTGTGTTGGCATCACAAGCGGCGGAAAACGAGCTGAAAGATTTCGGCGAAATTATTGAGTTAGCGGCATTGCCCGAAGATAAAAGTAAGATTATCTCTCGGCTTCGGGGTTTTGTTGGGAGACTATCTCCTATGGGGGACATGGCATATGGAAGAGAATATCTCCAAAATCTTATCGCCGAGATCGAGAAGTAAAAAGGAGCATACCAGGATTAAAGGGCTGGTCAATTATGACAGCCCTGTTTTATTTTCTAAAATAATTTTTGGAGAGTTTTTAGTCAATAGTCTCACGATCGTGAGACTATTGACTAAATTTAGTTTAC
>Ga0315288_10007249_pt1 | contig 14054 bp, 12 predicted proteins | sample YL17G11_20_MG_FD_203454 | JGI IMG/M metagenome (GOLD analysis project Ga0315288, IMG submission 203454) | Sediment microbial communities from Yellowstone Lake, YNP, Wyoming, USA - YL17G11_20 | ecosystem: Environmental > Aquatic > Freshwater > Lake > Sediment | place: USA: Wyoming | collected... | reverse complement strand
ACCAGTTGTAATAACTTCTAGTAAGTATTGATCATTATCAAATGTACCAGTTGGGTTATTGAAACGTGGAACTGAATGTTGCAAGTAATATCTTGTATAGAATGCAGTTCTGTTAATAGTATTTAAGATTTGATCACCTTGAGTAATCTCTCTTATTCTAAGATCAGTAGCAAAGAAGTTTTGTCTGTATCTTTCTGATAAGATTACATCTCTAGCAACTGATTCACCAAGACCCATTGCTTGTAAACCTGTACACTCAGTAACAACACACAATCCTTCAAACTCACATGGATTACCTGCGTAATCAACTAATGATGCATATAACTTAACTGGTTCTTTTTCAAAGAAATCAGAAGTTTGGAATGTACAGTCACTGAAATCAGTTCCAACATAAGCACCAAATAAAGTGATACCTGCATATTCACCTGGAGTATTTCCTGGAGATACATAGTTATCCCAAGTACCACCAATTGTATAACCAGCTGGAGCAACAAAACCTGTTGTATCAGTTCCTGGAGCATACCATAAAGAATTATCTTCAGCAGTAACTACTGGTAAAACAAATGGAGAAATTACAGTTTGAGCTGAACTAACAATTGTATTAGGAATAATTTGACCAACAATTGCTTGAGCCCATTGAATCATAACTAAAGTACCATCAACTGGAGTTGGAGCAAGTGCTCCTGCAGGACAACATCCTGTGTAAGCTTCAACAGTTAAGTAAGCATTGTGATTTAAAAATCTTAATGCAGGAGAACCTTTAACATCAATACGTAAAGAGTAAGTCTCATCACATAAAAATTCTCTTTCACAAGTACCACCCTCAGCTTCAGTAAAAGGTGTAAACCCAATATTAATAACATTTTGTTGAGCAATGTTAGGATCTACTCTGTAGAATCTATTAACATACTTAGGGTTGATGATTTTAGATTTATTAGATTCTAAATATCCACCGTGAGAACCAATTTTGTCTTTAGAATATAAAGATCCTGAAGCAAGAATTAATGGACAACATCCTGTAGGAGGTGTGTTAACATTAACAATATCCCAAGTTTTTGGATCAACAAATGCATAATCACCTGTAGCAAGAATGTTACCTGGTGTTCCTAATTGTCCTTCACCAAGGTCAGTAAAACCTTGTGTTCCAACAAAAGCCTTTTGAAAGGCATGATTAAAATAAGCCATAATAATTTAATTTTAATTAATAAATATATATATAATATAATAAAATAATTTCAATTTACAAAATTATTTTAAAAATAATAATTTAATTGTTTCTTTCTGCTGTCTCTGTTCCTCTAGAGAATTGATTACCTGATTCAATATCACCAGCAAGTATACTAACTGTCTCATCAATTAGTACTTCAACTATATCATCTTTAAATTCACATTCTACATTTGTAGTAGTTTGTACACTAGTGTAAGGATCTATACATCCTTGTATCTCAATTTTTATTGGTTGTCTATAATATGTAAGACTACCAGAACTGATATCAAAATCATTATTTGTATACACATTGACTCTATTATTTTTTAAAGTTGCAAATGTTTCAGCCCACTCAAAACTAGGTCTCTTAGCATTATCAAATAGTAATTGATTTAAGTTACCTTCTTCTGCAAGATACACTGACATTCTTCTGTCATCACAACATCCTTTTCTAGCTTGAATATCTACACGTTTCCATTGTAAATAATCAGGAGGTAAATCAGAATAAGAAGATATATCAGATTTAACAAATGGTACATTAATAGTATCTAGTAGTATTTGTAAATCATCTATTCTTCTAGTAGACTGCTCATCACCTTCTTTCACAATATTGATACCATGAAGTTGTCTTCTGATCCATTCAACCTGGGCCTTATTAAAAGATTCCACTACTTGCCAACATTCAATGTTGTCATAGTCCTGGCTGTCCAATTTATTAAGACGTTGTTTTACTTTTATAACTATAGTACTATTAAGCATCTGTTATTTCTTTTTAGTTTTTACAGTACCACCTTTTTTATGAATATCAAAAATTTTACCTGGTTTTTTAAAATCACTAGTTCCAAAATATGTACCATCACTACTATTCATTTTAAAACCTTCTTTTCTTTTAAACCTGTTAATATCTTTATTTTTCTCAACAGCTTTATTATAAGTAATTTCAGCTTTATCATAAAATTTATTAGATTTTGGTTTATCAGCAGTAAAAAATTTTTCTGATTTTTGTAATTGATTAACAGCTTTTCTATTGGTAATATTTCTATCAACTCTTTTTACAGCAAGTTTTACTTTATCTGCAAATCCAGGACCTGTTGAGATTCCTTCTTCAGCTTTAGGTAAAGATTTTGCAACCATAGCATTTCTAGTTTCATTAGCTTTTCTAAATGCAGTTAAGGGATGTTCTTTAGTTATTGTTTTCTTTTTCATAATATTTAATTTAACAGTTCCATTTTCTTAAAGCAAGAGTCTTTCTTGTAGGCTCTCCATTTGGTTTTTTAGCAGGACCCTTAACCCCAGACATTCTAGCACAAAATGATGCTCTACGTTTAGCATCTTTACTACCAGGTTTAAGTTTAGAAGGTTTTGTAGTTACAGCCATTTTTAATTTTGAAGATGGGTTAGCTGCTCTATAAGAAGCTACTCCTTTAGCATTTAATCCTCCGGTTTTATTCTTACCTTCTGATCTTGTCCAAGCTGGTGTCTTTGCCATAACTATTTCTTTTTAGTTTTAACAATACCACCTTTTTTCTTTACTCCGGATTTTACTTCTTTTTTTATATTATTTAAAAAAGGTATTACATCCTTTTTTTTAATTATTTTTTTGGTTGTTGCTAAAGAATTAGTTGTTTTTAAAGTAAAATTTTTTTTACCGCCACTATAACCTGTAGTATCTATAGAGATTTGTGAATTTTTGCCGGTTCCATAAACAGTTCCTTCTGGACTTGCATAATAACTTGTACCAGATTTATTATTATTTATAAGTTCAGTATTTAACTTAACACATTTTAATTTGTTTGGATCCCAAGTTTGTCCTTTAGGACAAGTAGTTTTTTTAATTGCCATTATTTCTTAGTTTTTTTATGTGCACTATTTTTCATAATCTTACCATCTGGCATCATATGAGAGCCCTTAGGTACTTTAGGATTATTTTTATGCCATTTTTTTTCAGCAGCAACACCTTGTTTAACAGTCTTAGCTTTAGCAACTCTAGTTAAACTAATAGTATCATATGATCCTTTATCTTTAGTAGGATGTGTAACCATAATATCACCAACTTTACCCTCACCTCTTTTAGTAGTCTTTTTATATACTACATGCTTTTCACCATTTGTAGTAACTTTAACTTTACTTGCCATGACTATACATTTTTAACTCTTCTACCCATACCTACTTTAGACTTTTCAGCTTTCTTTGCAGCTAGTTTAGAAGGAGTAATTTCACTTTTAGTTTTAGGAGTAGCACTTGATACTCTCTTGGTTGGTCGGCAGTATTCATTTTTACCACCAGCCCCACAAGCTTTTCCTGATTTTGTATCTTGCCACTTTTCTGCTTGCCATCTTTTTAAGTTTGTTCCTGCTTCTGTTTTTCTAACAGTACCAGAACCTTTCCTACATTTAGCAATAGCTTGAGAAGCTCTAGCTGAAGGAAACACAGCATACTGTGCTTTTACTTTAGAATAACATGCATCTTTTGGCATAACTATTTCTTTTTAGTTTTGACTACTCCACCTTTTTTTTTTATAATTCCACGGCCTTTAAGAATATCAGCTTTAGTTACTTTACCATCTTTATTTAAATCTGGAAAAGATTTTACTGATCCTCCTTTTTTCATCATCATTTTAGCTTTAGTAACTTTTTCTTTATCACGTAACTTAGTTGCTCTATCAGTATTACCTCTTGACTCAGCTCTTAATGCTCTTCTTTCTCTACTTTCATTTATAACACCTCTTACTTTATTTATAAATGTTGCTCTAGGTACTAATGAAGGAGTAGTAGAACTAGCATCTTTTTTAGTTTCTACAGGTTTAACTGTTTCAGGTGTTTTAACTTCTGCAACTTTTGTAGTTTCTGTTACTTTAGGAGTTTCTATTGCTTTTACATCTTCAACTTTTGTAGTTGCTGTAGTTGCTGTAGTTGCTGTAGGAGTTGTAGGAGTTGTTTTAGCTTCTGTTGTTTTAGCTTCTGTTTTTTTAGTTTCTTTTTTAACAACAGGTGTAGTTTTATTAGTATCTTTTGGTGGAGCTACTACTGCTGGTTTAGGTTTATTATTAGATGTAAAAGTTGTACCATCTTTTTTTACAACTTTAACATATTTAATTCCTTTTGCATCAGTATATGTTGTAGTTTTAGTTCCCTCTTTATTAGTATTTGTTTTAGTAGAAACAACTGGTTTAACAACTGGTTTAGGAGTTACTTTAGTATCTTTTTTAACAACTGGTTTATTATCTACTTTAGGTTTAGGAGTAACTTTAGGTTTAATATCTGCTTTAGGTTTATCAGTTACTTTTTTATATTTACTAATACCATATCCTACTAAAGCTGCAGCTGCAGTAATACCAGCACCTATTAAAGCTTTTTTACCAAGTTTCATTTTTTTGGCAACTGTTACACCGTTTTTTATTTTATTTACAAAACCAGTAGATTTAGCTTTTTCAGCAGCATCTTTAGATCTTTCTGCTAAAAGTACTGTTTGATTCATTTTTCTACCATTTTTAAAAGTTTTTGCAATAACTTTTGCTCCATCTTTAGATTTTGTAGAAATTCTTTTTGCATTTTTTTGAATTGCTTTATTACGAGTATCAGGCCCTAATATTGGTGCAACAGCTTTAACTACAGGTTTAATAGTTGCAGTAGTAACTGGTTTTGAACCTACTTTATAATTTACCCCCTTACCTGTTTTAATTTGTTTACTTCCGGTTTTTACTGGTTTTGAACCAGTTGACACAGGTTTTGATCCTGATCTTACAGATCTGCTTGTTCTGTTTGCAGGTTTAGAAGACAAAGGTTTTGTATTTGCAACAGGTGTAGTATTAACAACTTTAGCTGAAAGGTTAGGTTTACTTGCCATTTTTGCAGCATTTGCTTTATTTGCTCCTGCTGTTCTAGCAGCAAGTGCTTTATCTGCAAGTACTTTTCTAGAAGCAGCTTGAACAGCTTTTGATGCTGTAGATTTTTTTGTACCACCTCTTGCCATTTCATTAAGAGTACCACCTTTTCTACCAAATCCCATTTGAGAAGAAGTCCCCATATTTTCTTGAGGTATACCATATAATTGTACTGGAGCTTTTTTTACTGCAGATCCTCCTAGTGCCATTTTTTTAGTGCCTCCACATTTAGCACATCCTATCTTTGCCATAATAATTTATTTTAATATTATTAACATTTTTTACCTTTAGTACCTCCCATTTTCATTTTAGGAGATGGCTGTGGTTTGTTTACTTTACCTGGAGATTTTCCACCTGGAGATTTTAATGCATACACTGGAGAATTGGTTCCACCTACTCTGCCTGTTGCTCTTTGTTGTACATTTACTTTTGCGTTAGCCATGATATATAGTTTAAAAAAGCATACCAGCATTACTGGTATACTCTAGATTTATTTACATATTCCACAGTTTTTCAACTTGTGCATTTAAATCCTTTAAGATATCCTCATTTAAAGGGTTTCTTAAGAACTCAGTTACATCTGAAACATTTCTACCAAGTAAGCTATTTGTCTTAGTATGATAGATATGTCCATCTGACTTATTAATAATATACTTAAAAAATATGGAATCTTTTACAATTGCTTTAATTTTTAATGTTTCCATATCTAAAGCAGCAGCTTCTAAGAATCCTTTTGCAGCTCTTTCTTTGTTTCCTTCTGTACCTTCACCATTAATATGTCTATCCATATTGTCATAGATTACATCATTAGGTGTATGTTTTTTATACTGTATACTTGCAGTATCAACGGATTTAGCAATGTAGAATAATTTAGTACTATTTTTATCAAATAGTTTTTGTAATTCAGCAAGTGCTTTATTTTTAAGTTTTTTGTATTCAGTTTTAATTCCACTTGTTTCTGTAACTTTATCTAAATAAAATTTTGGTGGAACTGCTTTTGATCTAGCATCATCATAACTTCTTGATATAAGAGAGAATCCTCCAGCTTCAACAGCATATAGTTTAATTCTATCATATGGATTAGCAGGATCTAAATATACTGGATCATTACCACATGACATATTTATTTTATTCCAGAATTCTTTATTACTTGGATTAAGTAACTTAATATCATTCCAAAATGTTGGGCTATCAATATCTACTACATTAGCTGCTAATTCTTTTTCTAATTCAGCTACTGCAATTCTGATCTCTCTAACTTTTGCAATTCTTTCATCTGCTGGTAATAATTTAATCTCAGGAGCAAATTCATTTAATCCTGTTACATATCTTACTACTCCATTTTGTTCTAAGCAAGCTAGTTGCTCATAATGTTTAACACCATCAAATAATGATTGGCCATAATGTTCTAATCCCATGTTTGACATTGAGTTGTCAAAATAAGGTTTAACAGAGATTTTATTACTCTTGTTAACATTTAATACTTCTACGTGTGTAAAATCCATTTTGTGTTGGTTTTAAAATGTTTATAATTGTAAATATAATAAAAAAGGAGGAGTTAAATCCCCTCCCTTTTTATGTTTCTAGTTTGACATATTAGAATGATCCACCTGTGATTGGATTTCTCATAACAATTTTCAATACTTTAGTTGGATCTTTAACCCAAATAGCTGGCATTGTTTGAGACATCATTACACGGTATCCGTTGAATTGTCCAGAAGACTGGAATCCTTGAGATCTACCCATATAATCCATTGTACCATTTTGGTACCACCATTTCAATTGATTATCCCAAGATAATTTCAACATGTAAATGTTGTCATTAGTGTTATCTGTGATATCAAAGATAATGAATGAATAAGAAGATAATGGGAAACCATCAATAATAGGATTCTCAATATCATTAGTGTGAACATTATCAAATGCAGGATTAAGTACAAATTTCACATTAGCCAAGAATGGTATAACGTAAGAAGTGTAAGCAAATCCAAAGTTTAAGTCCATACCTTTACCAGTGATAGCACCAATATCAGCAGCTTGAATTAATAAACCTGAAGAAATAGCTTCTTGTTTAATTGATTCATTAACCATACGCATACCACCCATACCTGTTTGAACAACAAGTTGACGTTTAGGATCTGGTCCTTGGAATTCAACTTTACCATTAAAGAAGTTATATAACTCACCTCTGAATAAATCCAAGTTAAAGTTATTTTTGTTATAAATTCTTTTGAAAGAGTTGTCTAATTGTTTCCACAAACCTACAGATAATCTTACATCATCAGGTCCATCTTGACGTACTCTACCCCCGTGTCCCCACATAAGGTAAGTCTCAATATCAGAAGCAATTTTAGTTAAGTGAGCAGCTTCCATGTTTGTCAAGAAAGTTCTTGATAAATCACCATTGTCAAATGCTTTTTTAACTGAGTCTTTACCCATTACTTTAACCATGTCATCCAAAGATGAAATAGATGGATCTAAACCTTTTAAGTGAGATCTCCAGATTTCAGTTACAGGAACTGTACCATCTGCATTCATTCCACCTTTGATCATTAAATCTGCTCTAGAAGAGATAGAGTAATGAACGTGAGCTTCAGCACCACCAACAAAGTTATAGTACTCACGGAATCCTGTGTTAGTTTGGATGTCTGAGAATCTCTCACCATACTCACCTCTAGCAGAACCTTTACGGAATACTTTAGTACCATTAGCTAAATAAGCATTATCAAGATACTTGTAGTTATCATTGTTAACTAACTGTACAGTATAGATAAAACCATCACCAATTGGTAAAATATCATCAGCAGTAATGTACATCTCACAACCATTGTATTTGTCATAAGTGATGATATCACCATGTCCAAATTCACGCTTGTTTAACTTGATTTTGAAAGTAGAACCTTCAATACCTTTTGCTGCATTTGCTGGCTCAATATCTTCAACTATGTAAGGAAGATCAATTGATAGTGGAGTTTGCCATTTGTACTCACCACGTGCGTTATCTACATTGATAACATTTTTTCCACCAAAAGAAGACAACTGGTATAAAGGCATTTCAACTTTTTGAGCCATAGCCCATAAGTCTACTGGACCTAAATCCATTGGTTCTGCATCTTTTAGCATGTTCTGTAAATGGTAAGAATCTACATGTGAACTAGCATTGTATGCCGTATCACGCAAGAAAATCCCATTATTTAATACTGGAGTTGCCATTTGTATTTATTTATTTATTTATTTATAATACTTTTTTAAAATCTTTTAAACATATTGTTGCCACCTGTTCTTGAGACTGTATTGTTTGATGTTGTTTTTCTAGTTTGTGCTCTTTCCTCATGTGGAATAGATGAAGCAATTTTTTTACCTTCTTCAGTCTTTAACATTCTTACAGTTTTTTCAGTAGCAATCTTAGTACCTTGATCTTTAATCTTACTTTTATATCCTTCTGGATCTGCTAATAGCCAAAGAGCTTCAGCAATAAGATCATGTCTTGGTTCTACAAACTGATATTTTTCTAACAAGTGTCCAAGTAAGTTAGTAGGTTTACCTGATATAGAAGGATAAGCTGGTTGAACTAATCCACTGTATAACATGTTTTGTACTTTCTTATCTAGTTTAACACCATCTAATTCACCTACTGATAATACATTATATACATTATCTGTATATTGTTTAGCAGCTTGTACTTGTTGTTCTTTTTTAGTTTCCTGTTCTGCAAGTTTTCTAGATACTATCTCTTCTTGCATTCTATCTAACTTAGGTTTAAACTGTCTAGCTTTTTGTCCTAACTTATCTACATCTGCCCAGTCTTCAATTTCTGACTCTATTTCTTCTGGTGTACCAAAATTAGTAGCCCAAAGATATTGTCTTGCAATTTCTGCTTGGTGATTCTCATCATCTGGATCAAGTTCAAATACTTCTTCTACTTGAGCAAGAGTTCTGAATAAACCTTTAAGATCTTGTCCACCATCTGCTACATATTTAGCTGCAGTTTTTAATTCATCAGGTAATGCATTAAAAAAATCTTTAGGAGCTGTCTCTTTAATTTTTCTTTCTTTCTCTTGAAAGTTGGCTTCAAATAATTCTCTAAAGTCTTTAGTAGTATAATCTTCTAAATCTTTATCATCATCAAATCCAAATAGAGTACCTTCTTCTATCATCTTAGCTGCTAACTCATGAAGACCTGACTTATCTATCTTTGGTCTTCCTTTGTTACCTGCATCTTCTTCTTGAGCAATAAGTTCATCTAACTCATCAATAGTTTCTTGGACTTCTTCCTTAGTAATAGTCTGCTCTGCCGTATCTGGTTTACTTGTTACACCAGTTTTGCTGTCAAGGAACTCATAATCAGTTTTTTTATCCTTAGTAAAAAGAGATTTCTTTTCTTCTTCTTCTTCTGGTAGCATCACGTTTTCTGCCCCAGGCATTCCAAATAATTCATCCAAGTTTACATCTACTTGTGATACAGTAGTATTTTCTTGAGTTGTTTGTTCTTCAGTATTCATATGTTGGTCTTTATGTTACTATAAATAATATAACTATTTTAATGCAAATAAACTTCAAAAATTTAGATTTGTTTAATTTTATTTTTTCATTTTTGGCATTATATGGCTAAGTGTTATTTCTTCTTATCAGATTTTCCTTTAACATCATATTTATTTTTGTTTTCTCTGGCCACTTGTAATTGTTTATCAGCAATATTTTGTTGAACTATGAGTTTTTCTCTCTCTAATTCTGTTTTCTGATTATTGTTAGAAGTTCTATTAGATTCTTTTTGTCTTTCAAGACTCATTTGACTAGTGAATTGTTCTGAGTTTTGTATTTCTCTTAAAGTATCATTGTAATCAGATTGTTGATTTTCATTAATATCTTGTGTAGCACCAAACCCAGCGGACCTAATTTCAGCAACAAGTATATCTCTCTGTCTATCTTTTTCTCCTCTAATGTCTTCTGAATCTCTTTTAAGTTTTTCATCTTGAGCTTTTGCTTGTAATGCTTGATCTTGCATATCTTGTTGATGTTTCATTTCTGCATCTTTCTGTGCTTTAACTTTTTGCTCAGAATCTTTAAGTACACTGTTTAATTCAGATATACTTTCTGATTGCATTAATCTTCCTAAGTCATATATTGAAGCTCCCGTAGTGTTATTAGTTATGGCCATATTTTTTAATTGCTCTAATACTGCTCTATAGTTAGCTTTAGTAGTTGCAAATATATTAAGATCTCTCATTAATAAATCTGTACCATTAATTTGAAAGTTTACTTTTTCATCTGCTGCCGTCATATATGATAACCTAGCAGAAGGTTTAGTAGATTGATAAAACTGTGCAAGATCTGTTCTCATCTGATGTACTCTTGGCATTAAATAATCTGAGTGTTGTATGAAGTACATTTCTGTTTGAGCATAAGATGATCCAACTGCTTGTTCTACACCTGTTGCAGTTTGTTGAGATAACTGCTGACCCATTCTTTGTGGATTAATACCTATAACTTCATATGCTTGTTGTTTCATATATGTAGCTAATTGTATCCTTGACATTAACCTGTTAGTTTGTTCTAGGTCTAATTTCTGAAAGTGTTGAAAGTTAAGAGCATTTTCTGTATTAGTAATACTGGTATCTAAAGGAAGCATCTGAAAATTTTTCATTGCTACATAAGCTTTAGCTAAATTGTTTTTACCCCAGTCTTCACCCATAGAGTGTCTTGGTAATGCATTCTGATCTAATAAGATAACTGTACCTAACTCATCTACTAAGATATCTGCTATTTGGTTATTAACAATATTATATCCTATTTGGAAAGGTTTCATTAAATCTATTAATGCAGTTGACTTAGTATTTCTATCTGAGAATACTGCACCTTCTACTGGTAGTTTACATCCGTATAAACTATTATCACCTTTAAATTGAAATCTAAGTGGTCCTATGTTTTGTTTATCAATACCAATATATAAAGGAGTAAATCCACCAGGGTTATTCATACCCCAGAAAGAAGGAATGTTTGGTCCAATTTTAATACCACCCCATACCTCATTAATCCAAATCCAGTCTATATGCTCACCATATACAATATTGTCTTTAGTTTTATTTTTAAAAAGTCTTGTATCATACACGGGTAAATCTGTTACTTTATAGTCTTCAGTAATAATTTCTGTAATTACTTCACCTGAGTCAGTAACTTTAGTTAAGTGACCTACTTTTCTTTGAGATTTCCAATATGCTGTAGTACAACGTAATAGATATGCAGTACCTTGATCATAATAATCTTCTCCTTCTCTAAGTATTTGGTTAACAATATCACCACTGTTAAATTCATTATTAGCTGCAGCAGTAGAATATTGTCTCATTCCTAATGAAGGCATGTTAGTATTCCATTCATGTGATTTAGTAGCATCATAAAATGATCCGTCATTCTGCACACCTCCAATGTTATATCCTGCTGATCTAATAGGATAAATAGCTTCTAATGATGCCATCTGATCTTCATTCATCATATATCCATATTTGTCAATAACATCAGCTACAGTTAACATGTCTGTTTTACCAACCCAATTAGATTGTGATATATATCTTGCATCAGGAGACTTGTGATAAAATGTAAGTACAGGATTCCATAATTCTACATCATAATCATCTTCCATCATACGCATGTGCCAGAACTCTCTATCTGTAATAAGCATATCTCTGAATCCTCTTTCTTCTAACTCATCTATTCTAAATCTTTCAGTATCAACTTCATGTTGATGAGAAGCCCATTGTTCTACTATAGATCTATAATCTTTTTTAAAGAATTGTTCTATTTCAGGTAATGTTTTAAGTTTTTCTGGATTTAATTGTTCTTGTGCTTCTGGAGATTCTGGATTAAGACCTTGTTCTACTAATGCAGATGTTATCTTCATCTGTGCATCTTGCATTAATGTGTCTTCTACCATCTGTCTTTTTTGCTCCATCATTTCATTATATGATCCTTCATCAACAGCACGGTATGTTAACTTACTTGATCTTTTAGCAAACTCAGCTACAAGAACATTAATTACATTGGGTATAATTGGATAAAATTTAAGTTCAAGTGCAGAAGAATCTTCTTTAGTAAGAGTCTCAATTATATCTCTATAATCATTATCTTCCTCTACAATGTAGTCAGACTTATCAATAACACCTTTAGCTAACTTATAGTTTTTCATTAACCTACGGGCATTTCTCTTAATCTGTTTAAGACCATTCCACTCTAACCAGTCAAGATTCCAAGCTGCCCACTTATCATCTTTTTCTACTTTAGGAATAAACTGTAAAGGTTGAGTTATACTACCTAACCTGTTATGTTCTGTCTTTGCACCATTCTTAATTTGTAAAGCGTTATATACTTGCATATTTTTTTATTTTAAATTTTTAAATGGTGATCTGTTAAATTTTTGATTTTCACCTAATCCACTTCTACCCATATGTCTAAAAGGACTACTCTTTAAGGTATACAAATTTTTTGAATTTTCCAATTTTTTACTTGCCTCATCTCTCACAATTCTTTTTGTGTAACCCATATTGGCTTGTTGAATTTTAAGAAATGAAACTAATGCAGCAAAAGCTACTAACCTATCCACGTTGAGTCCATCTTGATAAGCCTGCATTTCTTTCATTAACATTATATCCGGTATTCTTTCTACACCATAATGTATTTTTACAGTAGTACCATCATCTTTCTGTATATGATCTATCTCTTCAGTTAAAAAATCTTGAGTATAACTGATCATATGATTCTTGAATAGCACACCTGTATTTCTCCATCCGTATTCCTGGAATACATTTGCATTAGATCCTAAATCTTTTAAGAATACTATTTTGTTTCTTGGTACAAGATATCTTTGTTTCTTTCTTGATATCATGTGATTTATAAATTGAGATATGTTATTCTCTACTATAGTCCATGCATTATACCATTCTATTATTAACTCTAATCTCTCATGTGTTTTATTAATATCATCAAATCTTCCGCACCATGCTGCTACAATTTTATCTCTTTCTATAAATGTCTCAGCCTCACCATTAGTAACCTTAGTTACTTCAACTGGAGCTTTCATTATATATATGGAACATAGTGAGTCTGAGGTAGTTGTCTTTCCCTCTGCAACAGGGTCAATACTACCATAGTACATTCCAAATGTAGGATCTGGTACCGGTCTTTCCCATACTACTAATGTACCTGTTTTATCTTCTGTCTTTTTAGATATAGGAAACTCTGCTATTGGTAATTTATTAGTAGCTTTTACTTTTACTTTACCAGTTTCATCTCTAGATATATCAAGAAACTCTGAAGAGTATTCTTTTTCTTCTATTCTTTTTATCTGAGCATTTACAAGATGAGGTGGGAACTTAGCCTCTTTTCTAAATGCAAATGCCTCTTCTATATTTCTTGGATGTTGAGATACCTCAAGTTGATAATCTTTAGGTTCTTTATTTTTCTTGATTTCTTCAAAATATTCATCTAAAGCAATTAATGCTTCTTGGACAAGTGAATTACCATAGATATCTATATAAGGAGGCATAGACCATTGTTCAGGTATAAATAATCCTGATTCTCCCCATGTATTATCTTTATCTATTAGATTAGTTTTAACTGGATATATATCATTACTGATTGGATCAAGTATCATTTTTTTTAAAGGACCACATTGATCAAGATCTCCTACTGATCCTGCAGCAATAAATAATCCTGTAGTAATCATACCAGACTTAAGTGCTGGTTTAATATATCCAAAGGTTGTATCCATCTTGGGAGCAATTCCTGCTTCCTCATGAAAAAAGAATTTTACCGGACCCCCTACACCATTTGTTGGATCTTTTTCAAAAGACATACCTTGCATAGTACCTTTAAGTCCTATTTCAGCTTTTCTATCTCCTTTTCTTATCTCAATTTTTTGTTGCCACATCATTATTTTATCTGGAGACATAGGTCTATACCATGCAGTATGTT
>Ga0315288_10007246_pt1 | contig 14058 bp, 17 predicted proteins | sample YL17G11_20_MG_FD_203454 | JGI IMG/M metagenome (GOLD analysis project Ga0315288, IMG submission 203454) | Sediment microbial communities from Yellowstone Lake, YNP, Wyoming, USA - YL17G11_20 | ecosystem: Environmental > Aquatic > Freshwater > Lake > Sediment | place: USA: Wyoming | collected... | reverse complement strand
TACCTGTAGTACTCCCGGATGCGTAGTATTCTACGGTCAAGGCTTTATGGGGGTTACCCAATGCCGACACGTTCTTGCCAGCTCCAAATGATCCGACACATGTAACAACGCCTGCCTCGGCAGTCCCGGAGCCAACACTGTACCAATACGAGGTTGTTGTTACGTCCTTATTATAACAACCCTTGATATCGTAATGTATGTTGGCTGTACACAGGTTTGCGATGTATACCCCTGCGGCCGGAAGTCCTGCCAAATCTATTGGGGCCACTTGGGTTGCAATCGTGGTTGCTGCTGTCGCAATATAAAACGACAGCCTTGAATCAGTCTCGTTCCTAACTATAGCCATTTATATCACCCCTTTACCATGCCCCTAACTAGAAGATTTAACGTCTATAAAGGCGGCTAAGCCCGATAAACTAGGTTTTGCTCCATTATAGCCATCCATATTACCCCTTTACCATGCCCCTAATTGGAGAGTAAAAAGCCCACTAGTCGCTACGGATGCGAAGTATTCTACCGTCAAATACATGTGGCAGTTGCCTAGCGAGGAGGTATTTTTGCCTCCACCCATTGGTCCAATGCACGTAACTTCATTAACCGCGGCGGTCCCTGATACTATACTGTACCAATAGGCAGTTGCAGCTTCCCTGTCATAGCCTCCCTTAACATCATAATGCACCGCTGCTGTACAGATATTCGCAATATACACACTTGCCGCAGGGAGCCCTGCCATCATTACGGGAGGCAACTGTGTAGTTAAAGCAATTGTCAATACATCTGATGTTGATAAATAAGTTACCCTTGAATCTGTTTCATTCCTTACTAATGCCATTTATACCAACCCCTTTATGTTGTGTTGTTTACCCACCGAATGCCAGGAACGGCACGTACGTATTTGCAATTGCCCACGCAGTCCCTTGCCTAGCATACATATTAACCACAATGGAACTGTATTGGCCTGCAAAACCGTTAGACCTATGGGTTACACAAAGATCTACATTTGTGCAGATTACTGGTGCTGCCGCCCCGGGGAATACCATTTGTAGGTACGTCATGCTAAAATCACCTGCCGATACTATAGAAAAATTAAGGCAATCAGATTTAACGTATATCTTGTACCTCATAATTCCAGCCGTACAGTATGTCACGTTATTTAGCACGTCCGAACCTACAACCAGGCCCGGTATACCACCGCCACCGCCTGCCACAGCGGCGTTTATATCGGCCGCGAAGACAGTTAACCCTGAAATAGATTTGTTCATTGTAACGGCATTAACGCCCGGCCCGGCACCCGATACCATGTTGTTCAGGGACGTTGCATTAACAGCCGCACCCAATGCCGAAAACACGTTGTTGAAGTACACGGCGTTTGAACTTGCCGTTAACCCGCTAATGGCGTGCGTGAGCGACGTTGCGTTTACCTTACTGGCAAGTGCTGAAAACAAGTTGTTGAAGTATAAGGCGTTAACGGAAACTGTTAACCCGGATACGGTGTCATTCAGCAACCGGGAACTTACGGTATTGTTTAACCCTGATATGGTGTTATTCAGGTTCGCCGCATCCACCGAAACTGTTAGCCCGCTAATGGCATTGTTGATAGAACTGGCATTTGCACCTACACCGATGCCGGATACTAGGCTATTAAGTGCTGTTGCCTTCACGCCCGCTACAAGGGCAGAAAAGACGTTGTTGAGACTTATTGAGTCTACTGAACCAGTCAGCCCGCTAACAAGGTTATTCAGGCTTGTAGCGTTAACGGCGGCCACCTTGCCGCTTATAAGCCCATTAAGGTACACGGCGTTAACACTGGCTGTCAGTCCCGATATCGTATTATTTAGTATCAGGGAACTTACCGCATTGCTCAACCCGGATATAACATTGTTCACGTTCGCAGCGTTCACAGAGACTGTCAGCCCAGATATGGCGTTGTTAATTGAACTTGCGTTTGCGCCTACACCGATACCTGATACAAGGCTGTTCAACGCTGTTGCCTTTACGCCTGCCACTAATGCCGAGAATACATTATTAAACGAAGCAGCATCCACCGAAACCGTTAGCCCCGATATAGCGAGGTTTAAAGCACTCGCACCCGCACCCACGCCAATACCCGAAACAAGATGGTTAAGGGCTGTCGCCTTCACGGCAGGCACCAGGGCAGAAAACACGTTGTTCAGGCTGATATCGTTTACAGAGGCTGTGAGCCCCGATAGCGTGTTATTTAGTAACAACGCGCTTACTGTGTTCGATAGCCCCGATATAGTGTTATTCAAGTTCGCAGCGTTAACCGAGACCGTCAGCCCCGATATGGCGTTGTTCAATGAGCTCGCATGGCATCCCGCCCCTATACCTGACAACGTGTCATTAATATCTCCAGCGGGAACTGTAACGCCAACCAACATACCGTTCAACTCTGGCGCACTCCAGATTAACCCCGATATATTATTGAGGAGGATTGCTGTTACCCCGGAGCTCAACCCGGTTACGGATTCCTGTACGAGGCTATTTATTACGCTGGCGTTAAAAAGTATGCCAGATACTGCGGAAACTGCGCTATTAATGTCAACAGCATTGTATGTTAGCCCTGATATTGAACTTATTGCACCGTTAACAGCCACCGCATTATAATTTATACCCGACACTGCGCTTACGGCACTATTAATGTCAATTGCATTATAAGTAAGCCCGGACACTGCCGATACTGCACTGTTTATGCTCAACGCATTGTAGGTTAGGCCAGATACCGAGGACACCGTACTAAGTAGTTTCGTGGCACTCGGGGAAGCTGATATGTTCTCTATCTCGTAATTAATCGCCGAAGCTGGGGTTGTTATCCCCGACATTGCGCTGTATACATCATTTAACCCAGTCGCACCTGTCAACCCGGAGAATGCCGTAACCGTATAGGTTATAGATGTGGAACTAACCGCGATGCTCAACTGGGACACATAATTTACGGTGTTGTTTACCCCCAACGCTGACGTAACCCCAGCTAAGCCTACCGCAGCTGCCAGTGCTGCGCTTATATCATCCGCACTTATCTCCAGCGCGGACAATGTATAGTTTATCTGTGAAGCTGGTATGGTTAGCCCTGACAACGCGCTCATCATACTGTTGATCAGCAGTACCGATGTGAGCCCCGATAACCCGGCCGCATTCTCTATAGCACTGTCGATTGACGAAGCGTTGTAAGATATGCCCGATATGGCACTAACGGTACTGTTAATCGCTACCGCGCCTGTAACCCCGGCTAACCCGCCAACCGCCGCAAACAGTACGTTCATATCAGCCGCAGTATAGGCAAGCCCCGATACCACGTCGTTAATCTCTGATGCCGATACCGTCAGTGCGGGTAGCGCGATACCCCCCGCTATACCCGCCACAGCTGCGTTTATCGCCGCAAAGGAGGTTAGGAACGTTCCTGCCGAATCATAATACCCTTCTGCCATTTGGTACGCACTAGTTCTATCCGTAAAAGGATAAGCCATATATCATCAACCTCCTTTGAGGTATAGTAAATAAAGGGAGCATTCACCCCCTTTACACAAACAGCCTTATTTAACGCCTAACCCGTACAGATTTACCTTCAAGGCACCCAACGCGGCAACATCAGCACCAGTCGAATATACCACCTTAAAGTTAATAGCGGTACTCTGGGTTGCCCATACATTTACCCATATATCTGTCGTCATGAGCCCCGATACTTGGGCAGGGTCAGCCCACACATTCGCAACCGAAGCTAGTCCCAATGCGGTAACTGATGTTAGTACCAGACCATTGTAAACACTTATGGCTGTGAATTCCATCTTTCTTGAAGCACTCCCGAATATCAACTTGTTAGTTGCGGTGGTGGTAACAGTAACCCCAGAAAACGCAGAAACACCCCTATTGATGGCTGTTATCGGCGACATTATTTCTCCAGACGAGTCATAGAACCCATATGCCGCAATGTATGAGCTCGTTTTGTCCATGAGTGGATAAGCCATATAAAACACCTTCTTCCGATAGTAGAATCAAAATTAGACGGGAGTCCCTAGGCCATACAGGTATACTGGCTGGGCTGTACCAGCGGTTACAGCAGACCCAGCGGCAAGGTACGCCCTAAAAGTAATCTGTGTAGTTTGCGTGGACCATACGTTCAAGAACATGCTGGTGCCACCACTCGTAGCCTGTACCCATACCGTGTTGATTGCGGTTAGGTTCAATGCTACAGATGCTTGGGTTGTTTCTCCGTCGTAAATACTTATAGATGTAAATTGAAGTATCCTTGAAGCACTGCCGTATATCATGTTGTTAATTGACGATACGGCGATCGTTACCCCAGAAGCCGCACTAACAGCCCTGTTAATGGCTGTTATCGGCGACATTAGTTCTGCTGACGAATCATAGAACCCATACGCCTCTAGGTATGAACTGGTCTTGTCCAAAAATGGGTAAGCCATATAAAACAGCCCCTTTCAATAGAAATAAAGCGGCCGGTTAAGACCGCTTTTGTGTTATTATGCTGGCACTGCACACTGGAGCCATCTCCAGTCCCAACTTCCTGCGCCAAACCTTGTATACAAACCAACCTTCCAAGTCATGGACTCGAAGTCCCTCTTGTCGGTTATTTCAGGCATAATCCTGTCGAACCAGTAGAGGTTCTCTTTCCTTGCTATGCTGTCCATGAGGTACCATGGGTAGTAGGTCTTAGCTGCACCTTTTGTCAACCTGTTCCAGACTATGAGCTTGAATGCCCCGTCGTAGATGTTGTAGTCATTGTTGGTAACGGTCGGTTTGCCTTCCGAACCCAACAGTTCCATAGCAACTTTCCTCAAGTTGAGGGGGACCATTACGGTATCACCGAAATAGTTACCCTGGTTCCCTGCATCGTCCTGGAAAGCACCCATTGTCTGGAATGCAGTCTCAAGATTGTCACCGTTCAGCTGGTCGGTGGTGAGGTTGTCAAGGGTCTGACAATACCCGGTGTAAGAGGTATGGGCATCAGCAGCAACCGCGCTACCATCGAAACAGGTAGTCCAATCGTAAGTCTCCCCATCCTTCGTGAAGGTGGTGGCACTTATGTTATTGAAGATAGCTGCTGCGAAGTTTTCGCAGGTCCTGTAGTATGACCTCAAGAGCGAACCGCTCCTGTTCTTCATCTCCCAGACCTTGTTGTCGTCCATGGTCTTCCTGTCGAAGATTTCAGCCTTGTCAAACTCCGTGAACTTGATTATCTTTGGAGGAAGCTCTTTCAAGTCCTCATAGTTTCTCATGCCCTTGAATTGCCTCATATCAGTATGGGCGGTGCTACCTACTATACTGATGTCTGGTGTATCGGCCTCTGTCCTGTTAAAGATTTCGGCAACGATAGTCTTGTCGCCCTCGGACGTCCCGAGCTCTTCCATGTAAGCAAATATGGTAGTATCAAACTTACCAACGAGCTTTAAAAATTCAGTTTGGCTGTAAGCAATCATTATAAATCATTCCTTTCTGTTTATATTTTATACAGAATAGCCTGTAACGTGCAAGTTCTGGAATATGCCCCATATGCAACTGCTAGGCGCACCGCCAGAAACAGGCGTATCCCCAGTGTTAAAGTCGTAAATGAATACGTTCGTTCCCAACTTATCACCTACAAAGGCTGTTGCAATAGTAGTACTAAGAATACAACCAGTACCCACACTGCACATAGCAGCCGACATAGCAGTTGTGCAAGACGATTTCCATATCTGTTTGCTGTTGACTGGGTACACTTTTGGTATAAACCCTGCCGACACATCAGCAGCAGCCACGGAAACATCCGATATTGCGTAGATGGAATCAGCTATGCCTGTGCAAGCACAAAGCTTACCAGCACTTAGCTTTAACGCTTGTCCTAGATAAAGAGCAACACTAGTCACCGCTTTATACCTTGCTTCAAGAGTCAATTTGTCATTGCCACCACCGCATCTAAACCCTGCGAATTCAAACATTTGTAAACACCCCATTTCTCATGTTGCTTTATTATCGAATCGCCAAAGACTGGAATGTAACCCACGCTGCACTACTTGGCGAACCGCCAGATGCTGGAGTACCACCAGTAGTAAATTGGTACAAAATCATTGATGTTCCTATGAGCGCACCATTAAGGCCCGTTGCACATGCTGTGGACATCCCTATCCCTGTACAGGCACTACACACATTCGCTGTGGCTGCTGTTGCAAACGTTGTCTTCCATATTTGCTCCCTAGTGACAGGGAACACTCTTGGAACATAGTCTGCACTTACACTGGCACTGATTGTTACAGAACAATCGCAAATCGCGTATATAAGGTCAGCAGTTACGGCAGCGGTACAAAGTCTACCAGCACTTAGCTTCATGGCTTGCCCTGCATAGAGCAAGATTGCCGTTACTGCCTTATACCTCTGCTCCGCAATAAGCGTATCTGACCCACCATTTTTAAAACCTGCAAACTCAAACATTTATATCACCGCCTTCTTTACGGAATTAGTAAGGATTCAAATACTACCCATGCTGCACTCCCTGGCACGCCACCTGATGCGGGGGTACCGCCAGTAACAAACCAATACATGAGTGCCGCTGTACTTAGGACCGCCCCATCAACACCTGTAGCGCAAGCTGAATCAAGGGCAACACCTGTGCCATTGATTACTATACCTGCTGCCATTTCCACGGCACATGAACATGCCCATACCTGGTTTTTATTGACAGGGAATACCCTCGGCTTGAGTCCCGCTGTTACAACGGAACTAGCCCCCGTGTAGTTGGAAATAGCGTATATCAAATCCGCTGTCGTGGCGGCCAAACAAAGGCATCCCGCGCTCAATTTCAGCGCAGCCCCCTCATAGATGGCGTAGCCGCTAAGCGCGCTGAACCTCTGCTCAACAGTTAGTTGGTCAGTGCCGCCGTTCACATATCCTGCGAACCTAAACATTGAAAACCACCTCGTTTCTCTTTTACTTGTGGTACTTCCTATAGTAATCGGGAATCTTGCCTACAGGAATACCATTTCGTTTCATCATGTCAAAAGTTTCTTTCGGAACCTGTATTGGGTCTTCAATCTGTGTGGTGCCACCACCGCCAGTAGCTACCTTGCCTGTATGGGCTACGCTGTTAGTTTGTCCTTTAGCAACAGCCTCACCTTTTAGTCTTGCCTTTGAGATATCGTTGTCGTAGCGATGCTCTTTCATGCAGCTTATTAAGTTCCTGCCACTTTTGCCCTCTTTCCATAACCCCCAAACCTCAAAGGGTACGTCTTCCGGCCTCTTAATGTCCGGGAACCTAACCTTCAAGTCCTCGAAGCTTTTAATGACAAGCTCGTCATCCTTATCCTTCTCAAGCCTTGCCCTGTCATTAGCTTCCTTTTCCCTCAAGGCTTTAATTTCAGGGATAGCTTCGATCCTCTTAGCCACAATCGCATCTATAGTTTTCTCGTCAAAAGCGGGGGTCTCCTTTTTAACGGCCTCTGTTGTGGCTTCTCCGGCAGTATCAAGGTCCGCCTTTGTTGAGTTTTCGTCAATGCTACTCAAGTACTCGTCCACGTCCGAATACCCATCCGGCAAAACAGGAGCAAGCCTTTCCTTGAACTTTTTAAGTTCTTCGGCAACCTTCTCCCCAAGCCTGGTTTCCAGCTTGGCATCCGCTTCTTTCTCTGCCTTTATCCTCATTGTTCTAAAGAATGAGTTCTCTTCCTTCGACTGTTTGGGAGTTGCGCTCTCCTCTTCTTCGCCCTTTGGTTCAACAGTTCCTTCGGCAGTTTCAGTCGCCGCGGTGGTCTCTTGTGAGCCTTGGTCACCCACTTGGCCGTCCCCTGTTGGTTCAGTTACGGCATCATCAGCAAAAAGCTGTAAATTAATCATTTTCAGTTCTCCTTTGCATTTTTAGGTTTCCCACGTTATCGCTACGAGTTTTTGTTGGTAATTCTTAGGTCATACTTGACGGCATTTTGCCCTGATTCTTGCTGGGTTCCGCCCTCAAATCTTTGGACTTGTGGATTACGCCAGCTAACGGTTTCTTCTCGCCTGCTGCGCCTTCAATAAACATACCAACTGCTGGGGTCTTGCCGAGTGAACCTTTTACCGCTCTAGCCATATCAAACAGCTCCTTTCGTTATTCCTTCCCATAAGGTGTTGACCGTATGGTAGGTTTGATGGATTTTCCCATATTTTTTAAATTGGGCTTGGTCGCTTTACCCAAAACCGCTTTTGGCGTAACAGCCGCACCCAATGATGGGGCTTTTTTTGTACCTGCATATGCCATAATAATACCTTCCTTCTACAGCTTCGCTGCCCCCGTTGTAGTAGTAGGGCTGTATCTCCAAGCTTCCCCGATTGCTCCTTTAGCGATAGCTCCCGTTGCAGTCATTCCTGTTGCCATTGCAGTCACAGGCTTAGGCGTTGTAACAGCAGTAGCACCTGTTACCGTTTTTGGCCTTATTGCAGCCGCCGGGGTTATCCCTGTCGTTTTTATACCTGTCGCCACAACCCCTGCTCCTCCGGCTATGCCTGTAACCTTCATCGTAGCTCCACCTGTTAAAGTCTTAGGAGCAGTTATGCTGGTTGCAGTTATGCCTGTAGTAACCTTATGGGTTGTAACACTTGCCGTGCTTCTAGGGGCAGTCACACCTGTCACAGACAACCCTGTCGTAACCTTAGGCATACTGACCGAAGTTGTTGCCAAACTCTTCATGCCTGTAGGCTTGTCTACGCTAGTTTGTTTTTGAGGCGATTTAACCTTGCCTAATATAGGTGACTTGCTTAGGATATTGCCCTGTGTTGGTTTCGCTGGATTAAGCTTTGGCATAACAAACATCCCCCTCACTTATTTTGAACTTTTAACCAATGCCGCTTTGTCTGGCAATTTGTTAGTATCACCATTCTGGGTCTGGTAGTGTGCCGGGATACTCATTATTCTGCCCGGTACTGTCTTACCCTTGTAATCACCACCACGAAGGTCTGCCCCTACCACCTTGCTATCAACAAACAGTTTATCGTGTGGCGTGGTTACGGTCCTAGCCGTGTTGTCCATGTTGGGCGACTCTGGGTTGCATGTACCATTCCCCACAAACATTGAGCCTTTGCCACAACCTTTCTGAAATTCAGCCATCATATACACCCCTATTCAATGTAGATTTTCCTTTTGGCTTTTCTGGGGGCTTTACTGTAGGATGGACAGTTAACCTGCTACTAGCCACCCTCTGCGGCACTTCGCCAAATATCTTTGAACGTGTCCTTGGGTTCTTCGGTTCGTAAATTTGTGCCACATCAATACCCCCTGATTGCCGGCCTAGAGCCTTGGGTAGAAGACTTACCACTTTGAGCTTTTGGCTTTTTTGGCAACAATGCCGTATTTTCTGGGACCATCTCTACTCCAGCACCCTTTATGCGCTTGATCCCATCTGGCCCTCTTTTATTTATTGCCCCTTTTGTTCTTGACATCCTTACCGCCACCCTTCTTTTCCTGTCGTGCCACATTGGCTGTACCTATAACATCGGCCCTTTGTGCTGCTAATTTCTTATCCTTCTGGGCTTTCGTCTTCTTTTTAACCTTCTTTGGCAGTTTCAGCCCCTTTGAAGCGGCGTTGTATTCATCAACATTTACTCCTTGCTTTTCAAGTTCTGGCTTGTGAATGTTAAAATATGCCGCTTGATCACGTGATTTATATGGCATAATGCTCACCATCCTTACTTTTTGTTCGTGCCTTCAACGCCTTTTAATTCCCGGTCTAGTGTGCGCTTTTTCAGCCACAACAACGCCTCTTCTACGGCCGTTATTGCTAAGGAGTTCTCCCGGCAAACATGTTCGCCTTTATTGAAAGCCTCAAGCCTTGCGACTACAACCGCCAATAAAACTTCGTTGCTTACCCCGTTGATGCCGGTCTCTTTGATTGGCCCCTTTTGGAACCTAAGCTCACCGAGATGTTCGCCAGAGCCTGCGTTCTTAAAAATAAAGCTATGCGGTGCGCCAAACGGCATCTGTTCTGGTTTTTCATGGTAAACCCTTACATGAGATTTCTCCATCAGGGCATTTTTCAATTCAGTATCAACCATCCTGTACCTCCAAAGTTTTGAATTTTTCGTCTTCCCGGTACATCTCTTCGATCAACTTCTCCCCGGGCGTTAACCCTGTTATTACAACACTGTGGCCCGGATACCCTCTGATTAAGTCTTTCACCCTATAGGCTGGCATCGAAAGCACATAAAGGGTGTTTTCAACCGCCGAAAAGGCCCCTAGTATTGTCCTAACTATCGCTTCTTTAGAAGCCATATACCTGACAGCTTCTAATTCAGTTACCGTCAATGGTTCTCCATACCTGTACTGTTTGTCCCATATCTCAAAACAACTACCAGAGCTACGCATTATATTGCCGCTCCTAAACACACAAAAGGTTGTTTCATTCTCGCCTTGGTAGTTAGTGGCCTCTAGCGTTAGCTGCTCGCTCAATGCTTTTGTGTACCCATACGTACAAACTGGGTTGACTGCCTTGTCTGTCGATATCTGGGCGAACACCTTAACATCATTCTCTATCGCACATTCAATGGCGTTCTGTGTGCCTCCCACGTTTGTCTTGATAGCTTCAAAAGGGTTTTCGCTACATAGGCGAACGTGTTTAAGTGCCGCACAGTTTATGATGATATCAGCACCCTTGCAGGCCTTATTTAGCCTTTCCTTGTCCCTGATATCCCCTATGAGGTAGCGCATCCTGTCTTCTCCATACTTTTTGCGAAGCCAGAACATTGACTCCTCATGCCTCGCGTACGCCCTCACAGAGCGGACACCATATTCTAGGAGCTGCTTTACGAACTCGTCACCCAGTGTACCTGTTGCCCCTAGGACTAATACACTCTTATCTCTCAAATCCATTTGGACCTCCTGTTACCCTTGCCCGCTTAGTATCGCTTGCTTTTGTTCTGGTGGAAGGCCTTCAAAGTACTTCCTGACCTCTGGCGGGAGCTGTTTAATTACTTCTTCTATACTTACCTCCGGCGTTGCTGGTGCTGCTGCTGGGGCTGCTTCTGCCGGCGGTGGTGCTGCCGGTGGTGCTGCCGGTGGGGCCGCTTCTGCCGGTGGTGCCGGCGGTGCCGCTTCTGGCGGTGCCCCTTCTGGCGGCGGCGTTCCCGGAGGGAGTGCGCCTGCTTCTGGAGGCATTTGCTTTAACTGTTCCTGTATGTCTACCAGTATCGTATCTGCGTTCGGGAAGCGCAACTTGCTTAAAAGCTTCCACAATAGCACATTCGGTGGTGACGGCACGAAGAACCCCCCGGCCGCTAGCTGTATTGCATTGTTGTATATGTCTATGGAAGACTTCGGGAAAGGTCTCTCTTGAGTTATTGAGATATCTATATCAGGGTAAATCCATTCCTCTGTCTCTACATTCCATTTTAACAAATCGTACCTATTAAACTTACCATACACAGGTTTAACGCCTGTGTCAATCCTATGGGGCCTTGTACCGTCGCTGAAACAAAGCAAAAAGTCCGAAACCAGCTTGTAAATCTTCTTGTAAGCGATGTGCTTTTCGTTGCTCTTAACATTCAATTTCACGCTGGATTGCTGGATTAGTGCCTGTACCATCTTGCCGCTAGTGGCTTCATTCTCGTTTATACCCTGCTGGACATTTGTGATACCAACTTGTTGCTGCGCCATGTCCTTGAGCAGCTGGAATGTATTAACCACCATCTGGTCATTTGCCAGAAGGTTAATCTCCCTTATACCATTAGCAGGGTCTTTCATCGGTAGTAGCTGCTGGTCCGCGTTGTTTATAAGTAGGGCGGCCTCTTCCTCTGAATCTTTTTGGTACGCAATCTTGGTAGTACCGTTCAGCATCCTCTCCTCATGCTTCATCCACATTTTCTTAAGTGCCTGCTCGCTGTCGTAGAGGATTTCGCTGTTGGATATACCCCATGGGCACTTGCTCCTAGGTATATTGTACTGGAACACGAACGGCAACTGGTGCGGGACATACCGCCTCAACTGCGTTTCCTTCAAGAACTTTACAGCTTCCTGCGGTTTTGTCTCTACCCCGGGGTCCTGTACCCTTATCCATGTCTTGTAGTCGTACGGCACAAGCTCCAAATCAACAGGTATCGTGTTGCCGTTCTTATCAAGAACTAATTCTCCAGTATCGGGGTCTATCTCACGCCTGTAAAAGAATTTCGGCATCCTCATTAAAATTAGCCTGCCAGAGAATACCTGTACACCAACGTCACCCTCTTCATCAATGTACCACCTTTCAACAACAACGAACTTGTTTAAGGGGTGGTTAGCACCGTGCATATAGATATTCGGGTTTGAATCCATATCCGCGGTCTTGTTAACATTCCTCAAACTTTTCTTACCTAAGTCGTCCCAATACGATAACGCAGGTTGCCCGTGCCCTACAAGCAGCTTGGCTATTTCCCCGTATCTCCTTATGCAGCTACCAAGCGTTTCATTCTCAACATGGTAGATTACGTCGCACTTGTCAATGTCCGTAGTACCCGGCGCAATGAGAATGTTTTTCGGATGGATCCTAACTATTTCGACCCTGCCCCTGAACCCTGCACCTATGAAATTAGGGTTCCACAGGACCTTGTATATGGTGGTTCCATATTTCTTGCACTCACGCTCTGCGTAGGAGTTTATCTTATCCATGTCGTTACTTCTCAAGACATAATCAGTATGAGCTTGGAGTGCCTTTACAGCTTCTTCGTCATTCTCGTCGACTGCCTTGAAAACTGCTTCTGGTATATCTAGGTCAATCTCGGCCTCCGACAGCATGAACATAAGCTTAAAAACAGTACGAGCGTCTTTATCGGCTGAATCAGTATAGATATTCCCAATTTCCCTGTCACCGATATAAAAGGTTTCCTCTTGGTCAAATTTCTGGTCCCATTTCGTCTTATCGTAATAGGCTTTCCAAAACTCTTCGCCAAGCCTCGTAGCTTCTGTGCCGTCGTAGTTTTCCGATGTTAATAGGGGGTCTGTGATGATATCAGTTACGCCCACATCGTTGAGGTCTGATACTCTATCCCCTAACGAGGACACCACCTTGTTTTTTTTAGCCACCCAGCACCACTCCTTCCGCTACACTAGTTCAATCCTGCCGCTATTAAATACCGCCTCAATATTCGTGCCATTCTTTCTTAAGTAATCAACCATCATGCTTATCATGCCCGACATAAGGACCGTATCAACTTTTGCCTTGTATTTCACATCGGTTCGGTACAACAGTGGGTCATATTTCAGCTTCAAACACGCGCACATCGCTGCTAACCGCTCCGCTTCATCCATAACCATAAAGTTAGGCATGTTTTCTGGCGGTCTTTTTGGCATATTGTCGGGGTTAATCGGCTTATGGCTTGGCGCAATTCTTACCTGCGGAGTCTCGGCCTTCGTAAAATCAAACTTCTTCCCGTTTGCATCTAATATCGCCATATTATTCTCCTCTTCTTCGGTGTACTATATTTAGACCGTGTCGCCTTGCGACTTCGATTTCATACATGTTCTTGTAATGGGCCCGCAAGCTGGGGTTCTTCTGCATATCCTCATACACACTGGGGTGGACCATTTCTAACCCGTGTGGTTTTATCGAAGTATCTGCCCTCGGGGGGGTCATCCTAAACTGGCTTCTAGCCTCATACATAATAGCGGCTGACAACACACAGTCGTCATGGCAATCTGACTCGCCTATTTCTTTCCCCTCGCTGTTGTATATGAAGGTCAACATTTCGTCCAAGGTTTCTATATCAGTTATCCATTCAATGTTGTCACGAGAGATAGCGCGGAAATTGTTTATAGCCCTTCTCCTGCTACCGCCGTTCGCACCGCCCTTAGTATCAAAACCAAACTTCTGCAACTTTGTCTTACTTATCTTGTCGATAACTTCCCGGCGGTACTGGTTGTAATACCCTGCGTTTTGCAGTGCCGTTATGGTTGTTAAACCGTGGTTATTTACCTCGTCCGCTATTAACGCATCATTGTAAAAATGGGCCAGCTTTAATTGCTCATTCGCGAATAAATCTGGGTGAATATGTAACCTCAATTTTGCCACCATCACACCAGAAGTGTTGTCACAAACCGGGGCTACACTCCAGTCA
>Ga0315288_10007244_pt1 | contig 14065 bp, 11 predicted proteins | sample YL17G11_20_MG_FD_203454 | JGI IMG/M metagenome (GOLD analysis project Ga0315288, IMG submission 203454) | Sediment microbial communities from Yellowstone Lake, YNP, Wyoming, USA - YL17G11_20 | ecosystem: Environmental > Aquatic > Freshwater > Lake > Sediment | place: USA: Wyoming | collected... | reverse complement strand
GGGTATCCGCGATGAAGCCGGGGGCGATCACGTTCACCAAGATCTCCGGCCCGAGGGTCTTCGCCAGGCACTTGCTGATGTGAATCACGGCCGCCTTGGAGGCGCAGTAGGCGATGGAGCTGCCCTGCGCATTGATGCCGGCGACCGAGGCGATGTTGATGATCCGCCCGTGGCCTTGCTTTCGCATCGGCGCCACGACGGCGCGGCAGCAGAAGAAGGTTCCCTTCACGTTGACGTTGTACAGGCGATCCCAGACCTCGTCGGTCAGCCCCTCCAGATCGGGGAAGTCCACGAAGGCCGTGATCCCGGCATTGTTCACCAGGATGTCAATGCGGCCGAACCGCTCCAGGATCTCCGCGACCATGGCCCGGACCTGCCGATCCTGGGCGACATCCGCCTGGATCAGCAGGGGCTCGCCTCCGGCCTGCTTCACCAGCTTAGCCGTCTCCTCGGCCTCTTGCCTGGACTTCGAGTAGTTCACGACGACCTTGGCCCCCTCGCGTCCATACGCCACCGCGATGGCCCGGCCGATGCCCACGGCGGCACCGGTTACCAGAGCAACCTTTCCTGAGAGCTGCGCCATGGTGCCTCCTTCAGGTTAGGGGGAATTCAACGTAGGATGCTGAGTCTGAAGTTCATCCCACATGGCGGCGCCCCGGGGACCACCCCTGCGGATGCAGGCCCGCGACGGTGTCTCCTCGGGTCTCCGAGCATTGCTGCGGATTTCTGACTCGTCAGAGTAGCCTTTCGCCGTACGATCACCTCTTCCAGGGCGGGACTGCCGGCAAGAGCTTCTCGAACTCCGCGATGAGCCCCGATTCATAGGAGCCTGCAAACTCGCCGGCAAAGAACTTCCCAAGGCCTTCCTTGCAAAAGCGTTCCCAGGACCTTTCCTCGTGGCCGGGGTTGATGGGGAAGAACAGGGCCCCGTTGGCGCGCGCGGCCTCCATGTCACCGGGGGCGTCGCCGATCATCAGGATCCGGTCGGATGGATACTTCCCCTTCGCCGCCAGGGCCAGGTGTTGCTTCTTGGTTCCCATCTCCTGCCCGGCGATGACCCGCGCGTACCGGGCAATGTCATGCTCTTCCCACTCGCGGGTCAGCGCCTCGCCGGGCGTGGCGCTGACCACGACCACATCGGCCTGTTTCTGCAAGAGCTCCAGGCTCTCGAGCACGTACGGGAAGGGCGGCACGCCATGCACCATGTCCGCGATGGCCGCGTTCACGCCCTTCGTCCAGGCCATGGCCCGGTCCAGCTCGGGATCGGGATGCTCGGCCATGTATGCCTTCAGGCCGTCATTGCTCAACGGCTTGCCGGACTTCATGAATTCCCGGAGCTTGGGAGCCTGGGTCACCTCCACCTTTCTTGCCTGGACCTCGGGCCGCTCGCGCAACAGGTCGAATACCATGACCAGCGCCGGCCAGCGATTGATGCCGCGCCACTTGGAGTAGAGATTGACGAACTCGACCGCCTCCCGCGCATACTTGGACACGGGCTGCAGGTCCCAGTGTTTGATCGTGTTGGGGCAGAAGCACTCCTTGTGCTTGATCTCCATGGTGTCGAACGCGCAGCCGTCCGAATCAATGCCTACGAAGAACTTGTACCTGGGTTGCATCTCGACCAGCGGCCGAGCCGCTTCTGGATAGGTGCTCATCAGGCGCTCTCCTTGTGGAAGTGAACGTATAAGAGTCCCCGGGCGTGATCAGGACGCCCCTGTAAATGGACTGAAGAAGTGTTTCCCTTGTATCAAAACCGACATGGGGACGCAAGGCCCGCGCATGAATGGTAGCCTAGCATGGACCAATTTTTCTGAACGACGCCGTTGAAATTTCTTGACCGTGGGTTTGTGCTGGACAGATGATTCTCTAGTGAGGTGCTGGGCTGGTCCTGCGCTGCGGGATCCAGACTGCTTGATAAGGAGCTTCCATGGAACTCAGACAATGCGGCAAGTCGAACCTGAAGCTGTCGGCGCTGGGTCTAGGTTGCTGGTCCTTCGGCGGCGGCGCGTACTGGGGCGACTGTAACCAACAGGATGTGGACGCGGTGGTGCGCCGGTCGGTCCAACTGGGGATCAACTATTTCGACGCCGCCGAGGCGTACAACGAAGGCCGCAGCGAGGAGTCGCTGGGTCAGGCGGTCAAGGGCCTCCCCCGGGAGAAGCTGGTGATCGGCACGAAGGTGTCGCCGTCGAACTGCTACGCGAAGACGCTGCCGCAGCACTGCGACGCCTCGCTCAGGCGCCTGGGTCTCGACCACGTGGACCTCTACATGATCCACTGGCCGATCCACCCGCACTCGATTCGCCACTTCACCAAGGACGAGGCGATCATCAACAATCCACCGACAGTCGAGGAAGCCTTTGGCGCTCTCGCAAGACTGAACGAACAGGGGAAGATCCGCTATATCGGTGTCAGCAATTTCGGCCCGGCGCGCCTGGAGGAAGCCTTCAGGATGTGCCCGGACATCGTGGTGAACCAACTGCCCTACAGCCTCTTGACTCGCGCCATCGAGCTGGAGAGTTTGCCACAGTGTCGCAGCCTGGGTGTGAGCGTGATCGGCTACATGCCGCTGCTCCAGGGACTCCTGGCGGATCTCTACCCCACTCTGACTGATGTCCCACCGTACCAGGCGCGCACGCGGCATTTCCACTGGAAGCGGAGTCAATTGACGCGCCACGGTGAGGAGGGTGTGGAGGAGGAGACTAACGCCGCGCTTGCTGGTATTCGCACGATCACGAAGGCACGCGGCATGACGATGGCGGAGATCGCCACCAAGTGGGCGCTGGCGGGGCAGGGCATCACCTGCTGCCTCATCGGGGCGAGAAGCGTCCAGAAGCTCGAGGACAACGTGCGCGCAGCAGCGCAACCGCTGCCCGCCGAGATCATTGAAAAGCTCAACCGCGTCACGCAGCCGGTCTTGGACAAGCTCGGCAACAGCTTCGACTACTACGAGAGCTTCGAAAACAACCGGACGCGGTGACAATCGGACTACGCTAACGGAGGCCGGCGGCCTACCACCACACAGACGTCAGCGGCTTCTTGATGATGAGCGGGCGCAGGAAGGCGATGGCCTTTTCGCAGCCGTCCTCGGGAGACATCACCGGATCCTCGTGCTCGAAGGAAAGCACGTAGTCATATCCGACCGCGGCCAGGGCACTGATCACCCGACGCCAGTCCACATCCCCCCAGCCAGGCACCCGAAAACGGAAGCCGCGATCCGGCCGGGTCCACGATCCTCCCGAAAGGACGCCGCTCCTTCTCACCTCGTCCTGCTGCACCTCGCCGTCCTTGGCATGAGCGTGATAGAGGCGCTTCCCCAGGCGCTTGATGAACACCACGGGATCGATCCCCTGCCAGGTGAGGTGGCTGGGGTCGAAATTGAATCCGAACTCGCTGCGGTTGCCCAGGACCTCCAGGGCGTGCTCGGCCGTCTCCAGGTTGTAAGCGATCTCCGTCGGGTGGACCTCGAAGGCGAATCGCACCCCGCAGCGCGCGAACTCGTCGAGGATGGGATTGACCCGTTCGGCAAACAGCTCCCACGCCAGCTCGTACGCCCGCTCGTTTGTGGAGGGGTAGTTGTACCACTTGTCCCAGACCGGGGAGCCCACGAAGCCGGTGACCACCGGCACCTCCAGGGCGGCGGCCGCCTGGGCGGCGCGCTTGAGGCGGTCCGTCCCGTACTTGATCCGTTCGGCCAGGCCCTGGACCGGGGCCCACTTGTCCATGGTCCAGTCCTGCGGACCGAGCACCAGCTGTCCCTCCCGGCCGTCATTGAGCGCCGAGATCTCAAGCCCATACTCTTTCACTAGATTGCGGAGACCCCGACCACCGTCATCGAGCACTGCATCCAGATCCAGGTGCCGGCTGCCGCGCCATGCCGGCAGCTCCACCGTCTCATACCCGAGGTCGGCCACAACACGCAGCACCTCCGAGAGCAGCCTGTCCTGAAACAGTGTGGTCAAGATTCCGAGCTTCATCGGGTTCCCTCCGCCCCAGCGTATTCAATCCTGACCCTGGAGCCGCTCTGCGCCGAGGCCGCGATGGCATCGCAGATCATCGCGGCGCGGTAACCATCCTCAAACGTCGCGCCGTAGGGGGCGATGGCGCCGTTGCCCGCGATGGCGTCCAGCATGTGCGCCAGCTCGTGAACGAAGGTCTGATCCCAGCCGAGCGGGTGCCGGGGCCACCACCGGGTGGCGAACGGATGCCCGGTATTTGTGACGTCCACCTGGCGGAATCCCGCCAGAGACGACTTCTCGTCCTCTCGCAGGTAGACCTGCAGCTCGTTCATCTTCTCCAGGCTGTACCGGAGGCTCCCCTCGGACCCGTTCACCTCCAGCTCCAGCCGGTTCTGGCTGCCGAGACTTACCTTAGACGCTTCCAGCACGCCCGTGGCCCCGCCGGAAAATTCCACGAGAGCCTGGAACGCGTCGTCGGTCCTCACCCGCTCGAAGCGCGTTGGGTCTTCCTCCAGGGGACGGCGGTCGAAGAAGGTGGCCATCCGACCCATGATGCTGACCGGCTCTCCGACCAGGAACCTCGCCAGATCAATGATGTGGGAGCCCAGATCGCCCAGCACTCCGGAGCCGGCCAGATCACGGTCCAATCTCCATCGAAAAGGAAAGGCCGGATCGGCCAGCGACGACTGCAGATAGCGGGCCCGGAACTGCAGGATCCTGCCCAGCCGGCCCTCCTCGATGACCTGCTTTGCCAGCCGGATCGCCGGCAGGAAGCGATAATTGAAGCCGCACATGTGCGTGACACCTGCCGAGCGCACCGCTTCCAGCATGCGGAGGGCCTCGGCCGCGTTGCGCGCCAGCGGTTTTTCGCACAGGACATGCTTCCCTGCCCTGGCGGCCGCGATGCAGGGCTCCGCGTGCAGGTGGTTCGGACCCGTGTTGTCGAACAGCTCCACCCGTTCGTCGGCCACCAGATCTTCCCACCGCTCGTGCCAGGTCGCAAAGCCGAGTCGCGCGGCCGCGTCGGAAGCCCTATCGGCAGACCTCCCCGCGATCGCCACAAGGGACGGCGTGAGCGGTGGTGGCCAGAAGGCCTGCGGCAGGCGACGGAAGGCCATGCTGTGGGCGCGCCCCATGTTCCCGTAGCCGAGGATACCGATCCCGATTGCTCGTGTACCAGCGTCCGGCTTTGCCTCAGTGGCCATCGCCATCCCTTTTCCTTCAAAGGGTGACAGCCGGGATGCCCAGGATCGAGCAGAGCTCGACCAGCTCCCCAGCGATGTCCTCCCACACTAAGGCGTAATGGTGTTCGAAGCCGCCATAGATCACGGCATTCAGCACTTCGGGCACAGGCCGCGCGAGCCGCACCTCCACGCTCGTCCCCCAGAAGCGATTGGGCTCATCCAGCGCCTCGCCTTTAAGGACGAGCATGCGGAAGCCGCCCTCCGCCTGGCCCAGCCGGGCGATGGTGACCGGGCCGCTCTTCAGTCCGTTGTTCAAGGCGAAGCCGAGGTTGCGATTGGGCTGCACGCCTGCGACCGGCCCCGTCCGTGGCGACGCCAGGGAATAGGCCCCCACCCCGCAGTGCCAGAACACGCAGGTGTTCCGGCCGCGGTCCACGTGCACCAGGTCCCCGAGGTACGTCGCCTGTCCCGTGAGCCGGTGCTGGATCAGCATGGTGACGGCGCCCAGCGTGTCCGCCTCGCAGGCCGCCGGGATGCCTGCGTCGATCAGGTGGGATAGGGTCGAGCAGGCCACCGCCTTATAGTCGGTGAACAGCTCGGGCCAGCAGCGCACGCTCACCGCATCGGGGGGCGGGCTCCCCAGGGCGTCCTGCAGCGCCAGCAGGAACTGCGTGGAGCGGATCACCTGGTCCGGCGCCAGCGCGTCCAGCCCTTTGACCGCCGCGCGATCGGCCTCGATCACCGACGCGTAGCGCTCGGCCGGGACCTGCGCCGCCTTCTGCAGGACCGTCTGCAGGTCGACGCGCGTCAGGCGTGGGCCGATCTTCTGCATCAAGGCCAGGGCGTCCACAGAGGACGTGTAGAACCCCGGCGGCGGATTCCCCACCTCTGCGACCACGGCGCGTCGCAGCCCGCGCACCGTCGTTGCCGCACGCAGCCAGCGACTGAGTTCGGTGGCGGCCTCCGGATCGTCCGGTAGGTGGTACAGGTACTTGAACCGCCGACCCACGCGGACGAGGAGGCTCGAGGCCAGGTTGGCCCCGGTGAGCGAATTGAGTCGAAGCCTCCCGCCCACCTCGGGCTCCGGCAGGGACCACATGAGAATGGGGACGTCGAGCTGGGTCACCGGGTGCGTGAGGAAACGGCCGTCCCCGAAGGTGGAGAACTGGACGATCAGTGCGTCGGCGTCGGTCTCTCGGTACCGCGCCGCCAGCCGACCAGCCTCGTCAGGATCGGTGACCAGGCCATCCGGCCCTGCGACGTCAAACCCGAGCCGCTCCAGCAGGACCACCGATTCGCGGTACAGCCTGAGCGCCAGATCCGTGTCGAAGCCGGGCCGGGCCATGCCCAACATGACGACCTTGCCCTTCCTCATTCTCCTCGGTCCTTTCTGTCGGTGGAATAGGGGGGTGCGGGCATCCCTCGGTTCGTCGCCGTGCCGCTCAGCCCTTCATGAACCCCAGGAGTGTCGGCAGCCACACCACCAACTGCGGGAAGAATGAGATCAGCATCAGCACCACGACCAGCGGGATGCACCATGGAAGCACGGCCTTCACCACATCCTCGAAGGACATCTTGGCCACGCGCACCATGATGTAGAGGTAGGCGCCCACCGGTGGCGTGAGCGCGCCGATGGTCAGGTTCAGTACGGCCACCACGCCGAAGTGCACCGGATCAATTCCCACCTCCAGAACCGCGGGCAGGAGGATGGGCACCAGAACGATCAGCGCCGCCAGCCCCTCCATGAAGCACCCGACGATCAGGAGGAAGACGTTCAGCAGGAGGAGGACGACCATGGGGTTCCGTGACACCGAGAAGAGGGTCTTGGCCACCACCTGGGGAATCTGCTCTCGCGTGAGGACCCAGGCCAGCATGTTGGCCGCGCTCATGATGAAGATGAAGACGGCCGTCGTCTGGATCGTCTCCAGCATGATCTCGCGCAGCTTCGAGAGCGTCAGCTCCCGGTACACGACCACCCCCAGGAACAGCGCGTACACGACCGTCACGATGGCCGCCTCGGTCGGGGTGAAGATGCCGAGCGTGATGCCGACCAGGATGATGGCCGGGGTGATCAGGGCCCAGAAAGCCATCGCCGTGGCGACGAGCATCTCCTTGAAGGTCGCCCGCTTGTACACCGGGTAGTTGCGCTTCTTGGCGTAGTAATAGACCATCACGCTGAGGGCGGCGCCCATGAGGAGCCCCGGGATCACGCCCCCCAGAAACAGGGCGCCCACCGAGACGCTGGCCAGCGTGCCGTAGAGGACCATCGGGATGCTGGGCGGGATGATCGGTCCGATCGTGGCCGACGAGAGCGTCACCCCCACGTTGAAGTCGTCATCGAACCCCGCCTTCCGCTGGGCCTCCAACTCGATGGCCCCGATGCCTGCGCAGTCGGCCGCTCCCGATCCGGACATGCCGGCGAAGATGACGCTCCCCAGGACATTGACGTGGCCGAGGCTCCCCTTGATATGCCCAACCAGGGCCAGCGAGAAGCGAAAGATCCGCTCGGTGATGCCGGTGGAGTTCATCAGCATGCCGGCGAAGACGAAGAAGGGGACGGCCAGGATCGGGATGGAGTCGGGTCCGGCCATCACCCGCTGGGGGATGCCCAGCAGAACATCCCCCCGCCCCAGGAGAAACGCGGTCCCGGCGATCAGCATGGAGAAGGCGATGGGGACGTTCATCAGCATCAGCAGCAACCAGATGCCGAACACGAGTGCGGTTCCCAAGTGGCTCACCCTCCAATCGGCCTGTGGGTTTCTCCCCGTCCCAGGCGCGTCAGATCATCTTCTCGGTCGCCGAGCCGTCCGACGCCACGACCCCCTCCGCACCGGCCCTGAGCGCTCGGATCTTGCCGACGAGGGAGTCCAGCGTGTACCAGATCATGAGCGCAATCATGACGACCAAGGAGCCGGACACGTACGAGAGGGGAATCTGCAGGGCGATGGATGCCACGCTGTGGTTCATGAGGCAGAAGCGGACACTCTGCACCAGGAACAGGCCCAGAAAGGCCAGCACGATGAGATCGGTGATCACCCCCACAACGGTCTGCGCGGCTGGCGGCAGCAGGGACACGAAGAACGAGATGCCGATGTGGCGATTGTCCCTGAGGGCCAGGGCGGACCCCAGGAAGGCGACCCAGGTGAAGGTGTAGACGGTCACCTCATCGGACGCGAAGTACGGGTGGTTGAAGACGTACCGGGCCACGACCTCGCCGAAGACGACCACGCACAGGACCGCAAAGAGCGCGATGGTGACGTTCTCGAGAAGACGATTCAGCTTCGCTTTCGTTGCGCCCACTGCTCGCTCTCCTCCGGCGCGCGCGGGGCCGGACTCCCCGAGGGGTCCGGCCCCGCAACCGCAGCTGGGATGCTACCTGGCGCTCACGATCTTCTCATAGAGCCCCTTGCCCCACGTGCTCTCGAACTTGGGGCCAACGCTGGCCGAGGCTTTGCGGAAGGCCTCCACGTCCGGCTTCACGATCGTCATGCCGGCCTTCTTGAAGGTCTCCAGGAAGGCGTCCTCTTGCTCCAGCATCAGCTTGTTGTTCAGCGTCCGCGCCTCCTGGGCCGCCGCCTCCATGATCTTCTGGTTCTCCGGCGAGAGGCTCCGCCAGATCCGCTCATTGATGATCATGGGCAGGGGGGTGATGATGTGCTCGGTGAGCATGAGGTACTTCTGGGCCTCATAGAACTTGAACCCGTTGATAGTCGGCGTCGGATTCTCCTGCCCGTCCACCACCCCCGTCTTCAGGGCCAGGTACAGCTCGCCGATGTTCATGGGGGTCGGCGTGGCGCCCCAGGCCTTGGCCATCTCCATGATGACGGGCACCTGCGGGGTGCGCAGCTTGAATCCCTTCATCTCTTCCGGCTTCATGATCTGCTTGTTGGCCGTCAGGTGCCGCCGCCCGTAGTAGAAGACGGTGAGGATGCGCAGCCCGCGCCCCTTCAAGAGCTCGTCCCGCAGCTCGTCTCCGACCGGGCCGTCCATCACCTTGTTCATGTGGTCGATGTCGCGCCAGATGTACGGGCACTCGCCGATCCCCAGGCGCGGCGAGAACTGGCTGATGCCGCCGGAGCCGATGAGGAGCATGTCCTGGGTCCCCATGATGGTGCCCTCGATGTTGTCCTTGTCGGTCCCGAGCTGGCCGCCCGGGTAGAGGTCGATCTTGATCTTCCCGCCCGTCTTGGCGGCCACGACCTCCGCCATCCGCTTGGCGCCGACGTTGCTGGGGTGGTCGGGCGGATAGCTGTGGCCCCACTTGAGGACGATGGGCTTGTCCTGGGCCGCGCTCTCGGCGGCGAGGGCGAGGCCGATCCCCAGGAAAATGGCCAGGCACACGATCAGGTGTCGCTTCATGACTCCTTCCTCCTTTCCGGGGTGAGTGATGACACTGTCGCAGTACATCGCAGGGCGCCTACCGCTCGACCTTCACCCATGCCGGACTCGCCGCGGAGGCTGCCACGGCGTCCAGGGCCTCCTGGCACGCCAGGCCGTCCGCGAACGTCGGCTCCATGGGGGTCCCTCGCAGGATGCCCTCCACGAACGTTCGAGCCTGCTCCAGGCGGTAGACCTCCAGCCTGCCGATCATGCCGGGGTCGCCGAAGCGCTGGGCCACGGTGATCGGTCTCCACTGCCGGGCGCGGCAGGCGTCCGGGCCCAGGCAGATCGTGAGTTCGCCTGGCCGCTCCACGTTGTAAGCCAGGGCGCCCTTCCGGCCGTACACCTCGATCCGCTGGAAGTTGGCCCGGCCCGTGGCATACTTCGTCACGAAGTAGGTTCCGGCGAGGCCCGAGGCGAACTCGGCCGTGAAGGCGCAGGCGTCGTCCACATCCACCAAGAGCGCTGAGGCGTCCGGGAGCGCCCGCTGCGGAACGATGATCTTCTTGATCCCGCTCACCCGGGTGATATCACCGAACCACCAGCGCGTGAGGTAGATCAGGTGCGAGCCGAGATCCCCGAGAACGCCGCCCCCCTTTACGCCCATGAGCTTCCACGGCTTCTCCACCGGCGTGGCGAGATCGGCGAGGTAGGCGGACACGTAGGTGGCCTCGAAGGCGAAGAGGTCGCCCAGCTCGCCTGCCGCGATCAGCTCCTTCGCCATCCTGGCGGCAGGGACGAAGCGATATGTATAGGCCACCATGGTCCGCCGGCCCAAGCGGGCGGCCGCCTCGCACATCTCCTGGGCCTGCTGCCGGTCGAGCGCCATCGGCTTCTCGCACAGGACGTGGGCCCCGGCCTGGAGCGCGTCGAGGGCGTTTCGATGGTGGGCATCGTTCGTGCTGCAGATGCTCACGGCGTCCAGCCGCTCGGACCGGATCATGGTGGTGACGTCGTCATAGGCGGCAGGGATGTCCAGGCGCTGGCTCGCCGCACGGGCGCGATCCAGCGAGGTGGCGCAGCAGGCCGCCACCTCCACCTCCGGCAGCAGCCGGTAGGCGGGAAGGTGGTGCGTGGCGGCGTTGTTGCCGACGCCCACGAGGCCCACGCGAAGCCGATGGTCAGTCATACCCCTCAACTCCCTCCGTGGTCGCGACCGGGGGAGACGACCTCGCCCCCTTCCGGGGCACAGCGGTGGATTCCCAGACCATGAGGGCGGAGGGGAACACGATCCGCTGCGGGGACCCCGGCCCTCAAGCCCCTGGATCCTGGCCAAAAGCACCTCGGCGGCCCGCTCCGCCATGTCCCAGATCCGGTCCGCCACCATGATCAGGGCGGGGCGAAGGAACGCCGCCACCGGGATGTCATCGAAGCCGACGACCGAGATGAAACGGAAAGGCCACGATGCATTATGCCAGATGTCACCACCTCAGTGCCACCTGAAAGCTGAACCAATGACAGTGCCACTACCTCGATGCCATCCTGAACCGCGCGTAGCTGGCACAAACCATGCGTCGCGCGTAAAGAGCTGTCGCGGCGCATGCATGGCTCTTTTGCCGATATTCCTATGGCGGTTCTTCATCATGCGAGAGTTTCCACCAAGAGCGGTTACCGGCAGCATAATGGCATCGAGGTGGTGGCACTTGGGTGCCACCAAGGTTATGGCATCTGGCCCATTATATGTCAAATCTCCGATCGGCCGTCGAGGATCCCCACGAGGAGAGGGCTCCCTCACATCCTTGCTGCGACACCCGTACCCCGAGGCGAGCCATTGTGAACTGCCATCCGGCCAGCGCACCGGTTCTCATCCCTGCGTCAAGAGTTCCGCCGCCACCCCGCTCATCAGCGCGATGGCCGGGACCAGCGCGTCCTCGTTGAAATCGAAGTGACTGTCGTGGTGGCCGGCGGCCAGCTCGGTTCCGACCATGACAAATGCCGCCTGTCCTCCCCTCTTCTGCACCCGCTCCATGAAATACGTGCAGTCCTCGCTCCCCCCGATGTTCCCTGCCGGCACGATCTCGGAGAAGAGCCGCTGGCGTTCGACGACCTGCCGGATCCGCTCGACCAGCGTCGCATCATTCTCACAGCCGGCCGCGCCGCCCGTCTCCTCGATGGTCACCGTGACCCCGTGCATGGCGGCGGCCGCCTCGATGATTCGCACCGCCTCGCCATAGACATACTGGTTGATCTCCGTAGTCGCGCCCCGCGTCTCCAGCTTGATCACGGCCCCGGCGGGAATGACGTTACGGCCCGTGCCGCCCTGGATGACGCCCACATTGATCCGGGATGCCCCCTTGCTGTGGCGGGGAATGGCGTGGAGGTTCAACGTGGCCGTCGCCGCCGCCAGGATGGCGTTGCGCCCGGTCTCCGGAGCAGCGCCGGCATGAGCCGGCATGCCGGTAAACACCGCATCCAGTTTCGTCGTCGCCAGGAAGCCCTCGGTCCGGCAGGCGACCTGTCCGGTCTTCTTCAGGTTCACGCCCAGGTGCATGCCGACCAGATAGTTGACGTCATCAACCACACCTCTGGCCATCATGGCTTTGGCACCCCGCACACCCTCCTCCGCCGGCTGGAAGATGAGCTTGATGGTCCCCGCCAGCTTGTCTTTCATGGCGGCCAGCACCTCGGCCACGCCCAGTGCGGCCGCGGTGTGCCCATCGTGGCCGCACGCGTGCATTGCGCCCTGGTTGACGGACGCGAATCCTTCCCAGAACGGGCGATGCTTCTCGTCCTCGGCCTCCACCAGGTCGTTCGCATCCATGTCCGCCCTGAGGGCGACGGTGGGCCCGGGCCTCCCGAAATTCATCACGCCCACGACACCCGTCTTGCCGCCCAGCATCTTCTCCACCCAGGCCCTGTCCGCCCCCTGCGAGAGGGCGCGCTCTACCTGGCGGTCCAGCTCGGCCTTGGAAGGAACACCCATCATGGCGTGCGGGTCAACAACCTCGTCGCCGACAAGGACCTGGTATCCAAGGCCCTTCAGGGTGTTCGCCACAATCGAAGCGGTGCGAAACTCCGTCCACCCGGCCTCCGCGTGCTTGTGGAAGTCCCGCCGCCTGACGATCGTTTTCTCCATCAGACGTTTCGCGAGTTCGACAATCTCCGAATCCATGACTTTCCTCCGAGAGAAGATGATAACGTGGCGCTGGGTCCGCGGGTTGAGCCGATGCCCCGATGCCCACCAGCTTAGTGCTTCACTTCGTAAGTACCCTCACGTATTTTTCCGCACCTTGCCTGCTCCGCTTCGCCCCCTCATCCCTTCCTTCTCCCCTGAGGGGAGAAGGAAGGGATGAGGGGAGGACGGCGAGGGGAAACGTTATCGAATTTGCGAAATGGAGCACTTAGCGGCGTTGCTTGATCCGCGTCTCAACGGCTCGGGAAAAGACCATCAGGGCTGCCTGGGTGTCCGGGGTGCCATCGGGACCGGTCACCGTCACCAGGAACCTGTCCTGCCAGAAGATCACATAATACGCTCCCATCATCCCCTGCATACCGAGCGCAACTGGCGAAAGGCGTTCGCCAGCCACCCTCCCCGAACATAGGCCGCAGGACGCGGACCCGTCAACCATAGAATGGCTGATGGCAGGATCAGTGACCGAAGGGCCTGCGCACGGCTGATGGTTGCCGTCAGATGCAGGAATGGGCGAAGGAACCTTGTGCATGCAGCCCGCCTCCCCTAACGGATCGCAACCCCGCCTGGAAACACCTCTCCCAGCGACCATCCTGTGGCGTTTCCGCCGGTTTCGTGGTAAAGGAAGTTTGGAGGGACCACCCCAAGAGGTAAACCCTGTCGGAGAGCGCTGCGAGAAGGAGGCAATGTGTCATGATGCGTGCCAGAAGACAAGCAAGGGGATACACCCAGTCACCCGCGCAAGGGACAACGAGCCGTCGAGATTTCCTACGTTGGACAGCGTGCGGCCTGGCCGGCATCGCAACCGGTGCCGTTCGCCAGTCAACCGCTCGGGCGGCAGGCAAAGCGAAGATCAGCTAGTGGACCCCGCTCGATCCCAAGAGTAAGAATCCCCGGTCGGAAGCAGAAACGGCGATGATCGATCTGTTTCGGAAGAAGCATCCCGACATCGAGGTGGACGTGCAGCCGGTCCCCTGGCAGAACATCGGCACGCAGACAATCCAGTCGGTCACGGCGGGTCGGGGACCGGACGTGGTGCAGTTTTCTACCTATGACCTTCCCATCCAGGTCGAGGCCAAGACACCCCACCCCCTCAACGAGTTCATGAGCAAGGCATGGCTGGCGGAGAACCAGGACGATTTCCTCCTGCCATTGGAGAACACGATCTATGACGGCCAAGTCATGGGGTTGTACTGGAATTCGCTTCTGGGGAGCAGCCTTTGGTATCGGCAGGACCTCTTGGAGAAGAAGGGGCTGAAGCTACCCAAGACGTGGGATGAGATCGCCACTGTGGGAGCGGCCGTCCAGACGCAGCAGATTGTGGGGTATCTCACTGGACTCGGCAAGAGCGGGAACGCGGTTCAGCTTACCAACTGGCTCATTCCGGCCATGTGGGCCGCTGGCTCCGAGTT
>Ga0315288_10007243_pt1 | contig 14066 bp, 15 predicted proteins | sample YL17G11_20_MG_FD_203454 | JGI IMG/M metagenome (GOLD analysis project Ga0315288, IMG submission 203454) | Sediment microbial communities from Yellowstone Lake, YNP, Wyoming, USA - YL17G11_20 | ecosystem: Environmental > Aquatic > Freshwater > Lake > Sediment | place: USA: Wyoming | collected... | reverse complement strand
CCGGGGCCAGCGCTGTAGCTCGAGCCGGGGCCGGCGCAGCCACCGGGGCCGCTGAGGGGGCCGTCGAGGGGGCCGCGACCAGGGCGACCGCCAAGGTCGCCGAGAAGAACACGTTTGACGAAATGGTCAAGCGGGCGTTCGCCAAGATAGATAAAGGCAAGGTCAAAGAGGCATCCACCAACGCGGGCGACAAGTATTTCGACGATATTCTCGCCAAGTTCCATTCGGAAGACGCCAAGGCGAAGGGCGGCAGCTCGGGCGCAGCGACGGGCGGCGGCGGAGCTAGCGGCGGAGGCGGCGGGGGCGGAGGGGGAGGCGGCGGAGGCGGCGGGGGCGGAGGGGGCGGTCACGACCCGGCACCCGGAGGACGCCCGAGCGACAACGACGACGGGAACCCCGCCCAGCCTCACGAGCAAAAAGCGCTTGGACGAGCACCGTGGGAGGCGTTGAAGTTCTCCCTAGCCGGCGCATCGACCGGGCTTGTCGGGCTTATTATCGCCGCGAAGAAGCTCGGCGAGGCGCAGATCGAGGCCCAGAAGAGCATGCGCGAGTTCAACGCGCAGATTGCCTACGCCTACGCAAAAATGGAATGGGGCGACTACGTTCGTAACACGCAGAAAGCCAACGGCACGGCCGAGTCGACCGAAGAGCTCGTCAAGGCTATGGACGATTTCAAAAACGCATCCGTCGGGACCGAGATTTTGTTTACCAACATATACAACAGAATCGGCACGTTCGGGATCAAGATAATGACGTACATCATGCAGGGCGTCGACTTTCTTGGGAAGCTCGTGGGGGCGATACCGGAAGATGACAAGAACACCAATACCATTGGCCCGTTCCAGCAGTATTTCGTCGACGCAAGCAAGCACCACCGATATCAACACCGCCACCCGCAGCCGCCGAAAGCCGGGGGTAAATAATGGCCGCACAACAAACAGGAACGACTCTCGTCTACAACGGCGTCGAAATCCGTAAGTGCCTCACGCGCAACTTTCGCCAAGAGAACGTCTACGACCAAAGCAATAGCGACCTGCTCTTTCATCGCTTCACGGTCACGGTCGTCGGCTACGTGCACGGTACTCAAAACTTCACGACCGTCGGTATTGTGCCGCCCGGTTTTTCGACCAGCGACGCCACGGTCAACCAGCGAATTATCCGGGCCCTACTGCTCGAGCCGCGCAAGCGGTTTGATATGTCGGTCGGCGACGAGACGCTGCTCTCATGCGCCCCGCGAATCACTGGCCCCGACGATCAAAAGATTGACAACAACGTGCATAAGGGCGACCTCGATAGCGGGCCGAAGCCGAAGCACTGCAACGTCACGATGATTGCCGGCACGAGAATGTATCAGGTCGAGTACGAAATCGAAATCTGCAAGCTCGAGTGCTCGTCGAACGGCAACCAAAGCGGCGTGCTTAGCAACCGCTGGAGCATGCGAGACAGCATCGACGGCAATTGGTACACGACGCGAACGATGAGTGGGCGGCTGCGGGTCGCCGACGTGAACCTCAATCCGCAGACGTTTCGCTACCTTATTGTGCCGCCGCTGCAGGACGGGTTCAAGCGCGAGAGTATCGAGACCATGACCGACCCCAACGGGCTCGAGCTCGAGTATACCGTCGTCGACCGTGAGGTTTTCACCGCAGCCCCGGCACCGGCCACCGAATGGCAGGCGACCCATCGCGTAATGACCAACGACGGCAACTCGTGCCGCAGCGAGTGCAGTACCACGGTCACGGGGTCTAAGTACGCGAATAAGGTCGAATTGATTGAATTAGCAATGGATATCGTCACGCAAACGCTGCGGCTCGATATCCCGCAGAACAAGCTCGAGGCGGCCCATATCGTCGACTACCTGCACGAGAACCGGGTCGACGTTATGGCGTCGTGCATGAATTATCCCATCGACCAAATCACGCCTATTCCGTTCACGCGGTTCGCTACCGGAGTTCCGTACAAGCGGCCCGACTACAACCCCGAGCGCTCACAGGTCCCCAACGTATTTGGGACCGCGTCGCTCACCGGGCTATGGGTTAGCTACTTGCAATCGCCATGCAGTCCCAAGCACGGCGTACCGCAGCTCACGATTCACTCAGAGGAGAAGCCCGGCGAGGGCGACCGCGTCACCAATACGAAAATCAAATCGCAGACGGGCAAGCTGCCGGTCGACAACGACGTTGTAAAGAATTATTCCGACGAGAGCCGCGAGGCCGTCTACACTTTTTACAGCGTCGAGACCGCGCACACGACCGAGCCGAATTGCATACAGCTCCCCGTGAGTACCGACTCCCGCAAGACGACCGACACGTGCATTTTCGTCGACCTAGCCCGGCCCGTGCAGTATCGAGACGTGGTCATCGCGGGCCAGCGGTACGGCGCTTGGCCGAGCATGCCCAAAAATCAAGACGGCGAGACGATCTACGGCAACGTGAAGCTGCGGCAGATTGGCCGCGAAATCGTGACTAACAAAGCGCCGGCCCTCACGAGCAACGGCAAGACGTACCTTTACGAGACGACCCTGCAGTACCGGCTCGGCTACAGCCGGCCGCTCAAAGCCAACGAGTCGCTACCAATCGGCAAGATACCAATCGACAACAGCAAGAGCATCGACAACCGCATGCCCTCGAGCATTTACAAGAGCGAGCTCAATCCCTAGAACGGCAGCGTCGGCGGGCCGTCGGGGTCGAGGTACAATCCCGGCACGCCGCGCTCGATATAAGTCGGAGGACCGCGACGCTTTGGTTTAGGAGGAGCGTAATCGGGCTTAGTATCCCAATAGTGCTCGACGGCCGCCCTCGAGGCCGCCTGCAGATCGGGGAACGGCTCACGACCGACCGGCACCAAAACACCAACCCGGAGCACGTACAAGCGAAAGCCAGAAAGCTGCCCCTCGACCGCAATGTACCCGGCCGTCGACTTCCAATTGCGGGAGCCGTCGACGTGCGACCAGACACCCGGGGGCTTATCGGCCGTGGTATCGGGCGGAGCGACCGCCGGCGGGTCCTTTGTGAGCTCTTGCATGGAACGATTGGACTTACCGAAATGAACGGCCGGCGGGGCGGCGAGAGCCGGACCAGCCAGAAACGCGACGAGCAGCAGAAAACGCATCGGAATATCCCCTGAAATGTTAAGATAGGTCACCACCGGCATTCTAGCAGATTGTCGACTAAAAGTACACAAGCACAAGGACGTGCAACATGGCTACCCGGACTTTTATTGCCGCGCTCCCGTCTATCGCCCAAGTCGAGACCCTCACGCCCGGCGGCACCATCGTCGTCGGGAACACGTTCACCGTGACCTGCAACGGGCAGAGCGTGGTATACACCGCCACCGATACCACGGCGGCCAGCGTGAGCGCAGGGCTCGCCGCCGCGCTCACGGCGTCGACCATCGGCGAGTTCGGCGACATGACATGGTCGGACGCCACGGGCACCGTCACGGGCACCGCCAATATCGAGGGGCAGCCGTTTACCGTCACGGTCTCGAAGGCTATCGGCTCGGGCGGCACCAATCTGCACAGCTTCTCCCGCTCGACGACGACCGCCAGCTCGAGCCCCAACAGCCTCACGGCGGCCAACTGGGACGGCACGCCGGCCAGCAACGATACGCTGATTATCGAGAACCTGCGCGGCGACATCCTGTACGACCTCGACGCACTCTCGGCGCTCACCGGGATTACGCTCATCGTCCGCAACTTCAGCGGCTCGATTGGGCTGCCGGAGTACAACTCGTCGGACTACAACGAATACCGCCCAACGTACCTCGTTTGCGGGATTACTAGCCTGCAGTACGAGAGCTCGGGCTCACTCGGCAAGATTGACTTTTCGGACCCCGGGGGGGCGGCCACGGCCACCGTCACGCAAACCGGCTCGTCGGGCATCGCGGGGCTCGAGAGCCTGCTACTCAAGGGCGGCACGAGTGCCCACCGCGTGAGCCTATACACCAACCGGGGCTCAGTCGGCGTGGCCGTGCTCGCCGGTGAGACCGCCTACATCGGCACGGCCCTCGTCGGCTACCAGACCGGGCAGGACTCCGACGCCAATGTGCGGTACGGCACGGGGGTCAATTTCTCGGCCGGCTACACCGTGACCGGCGGAAAAGTGACGAGCAACAGCGACGTAACCGATATCGTGGCCCAAGCGGGCACCGTGACCGTGCAGGCGGGGGCCGTATCGGGGACCTTGACCAATCAGGCCGCGACCGTCGTGCTCAACACCACGGGCCTCGTGGCGCTCTATGACGGGTTCGGCTCGGACACGCTCGACCTACGGCAGCGGGTTACGAAAGTGGTCGTCACCGATATGAAGCTGCGAAAGGGTTCGAGGATTCAGGGCCGGCTCATCACCAATACCAATCCCATCCAGTGTTTAGCGTGCGCGGCGTCGGACGTGGCGCTACCCGATAAAAAGAACGTGACCGTGGCTATTGTTGAGGTATAATCGCCTCGAGCCGACGGCCTAGACACCCCGAAACGCAAGGAAAGCAAACATGCCCCCCTATACCGAACACGGCCACTCGACCAGCGGCACGACCGCCGCCCGCCCCACGAATTGCGAGATTGGCTTTCGCTATTTCGATACCGACCTGCAACAGCTCGTTATCTGGAACGGAACCGCCTACTTGGCCGCCGCGTCGAGCGTGCCGGTCTCGGCGGTCGCCGCACTCGGCAGCGATCAAGCGGGAGCCGCCGCGCTCTCGGCGGGGTTCAACCTCGTGAGTGCAGCCGACGGCACAAAGGGCGTCAGACTCCCGGTCGGAGTAGCCGGCATGAAAGTCAACGTCAAGAACAACGTGAGCGGCCAGACACTCAAGGTCTACCCCGAGACGGGCGGAGCCATCAACGCCGTCGCCGCGAATGGCGCGTACAGCATGCTCTCGCTCACCGCCTGCACGTTCCGCTGCTCCGCCGCGCTACAGTGGTACACCGAACCGCTCGTGGCATCCTAAGTCACGGCGGCCCGAAACGCGACGAGCAACAGGACCACCAACACGCAAGGAAGCGAATATGCCCCCTTACAATGAGCACGGCTGCCCCACGTCGGGCACGACCGCCCAGCGCCCGACCAACTGCGAAATCGGTTTTCTATACTTTGATACCGATCTACAAATTCTCGTCATCTGGAACGGCACGGCCTACGTCGCCGCCGCAAGCTCCGATCTCGTATCGACCCAGCCGGCCAGCGGCACGAGCAACCTCAACTCCAACGTGATCGGCGGCGCAAACAGCACGCCCCAATACACGAGCGGGTTAGTGGTCGTCACCGGGGCGACCATCGGCGGCTTGCAGGGCTGCGTGCTGCCGGCCGTTTCGTACGTCGGGCAAACACTCACCATCAAGAACACCGGCGTCGGCACCCTCAAGGTATGGCCGTCGGCGCTCGTGCAGATCAACGCGAACGGGGCGGGCCTGCACTACCCCTTGGCAACCAACACCATCGCCACGTTCTACGCCACCGATACGCTGCAGTGGTACACCGTGCCGCTCTTGGCATCGTAATCCGCGAACACCTGAAACGCAGGGGCGCGGTCTATGGCGACACGCATCAACACGACTATCGACGTGGTCCTCGAGGCGATTGCGGCGCGGCTGCGCTCCGAGCTCGCCCTTTCGGAGGCGACGTGCTATTGGCTTATCGTAGACCGCGACGAGCAACTGCCCCCGCCGACTTCAGGGGCTACGTTTATCACAATCAGCCCGGACGGCGCGGAGTTCGACGCGAGCTTGATCGACGGCGGCGGCGTCGAGCAGGTCACGACGACCACGGGCGTGAGCGTCGCCATTCACTCGACCCTGCAGCTCGACCGGGGCGGGCGCGACAAAGAGGCCTTACTGAACGCCTCAAAGGGCATCCTGCCGATTGTGCTCAAAGTGCTTAAGGCGCTCACCGACCACGACCTCGAGGTCAACGAGGACGGCGATACGTGCTTACGTGAGCCGCTCCGGCCGACGGGCTACTCAGCGCCGCAGCGCATGCTCGACGACAAGTGGACGCGAATCTCAGTCTATTTCGCAGTCTCATTCGATTGGGACCTAGCTTGATTTACCTAGCCGGCGTAGGCCTAGCATTCCCCGACGAGGACGGCCGCCTGCAGGCATGGCTCGACCAGTACCTTGCGCTTGAGACGCTGCACGATCAAGCCCCGACGCCGGTCTCGCTCACAACCAATCGCCCGCAAACCCGCAGCGGCTACAAGCCGGGCACGGGTCTCGCGCTGCCGAACTACCCGCCGCCGCCCTGCCCCAAGATCAACTCGCTTTATTGGCCGACGGGGGCCACGCGATGGGCTCGAGGGTATTTCCTTGCCGACGGCGAGCGCACCGACCGGATACTCAAAGCAGTCGGCGAAGCGAGCCGCGCCACGAGTCTCGTGCTGCAGGAAAACACCACGCCCAACAATCCCGGCAGAACGATAACCGCCAGCGTGCACGTGCTGCAGGCTATCCCGATTACATCGTACGGCAGCAATGAGGGCATTCTCTATCTCTTGCCCGTGGTTTGCAAGCGATACTATTGGCAGTGGCGGCACGCTGGAAATATCAGCGTGACCAACTCGTCGACGTGGGCGAATATGTACTCGCTGCTCGGCACCGCGCTCGGCTCGACGGTCAACGCCGTGGGCGTCGTCAGCGATTACCAAAAGCCGGATATCGACGAGCTGCAAAGAAAGTACGAGAACGCCGCCGTCATGCTCGACGCGGTTGCCCATAGCGTCGGGCAGCGCATCGTGCTGGACCTCGACGGCACCGTGCGGGCGCTCGACAACGAAGCGTCGGACGAGCGACGAAACGCCAACACGTCGAGCAATGATTGGGCGACCATCGCCGGCGGCAGCCGCGCGAACAACACCGCCGCCGTGACCCCGGGCAGCGTGCTCGTCACGTTCTCGAAATGGCGGCAGGGCATGCCCGACCCGGGCGGCGACAAGTTCGTCGTGACCGGCGGCACGCGCGGCTCGGCGGTCAACGGCACGGTTAAGGTCATTCACTCGTCGGCCTGCGCGGACTTATCCGACAAGACCTCGAGCACCCCGGCGAACGACGCCAACCTCACGACGCTCGCCACGCGCATCGCCGAAGACTTTTACGACTCCCACGGGACCGCGTTAAATACCTTCAACGCGACGTTCATCGGGCTCAAGTCGTGGTTGCCCAGCGGCTACGATAATCACGTCACCTACAACGCTTTCTCGGTCGTCGGCGAGGCCTATCAGGGCACGACCGAAGTCGGCAGCCTGCCGGCGAATTTCGGCAACGAGGAGCAATGCCAGCGGTTCGCCGGCATGACCAACTATAACCGGCTCGCGCGATTCAAGCTGCGGGAGCGGCTCAACCCCAATAGCTACGCCGACGCCTATTTCGTCTCGGGGTCCGACGGCACGACCGCGACGACCGACGAGCTCACCGTCTACGATACGGAGGGCGCGAGCTTTGGGCTCGCCGACGAGTTCGGATGGGCCGAGTACAAGGACGATTCGCTACAGTGGGAAGTCGTTTCGATGGACGGCTCGCTGCTCCGCCCGGGCACCGTGACCTCGACCGCCATCGTGACCGGCGCTTTCGGCAACGTCTCAGTCAGCGGCGGGATCATCAGCGCGAAGAATACCGGCGCGGACCTAGCAGCCGGCGATAAGGTTTTCGTCTTCTATTATCCGGCCGCCGGTATTTGGTACGTGATTACGGCCGCAGCCGGCGGCGATACGGCCATCGTGACCGCCAAGAGCGCCTATCCCGAAGAGGGCTACTGTTGGTGGCAGGGGCAGGTCGCGCTGCCGAACCCCGACGCGACCGGATACTGCAGCGATCAATTCCCCGACAACACGGCGTGTTGGCTCGTGGTCCTCAATAAGGCCATCGGCTCGACCGGATACGTCAAGGGCATGCTCCGGGTCGGCGAGCACTATATCGGCCGCCGCGTCGCCACGCTCGAGGGCGGGACCGACATGTACGCCGTGCAAGTACCGGAGAACATGACGTTCCCGCTCACGCTCGCGCTCGGCAGCCCGCTCGCGCCAGGGGCAAGCATCTCGAGCGTCACGATACCGAGCGGCGAAAGCGTGACGATCAAGAACCAGTCGACCGACACTACGCTCTATAACGGCGATAAAGTTCTCATCTCACGCAACGCCATCGACGACAAGTTCTATGCGGTCAAGAGTGGCGGCGGCAGCGGCAAAACGTGGGCCGCGTTTGCAGCCGACGATATCGCCGCCGGCGCATCGGGCGACGTACTCTTGCCCGACTCGTCGATTGGCGTGGGCGGGCTCGTGACCGCGACCAATTGGAGCTACAACGCCGCCGCCAAAAACGGCAATCAAATCCTCGTGTGGGTCGACGCCTACGACGGGCTCTACTATTTCGTTTGCGTCAAGAAAACTGCCCCGCGACGTTTCCGGGGCCTACTCAACGCGGTCATGCTCTCGACCGATTCGACCGGCACGGCAACCAGCATTGTCGCCACCGACGGCGACGCCGCCGGCATTACGACGGTCACCATTCAGAACCCCTATGGGCTTGAAGGGACCGCCAGCGACGCCGTGCTCTTCGAGCAGGACTACTCGAGCGGCTCACTCACTTATTTTTGCTCGCAAGTGCTGCACAAAAAACACAGCATGCTCCAAGAAGAGGAATTTGCCGACGGCATCAACTTCAAGGCCCGCACGCGAAACATTGTGTTCATGGGGGCGTCGGCGGCGCTCACCGAGACGACGCTATTCTCGACGTACGTCAAGACGTTCGTGACCAACGTACTCATGGCGTCGGGCTCGCTCAAGGAATATCAAGCCGACTACCGCGTGTTCGATACCGGCACCGTGACGCCGACGCCGAGCGTGGTCATTACGCCGACGAGCGTGCTGGCCGTGACAAATGTGTCCTTCGTTGGCGCAGATATGTATGAAGAGTTCACCCGGCTATACGTGTGGGATACCGGCGCAATTACGGATACTCTAGTTATCGAGGGCACCGATTGCCCGGAGGGTTAGCGTGTGGGCGTCTTACAGTTACAAACCGGCAAGCTGCTCGTGAGGGGCGGGCTCTTGGCGATGGACGCCGCTTGCTGTTGCACGCCCCCGGTCTACCACTGCGCCGATTGCGAGATTTTCTACGGGACGATTGAGTTCGGAGTCACGTGGGCCAGTTTCTTCGCCAACAACACCGAAATCCCGACCAGCGAAGTCATCAGCAATACGGTCGTGAGCCGTGTCATCGTCGAAATCACCGACGACGTGAACGACCTGCTTTCGCAGGCGCTAGTATGCCATTGCGTCGAGCAGGACTTCAGTTGCTCGCTTGTCTGCGACGGGCCCGTGCTCGGCGATCCCGGGCTCTTGTACGCCCTCTTCTGCGATCATCTAGTTTACAACGGCAGCCCGCCCTACAAGTTTATCTGCGGCGGCACGTGCCTAAGCTACGGCCCCGACGCCACGCACCCGAATGCCCCGTACAACTACGGCGACGGGGACCCTTGCATTTATGGCGATACGACGGGATACGGTTCAATCCCGGGCACCTGCTTTCAAGTCGACTCGACGATCACCGTAGCCGACGAGTGCTGCAAAAAATTCAAGCGGGCGTGGGAGCTCTTACTCGGCGGCGACGACGGCATCCCCGACGACCATCTGCCGGTTGGCGCACCGCACGGCGACGGCTACCCCGACGACGGCGATCAGGGTTCGCACGAAAACTGTACTTGGGAAATCGTCGCGTTCAACAAATGCAACTTTCCCGACGTACACTACGACATCAACTACCACGACGACCTACCGATACAGCTCTGCCAAGTGCACGGCGGCGATATGCGGATTATCGCGTTCGTGACTCGAAATTGGTATCCCTCGTCGCTCGCCACGGTCGCTCCGAGCAGCCAGCTATATTGGTGGGTCATCTTGTATATCAAAGCAAATAATATGCGGCACGCGGCGCTCTACCAGTCGCCGGCCCTCGTGGATATTGTCGACGCGGATAACGTGACCTGCGCCCGCTCGCAAGGCATCTTCCAAATGACTAAGGTCCGCGAGCTCTATTACAACGACTACTATCCGTCGAGTATTTACGAAGTAAAAACGTGTGACTTCCCTTTGCATATTTACCTCACGGCTATCTAATGGCAAAGCAAAACGGCCTAGAGTGCCAATTCGTGACGACGCGCGGGGCCGATGGGCTCTACTATCACAGGTCGGCCTGCGGGCTCGAAACGCGATTCTCGATAGGTCCGAACTATACGAGAATGTGCGACCGCTCGTGCGAGCAGGTCACGCGCCCCGGCGACCGGCTCAAGGCCTACCTCGAGCGGCTCGGGATTCGGGGCGTCGTCACGGTCGCCGCCAAATTCGACAAGAAAACCGGCAAGGGCTGCGGCGGCTGCAAGGCGATTCAAAATCTAATGAACCTGCACGGCGTGAGCGGCTGCCGCGAGAATCGCGCTCGTTTCCTAGCCCATATGCGGCAGCGGTACGACAAGATACCGCTCGCCAAGCGGGTCATCATGCTCGCCAAGGCCGTGCTCTTGTCGATACCGGCCGGGCTCGCGTGGAAGCTCTCACCGACCGACCCGCTCGGGTCGCTTTTCGACCTAGCCGTCGACGCCACCGAGCTCGAAATCCTCGAGCGCAACAACAGCAAAAAGAGCTGCCTCTTTTACGACCCCTACCGCCTATCGCCGAGACCCGGAAAATGAACGGATTCATTCTCGCCCTGCTACTGGCCGTCGCCCCCGCTCCGCCGCCGCCGGCCCGGGCCACGCTCACGAACATCGAAATTCACGACGGCGATACGTTCGTGGCGGATATCGAGCTCGGGTTCGATATCGTGCTCGCGCGGCAAACCGTGCGCATCTTCGCGTTCGACGCATGGGAAATCACCCGGCAGCGGCAGACGGTCAAAATCACCGACGAGGAGCTCATCAAGGGACGACTCGCCAAGCAGGCCCTCGAGACGCTCTTCGAGCCGGCCGTCGTGAGCGTCGCCGAGAGCGGCAAGCGCGACCCGTACGGCCGCCGCAGCTTGTGGGTATTCGTGAACGGGCAAGAGGTTGGCGCAATCATGCGGGCCGCCGGACACGAGCGAACGGCCGCCGTCCCCTAAAAGTAGAAAACACGCCTTGCCGCATTTCAGTCGGCCGGCTAGAGTGTACCGCGTTAGGGGACACCCCCGCCCATTGCACGGAGCGCGACTATGACTAGTGGAATTATTCCACGTTCTCTTGCCGATTGTGCCCTCGAGATCAACAAGCTCGGCGAGCGGCTTGCCGGCAACATGCTCGAAATCGGCCGCCACGCCGCCGACGCTCGAGAGATTCTTCGCAAGAACCCCAGCTTGCCTACCTTCAAAGCATGGGTCGCCGATAACGTCGACTTCGACCTATCGTACGTGTACGGGGCGATCCGCTGCCACGAGCGGTTTGGAGGCCGCGAGCGGCCCTCGATACCCGTGACCGGCCTAATGATGCTCAGCAATCAGGACGTGCCCGACGAGGCCGTCAGCGAGGCCCTAGCACGATCAGGAGAGGGCGAGCGGCTCACCGTGGCCGCCGTGCGGCAGATCATCAGCGACGCCCGCCGGGCCGCCCTGCCGGGGGCGGAACCCGAAAACCGCGACGAGCAGCCAGAAATCGACTACGACCGGCCGGCGGACCCCGAGCCGGAACCCGAAGACGACCAAGATGATAATGATAAGTCGCCCGATGATGATTCGCGGCCATTTCTGCCGAGGGCGGAGCAGGGCGCAATCAAGTTCTACATCCGGGCCGGCAAAGAGGCCTTGCGAGAGGCCCTCGAGGGCATCGGCAAGCACCCGGCACACGTGCGGCTATTCGTAGCCAACGAGCTGCGGGAGTTTATTGGCGAGCTCACTGGCGAATAACACGGAGGACGACCGATGCAAACAGTTTCGCACGAGGCGATGGTCGCGCACGTTCTCAAGCTCCAAGCAGAGGGCAAGAAACAGTGTGAGATTATCGCAATCACCGGCTACAAGCGGCACCGCGTGCAGGCCATTTTCAACGGCAGGCTCGAAGAGCCGAAGCCACCCAAGCGCAAGGAGCGCGACGAGCAGCAAACCAACGACCAGCGGAACGCCAAGCAGCGCGATACCGACCGCCGCCGGCGAATCATCGACCGCATGGTATGGAATGGTAAGAGGCTCGACGAGATTGTCAGCGTGACCGGATTCACGCTGGCCTACATTAAGAACTACATTGCCGGGGCCAACGCCGACTCGCTCAAGGTAGCGCGGTCGCCCGTGCTATGCCCGAAGTGCAATCGCAAGTCGTACTATATTCCCTGCCAGTCATGCCCGGCCGAAAACAAGCTGCGGCGGACACTGCAGGGCGGCGAGCGGCTGCACGCCGACGATTGGAAAGAGGACGGGAGCTTGCGACTAGCCCCCGAGACCATAGCAGCGATGGAGTCGCTTGGGATTACTTGCACAATACCACGTAAGGATACGGACGATGGACGAACAGCAAAGAGGCCGGCTCGTGTTGGGTCGACGGCAGGGCGAATCTATTAGCCTATTCGTCGGCGACGAGGCTATCACAATTACCCTGCAGGAATGCACAATGGGCCGGGCCAAAGTGGCAATCGAGGCCACCCGCAAGGTCAAGATTATGCGGCACGAGCTGCTCGACCCGGTTACCGGCCTGCCGCGCCGCGAGCGAGAGGAGCGAACGAAATGAGCGACGACGTAATCCTAACAATCGTGACGCTGATTTTCTTGGCGTACGTTTTTACACAGAGAGACTAGCGACCATGACGAAAGTGAAAGCACCATCGCAGCAGTGGGCGGCGTGGCTCAAGTTCAACATGAAAAAGCACGGATACTCAGCGATTGGATTCGCCGCCGAGGTCGGCGTTTCTCGATCCGCCGTGTATAAGTGGACGAGCGGGTCCTCTATCGCGCCGCTGGATACGTGGCCCAGAATTGCCGCAGCGTTCGATATGCGCGATTGGCGTGGCATGCTGCCGCCCGCCGGGTTTGGAAAAAAATAGTCGAGCTGCCCTTGCAATCGTGTCGACAGATAGTAGACTACACACACCGGACGACGTACGACCGGGAAACAAACAGTTTACACGGGGAAACGCAATGCAAGACTCGATTGACTACAAGCTCGATATCGTGGAAGACGCCGACGCGGGCGTCGAGCTCTCGCTTAATTACTTCGTTGACTTCGAGGTCAACAACCGCGCCACGGGTCCCGGCGAAGTCGACGTAATGGGGTGGGAGCTGCTCGAGGTTATCACGCTACTCGACGGCCACCCGATTGCGACGACGGTCAACGACGCGGGCTTTCTTATCGGGGCGCGACTCCGCTTCGAGAACTACCTCAAGACTGAGTCGGGCCGAGAGGCCGTTCAAAAGAAATGCTTTGCCCGCTTCGAGGCCGAGCAGCAAGAGCTGCGCGAGACCTATCAGCAGTGGCGCAACGAAGCTCGTCGCGGCGCATAGCTCTTTTCCCCGGCGGGCCGGCAAGATGTCGGCCGGCTCGCCGGATTCTTTCAACTCAATCACGTGGAGCACTACGCAATGATTCACCCGGACATGCAATTTGACGAGCCCGTCGACTATCAACAGCAGGCCGCCGAGACCGAAGTCGCCCAGCTCGAGGCCGATGAGACCGCCGTTATCGCCTACCCCGTGGCCGACGGGCAGATTGCCGTGTGGCGCGAACGGTACATGCCGCTGCAGATCGTCGACGTGAACGACGCCGAGCAGGTTGCCGCCGTCGCCGAAGGGCTCACCGCGCTCGTCGGCCCGCGCCGCCAAGTCGAGAAGACCCGGAAGCGACTCAAGGCCGCGAGCCTCGACTACGGTCGCCGCGTCGACGCTGAAGCCAAGCGCATCACCGCCGGCATTGTCGAAATCGAGGCGCACCTCGAGGCCGAGTATCTCAAGGTCACTCGAGAGAAAGAGCGGCTCGCCGCCGAGCTCAAAGAAGCCATGCGGCAGGCGACCGTCGACCGGCTCGTGAAGCTGCACGCCGTGGGGCTCAACCCGCCGTTCGACGACGTTGCCGCCATGACGACCGACGAGTTCGAGGCCGTGCTCGCCGAAGCGACCGCAGCCC
>Ga0315288_10007242_pt1 | contig 14067 bp, 11 predicted proteins | sample YL17G11_20_MG_FD_203454 | JGI IMG/M metagenome (GOLD analysis project Ga0315288, IMG submission 203454) | Sediment microbial communities from Yellowstone Lake, YNP, Wyoming, USA - YL17G11_20 | ecosystem: Environmental > Aquatic > Freshwater > Lake > Sediment | place: USA: Wyoming | collected... | reverse complement strand
CGCGCGCAAGCCCGGGTGAGGCCCTGAAGGCCGGCCTTCGCTGCGGAGTAGTTCGCACGCATGGCATCCCCCATGCGCCCGGCATCCGATGCCATGTTGATAATACGCCCCCACTTGCGCCTGGCCATGTCGCGGATGACGGCCTTCGTGCAGAGAAACGCGCCTTTGAGAGAGATGTCCACGCAGTCGTCCCAGTCCGACTCCCTCATGAACGTGATGAACTGGTCGCGCAGGATCCCCGCGTTGTTCACCAGGATGTCGATCCGGCCCAAGGCTTCGAGGACGACGGCGACCATCCCCTTCACTGCCTCGGCGTCCCGCACATCAGCCGCGAACCCCTGGGCGGAGGACCCGAGCGCGCGGATATCACTCAGCGTCCGCTCCGTCTCCTCGGTGACAGCAAGGTCGTTCACAGCGATGGCACAGCCGCTCGCGGCGAGGCGAAGGGCTGTGGCACGCCCGATGCCTCGCGACGCGCCGGTGATGAGGGCGACGCGGCCCGAATGCTCGCTCACGCGGGTTCCTCCAATCGGACCAGCGTCGCGACGGCCACCACGATTCCGCCATGCCGCGAGATGGCCGCATGGAGCTTCTCGCAGGGCGGACGAGACGCGGGCAGGCGCACCTCACACCGACCGGGCCCGCGATCGAAGACCTCGATGTCGTGCCACGTGGTGCCCGGGCGCAGGCCGGTGCCGAGAGCCTTCATGGCCGCTTCCTTGACTGCGAGATGGCGCGCCGCGAACATCGGTCGGCCCGGGTCCTGTCCGATGCGAGCCAACTCCCTGTCCGTCAGCGCTTTGGATAGGAACCGGTCGCCATGGCGCTCGATGAGGGTCGCGATGCGATCCACCTCGAGAACGTCCACGCCGATGCCAATGACCTCTTCAGCCACGGATGTGTCTCCAGACGCTGGGGTCGCGCCGGCCTATCCGTTGGACCGGCCGGAGAGCAGGGAGTTGCGCGGCGACTCACGACCGGCCGGCAAACCGCTCGACGTCCTCCACCGAGACGGCTCCGTCCACCGTCGCGGCTACCTGCTCGATGTCAACGCCCAGCTCCCTGGCTCGACGTCGCGCGGCAGGGGTGGCGCGCACGCGGGAGCCGGCGCGCGCACCAGCGTCCCGCGACTCCGAGCGCACCGCCACCAGGGCGTCCGAGCCGGATGACTCCTTCAGCGACGCCATCAGGGCCGCGTTCGTGGCCTCGTAGTCCGGCAGGGCCTCGCCCTCGGCGGCGATGACGCCGATGACGCAATGGACCGGGACGATGCTCTTCTCCGGAGCAACGATCGTCCGCAGGATCCCCTCGGCCTCGCTCTCGTAGTCGAAGGTGATCTTGTCGGAGATGATCTCGACCACCGGCTCCCCGAGCGCGACAGGGTCGCCCTCCTGCTTGAGCCATTTGCCGATGGTGATCTCCTCGATGTTGGCATCGAGTCGGTCGATGGAGATCGTGAAAGCCACGGGAACAACGCCTCCATTGGCCCCGCGCGGGAAGTGCGCGGGGAGAAGTGGGCCCGACCCCACTTCCTACTTTGCCAGGTTCGCGTCGCGTCGTAAAGGAAGCCGCCTGCCTTTGGCGGCAGGGAAGTGGGCTCTGAGGCGGCGAACGTCACCGCCGACACAGCGGAGTCCTACCGAGGGGAGCATGGCCATGGAGCAACGCCTGCGAGCAGGGTACGGGGATAGCATTCTGACGCCGGAGCTGGGCGCGGGCCTCGTGGGGTACGGCCCCTACCTGGACCGGAACGCCGAGGTGGTGCTCGACGACCTCAAGGCGCGCGTCGTGGCGGTTGAGGACGGCCGGACATGCGTTGTGGTCATCGTCTGTGACCTCATCGGGTTCACAATCGACACCTCAGACGCCATCCGAGACCGTATCGCCGCGGATCTCGGCGTGCCGCGGTCGCATGTGATGCTGTCGTGCACCCACACCCACTCCGGTCCCGCGACGCTCCCGTTCCGCGCGATGGCCGCGGTGGACAGTGGCTACCTCGAATGGGCGTCCGACAGCATCCTCAGCGCCGTCCGCCGAGCGCGCGCCGATCTCAAGCCGGCCGACGTCGCATGGGCGCGTACCGTGCCGGAGCCCATCGGCCACAACCGACGGAGGGGGACGTTCGAGCCGATCGACCCGTTCCTTCGGACGGCGGCGTTCGTCCGGGAGGACCGTACCCTCCACATCTGTGCGTACTCATGTCACCCTGTGACACTGGGTGCGTCGAAGGCTATCTCCGCCGACTGGCCTGGCGCAACAGCGCGGGCGTTCGAGCTGTCCGGCGACCGCGCCCTGGTCCTGCAGGGCTACTGCGGCGACATCGACCCAGTCACCAACCGGAACGCATGGGGGCAGGGGACTATCGAGGACCTGAACCTCATGGGCCACATCATCTGCACCCGCGCGCGCAAGGCCGCCGCGCGGGCTCCGCGTCTAGGCGACGCCGCTGTGGCGGCATACGAGGAGCGGATCGAGCTGCCTCTCGACGTTCCCGCGTCTTCGGAGGCGCTCGACGCGCACCGCGAGTGGTGGGCCGGACGCATGTCGGACGGGAGGAACGCTCGATTGATCGCGGAGTGGCTGTCGGACGCGCAAGCCAACCGCGAGCGGGCCCAGACGCACCCCGTCACCAGCGATGTGCCGGTCGCTGGCTTGCGCATCGGCGGGGGGATGCTCGTCGGCCTGCCGGGGGAGGTGTTCTCGGGCTACGCGGAGGTGATCGGCACGGAAGGAGCCGTTTCCGCGCCGGTCGGGTTCTGCAACGGCGACGTCGGCTACATTCCGACGGCTGACGCCTATGCGGACCTGGGCGATTACGCCTGCTACCTGGCCCCGAAATACTATGGGATCTTCGCGTTCCGGCCGGACATCGAGACGACGGTACGCGAGGCGCTCGTGCGCGCCTCGCGGGCTCTCGCGGAAGACGCGGAAGCGGTTTGACCCGCCGAAGCGCGCTCCTCTATACTGACCCGGCGGACGGGATGGCCTGGCCGATGGCGACATGCACAGGCGCCACTGAAGAGAGGCTGCATGGGCGACAATGGGGAACGAAGGCGGTCGAAGCGTACGGATGCCGGCCTGCCCGTGGAGCTACCCGGAGGCGTGCCGGCCCGGACCCTGAACATGAGCGCCAAGGGCGCGTACTGCGTCGTCGACCACGAGATCCCGGCGTTCACGAAGCTGGACCTCGTAATCCATGTTCCTGTCAGACCATCTGAGCCACCGATCACTGTGGCGTGCTCGGGTGTCGTCGTCCGCTACGACCTCGTCACGGACGAGGCGGGACGGGAACAGCACTGCATAGCGATCTACTTCGAGTGGATCTCACCGCGCGCCCGGCAAGTCCTGGAGGCGTTCGTCGGCCAATGATGCGCGAGGTCATGTCCGATGGCTAACCGTCGTCGCCCGAATCCCGGCATCCTATCGAGTCCAGACATCGGGGTGGATGCGGGGTCATTCCGCACGCGCATGGCCATCGCGGGGCAGGGCGTTGTGGTGGACGAGGCCTCGCTCGTAGCCATCGATACACAGCGAGGCGGGCGCATCGTCGCGGTGGGCGATGCGGCCCGCACGTACGAAGAGCAGGACCTGCCTGACATCCGCGCGGTGCGGCCCATCCGCGCCGGAGTCATCGCGGACTTCACGCAGGGGGCGCGGATGTTCCAGCGGTTCGTACGGCGCGCCCTGCCGGACCGAACGCTGCTTGGGCCGCGCGCGGTCGCGACGCTGCCCACGGAAGCCACCGCCGTCGAGCACACCGCGCTCCATGACGCTCTGAGAGCCGCCGGGTGCCGGATGGTGGTCATCATCGACCAGCTCCTTGCCGCCTGGGTGGGCAGCGGGCTCTCGACAGGGGAAGAGGGCGGAAGGGTCGTCTGCAACATCGGTGCGGGCGCGACGGACATCGGAGTGATCGCTCGAGGGCGGGTCGTCTTCGGGAGGACGCTGCGGTACGGCGGGGGCGACCTGGATGAAGCGCTCCGCCGCGCCGTCCGGCGACGCTACGGGATCCTACTGCCGAGCGCGGCGGCCCGTGCACTCAAAGCGCGACTGGGCGCGATCGACCCCTCACTGGTTGACGAGGCGATGCTCTGCGGCTGCCCGCTCCCGTTGGACATGGAGCGCACTCTCTCCCCGGCCGCCCTGTGTGCGCTGACCGATGTCCTCGCCGCTGCGCTCTCACCCATCGTCCGTGAGCTGGAGTGGATGGTGGAGGACCTGACGCCCGAGCGCCTTTCCCAGATCGCGGGCACGGAGCTCGTGCTGACGGGCGGGGGCGCGATGCTCCGGGGTACGGCCGAGTACATCGGCCACCGCATCGGGCTCCCCACAGTCGTGGCGCGCGATCCGCGCCAAGCGGCCATCATCGGGCTGAACGCCATGCTCCAGAACTTCGACGGACTGAGCGAGGACGGGAAGCGGTTCCGACGCTTGTCAGGGCCATCGGGGCGACGGGTCCCGAGCTGAACGGTGGGTGGTCTCCTGTGATCCGTATCGGCACATCCGGCTACAGCTACGACGATTGGATCGGTCCCTTCTACCCACCGGGCCTGAGCAAGGGGGCTTTCCTACGTTTCTACTCGCAGCGGTTCTGCACGGTCGAGGTGAACATGACCTACTACCGTTTGCCGGCCCCCAGCCAAGTCGCTTCCTGGTGCCGGCGCACGCCCTCGTCCTTCGACTTCGTCATCAAGGCCCACCGCAGCCTCACGCATGAACGAGCAGCAGATGCTCCCGGCGGCGCGGCGCGGGATCTGCTGGCGTCGATTGGCCCGCTGGTCGAGGAGGGGCGCCTGGGCGCCGTCCTCGCACAGTTCCCGAACAGCTTCCGGCCCGATGACGCGGCGCGCGAGTACCTCCAGCGGCTCCCGGCAGCTCTCGCGGGGACGCACGTCATCTGCGAGTTCCGGCATGCGGAGTGGGCGACGGACGAGACCCTCGCCCTCCTTACATCGCTGGGCATGGGGTACTGCTGCGTTGACGAGCCGCGCCTGCGTGGGCTCATGCCGCCGCTCGCGGTGCGGACCTCACCCATCGGCTACGTCCGTTTCCACGGCCGGAATGCGTCGAAGTGGTACTCGCATGAGGAAGCCTATGAGCGGTACGACTACGGGTACAGCACCGCGGAGCTGACGGAGTGGGTCGGGGGAGTGAAGGAGATCACCGAAGGAGCGGAGGGAACCTACGTCTTCTTCAACAACCACTACCAGGCGAAAGCGCCGGCGAATGCCATGATGTTCGCGGACTTGCTTCTCGAAGCCGGCCTGGGAATCGCCGCGCCGCAGCAACAAACTGGCCGGCCGCCCCTTCGCGCAAAACGGCACGACGCTCTCACAGGCGAACTGAGGCTAGGCGATGACTGACAACTGGGTCACAACGGCGACCCGTGGGCCAGCCTCTTCACGTTGACCGCCTGGGGACCCTTGTCGGTCTGCTCAATCTCGAACTCGACCTCTTCGCCCTCTTCAAGGGTCTTGAACCCATCCATGGCGACGGAGGAGTAGTGGACGAAAACGTCCTTCCCGCCACCCTCAGGCTCGACGAACCCGTAGCCTTTGTGGTTGTTGAACCACTTTACGCACCCGCGCACCGTGCGACACTCCTAACGTACCCGAGCTGAGGTGACAAACCCTCTGATAGACTAGGATACTCAGGTCGGATCGCGGGCGTCAAGGCCGATCTTGTCTTACCGCCCACGAATGGTTAGAATAGTGTATACGGGGGTAAAGGCGCCCATGTAGTGTAGCCGCGACCGCTGACGTCGCTGCCAGGGGAGGGAGATTGCTATGAGACACGCCGGATCTCCGGCTGTGCGCATCATTCTCGGGATCGCCTTACTCGCCTGCATTGCTCTCGGTGCTCCAGCTCCTGCCCGCTCCGATGACGAACTGTCCCCCTTTGGCAAACTGGCCTCCACACCCAGCCGCCTGACTATGTTCAACGCCCATGACGATGCCCGTCAGGGCGCGTACAACTGCTCGAAGGAACGCGAGGTCATCGAGGCTGCCCTCAAGCAGACGCGAGCCTTCCTGACCCTCCACCCGACCAGCGACTACTCCGACAACTCTCTCTTCCACATGGTCCGGATCGCGTCCCAGGCGGACAACCTCCGTCAGCAGATGGAGGCGACGCAGCAGTTGCTGGAACAGTTCCCGACCAGCGACCTGGCGGACGATGCGCTTTGGTTCATCGCATCCCACGTCGCCGTCGACTCCGACATGTATGACAAGGCCACCCTACTTGAGCGCCTGATCGGCGACTACCCGACCAGCGGGTACATGCCGCGCGCGATGGCGGCCCTCACGGACACGTACCGCCAACGAGGGAATCTTGATGCGGCCGTTCGAGTGGCAAGGGCATTCGCCAACGCCTTCCCTCACGCCGATGGGGCGCCGCCGGCGCTACTCGGCATCGCCGACAGGCTCCGCGACCAGGGGACGTTCGATGGGGCCATCGAGACGTATAACGAAGTGCTGAAGCGGTACCCGTTCAGCGATCAGGCCGATGATGCCCTGTTCGGGATCGCGACATGCTGCCGGAGCCAGCAGGCGTGGGGACCGGCATACGACGCGTACACGCAGCTCATGAGGCAGTTCCCGGGGTCGCCGCATGTGGCCGCCGCCATGCGCGAGCTGAACAACCGGACCCCCGGCCAGTTCGATCTCAACCAGGAGTTCCCGAGCGCGATCGCCGCTCGCATGTACCAGCAGGCTGAGGAGCTGCGGGGCATGCGCCGTTTCGCCGACGCCGTGTCTGCCTACCAGCAGATCCTCATCAGCTTCCGCGGAACCGACTGCTATGACGACTCGCTCTTCGACATCGGGCGGTGCTTCGAGCAGCTCGACCTTCTGGGTATGACGTTGAGCCAGGCCAACGGCCCGGAGGATCGTTTCTCGCGGCTGAGAGAGTGGCGCGATGCCACAGGAATGGGTGCCGTCCCCGAGGGCGAGATCCGCGCGACGGGCGATGCCGTGTCGGCCTACCTGATGCTCGCCAACAACTTCGTCGGCAGCCCGCTCCGCGATGATGCCTACCATCGCATCCAGGAGCTCTTCAAAGAGCGGAAGATGGCTGAGGAAGAGGCGATGGTGTGCCAGGAGCTGCTGCTGCGTTTCCCGGGCACCGAGTTCCAGTGCGACGCGCTGCACGCCGTGGTGGCCTGGTACGCCCGTAAGGCGCCTTACCCGGAGTGCCTGGACTGCTACAAGGCCCTCTCACGCGCCATGCCCGTGCTGTTCCCCTCGGAGGTCGGGACGTCCGAGCAGGAGTTCAAGGCGATGATGCGCTTCTACGCGAGCGAAGTCGACTTGGCGTATGACGAAGCCGAGAAGAGGTTCATCGGTTACACCTATGCGCCGGCCGACCTGATCGATGACGCGGTCTACTACATTGGCGACCTGGACGTCTCCTACGGTCGTACCAAAGAGGGGGCGAAGATGCTGTCGGCGCTGCTGTCTCGCCCGCAGTCGGACGAGGCCGCGTTCGCCCTGTTCAGCCTTGGGCGCGCCTACGAGCGCCTAGGCGATCCAGCGAAAGCCACCCAGATCTACCAGAAGCTGTCCACCGACTATGCGCTCAGCGGCCTGGCCGATGACGCGGCGAAGTGCCTGTCGGAGTTGACCGGTGAGACGCCGCCGACCGATGTGTCCGCATACGCCCAGCAGGCCGAGGCCCTCGTTGGCAAGCCGGTTTCCACCTACGACGTGTACGTGGGGGACAACGTGGTCGTGTTCTGTCCATTCGGGTACACGGGCATGATGCGCGCATACAACCTGCCCAACATCTGGGACACCGCCCAGGGCTGCCTCGCGGAGTGGACCGGCGAACCCGAACGCCTGGCCACTCGCCAGGTGATCGTGATGGACACCGGCCCGGAGGCGACCGCGGGGAGCGTGATCCGGCTTCCGGTGTCCGCTCTTGGTGACCCGCCGCAGTGGGATGTTGGCCTGTCGCAGCTTGCACAGAACTTCATGGACGCGCCGAAGATGAAGCTCGTCCGCGAGATGGGCGAGCCGATGCTTGCGGGGTTCGTTAGCGTCGCGGCCGCCAGTCTGCAATACGACTTGGTGAGCGAGACGCGGGACACCATCGGGAACGCGTCCGCCGTGAAGCTGCCCTTCGAGAACCTGATCCGGCAGCGTGATGAGCAGCTCGCGGCGCTGAGCACCTACGAGGATGGCGGCGCCGATCCCGATGCGCTCACGCCCGGAGCCGCCGGCGGCATGCTGCTCTCGATCCTGGATGACACGGGCACCAGCAAGGGGCTCGTCGACTGGTCGCCCTTCAAGCGGTTCTTCTCGGCGATGGACCGGTTCGGGCCCGACATCGATCGTGCGGCGTCGGAGCGGGACCGCACGGTGCTCTTCGTGCGCTGCATGAACGAGGCGTTCAACACCGATCTCACGCAGGCGTTCATGGACTGGGGCTTCGACATCCGCCCTGGGGATGCGCGTGAGGTCGCCAGCGCCACTAGATAGGGCCTGTGGTGAGCGGATGTGGGCGAGCTGACTCGTAGGGAGCTTCTCGGCCGGGCATGCCGGCTCGGCGGGTGCGTACTGGTGGGCGGGGTCGTGGGGGGCCGGGCGATCGCGGCGGGCGCGGAAGGCCTTGTCAAAGCCAGATACTGGCAGCCCATGCCGGGCAATGTCGTTCGCTGCCAGCTTTGCCCTCGTGGATGCGTGGTCGCGTGCGATGAGCGCGGCTTCTGTGGCGCGCGCTGCAACTACGACGGCACCTACTACACGATGGTCTACGGCAAGGTCGCCGCTCAGAGCATCGACCCGGTCGAGAAGGACCCCCTCTTCCACTTCAAGCCCGGTATCTCGACCTACGCCGTCGCTACCGCCGGCTGCAACCTCGACTGCAAGTTCTGCCAATCGTGGCAGATCGCCCAGTCGCGCCCCGAGGATGTCGAGACGGAGACGATGACCCCGGCCCAGGTAGTGGACCGCGCGGTGCAGCATGGCTGTAAGGCGATGGCATACACGTTCACGGAGCCGGTGAACTTCATCGAGTTCACCCTCGCCATCGCGGAGGAGGCGCGCAACCGGGGCATGCTCAACATCTGCCACACGGGCGCCTATGTGAACTCGGCTCCGCTCACGGACCTGTGCACAGTGATGGACGCCTTCAACGTGGACCTCAAAGGGCCGACGGACCAGTTCTACCGAGATGTCTGCGGGAATGCGAAGCTCCGCCCGGTGGCGGAGGCGATCTGCACCATCGCGGGGCAGGGGAACCACTTGGAGCTGACGACACTCGTTCTGCCCACCCTGAACGACGATGTGGCGTCCATCCGGGAGATTTCGAAGTGGATCGCCACCACCCTCGGGCCGGACGTCCCTTACCACCTGACGAAGTTCTTCCCACAGTACAAGCTCAAGAACCTGCCCGCCACGCCGAACGCGAAGCTGGAGGAGCTGCGCAAAGTAGCCTTCAACGATGGGGGCCTGAGGTACGTCTACATCGGGAACGTGCCGGGGCATGGTGGGGAGTCAACCTATTGCCCCTCCTGCAGCCAGCGGCTCATCTGGCGCGTCGCGTACGATATCCGCGAGAACCTGATCCGGGGCGGCAAGTGCCCCAAGTGCGGGCAGAAAGTCCCCGGGAGATGGTGATATCGTGAGCGTCGCACGGCCCAATCGACGCGCATTCCTCCGCAGTGTCAGCACGCTCGGCGTTGGTGCATGGGCGACGGGGCGCTGCGCCTACGCTGTTTTCGCCCAGACGCCTCGGCCGGATGAGATGCCGAAGGTGGCGGTCATCCGTAGCTCGGGGCTGGCCGACGCCTCGGGGGGCGCAAAGCAGAGCCGCTTCGGTGCGCTCATCGACACCGGGATGCGCTACCTCGGGCTGTCGTGGCGCGACGTGGTTAGCCCGCAGGATACGGTTGGCATCAAGGTCAACTGTCTGGGCGGCATGACCATCTCCACTCGGCCGGAGCTTGCCTACGCGGTCGCCGAGCGCGTGTGCGCGGCGGGGGTTGCCCCGGATCGGGTCATCGTGTTCGACCGAGAGGACCGCGAGCTGATCGCCGCCGGCTACGAGCCCTGTCGAGACGTGGGCCGTGTGCAGTGCTACGGCACGGACACCTCCCCAGGCGGGTACGAAGAGCGCCTGACGGAGTCGTTCTCCGTCGGCGTGCGCCTCAGTACCATCGTCACCGAGCAGTGCACGGCGCTGATCTCGGTTCCCGTCGTCAAGGACCACATGATCGCCGGGATGACCGGGGCGCTGAAGAACCATTTCGGCTGCATTGCGAGCCCGAACAAGTTCCATGCCGACTCGTGCGACCCCTACGTCGCGGACTTCAACGCCGCGCCGGCCATCAAGCGACGTCACCGGCTGGCCATCTGCGACGCCTCGGACATCCTCTACGAGGGCGGGCCGCAAGATAGCCCGGCGCACCACTACTCCTACGACGGCATCGTCATGGGCGTGGACATGGTGGCTACGGACACCGTGATCTGGGCCATCGTGGATGGTGTGCGGCGCGAGAAGGGGCTGGCGGCGCTTGCGGATGAAGGACGCACGCCCACGTATCTCGCCACCGCTGCTGACCGCAAGCTTGGGGTCTGCCGTTGGGACTCGATTCGGATCGGCGAGTTCACACTGTAGGTCCTCTGCCGGATGAGGAGTGCCCCATGCGCCAGTGTCGCACGAGGATCGTGTGTACCATCGGCCCCGCCTCCTGCTCCGACGACGTGTTGGCGGGAATGGTCCAGGCCGGCATGGACGTGGCACGGCTGAACTGTTCCCACGGGACGCGCGATGACCTGCGCGCAATGTTCGCGAGCGTCCGCCGGGTCGCGGCCGAGCGGCAGCGGCACGTCGGGATCATGATGGACCTCCAAGGCCCCAAGATCCGGACCGGCGCCCTCGCATGCGGCACTGTGGAGCTCGTGCCCGGAGCACCGTTGACGATCACGACGGATGATGTGCTGGGCGACGCGACTCGCGTCTCGACGACCTACGAGCACCTTCCGCAGGATGTGAAGCCCGGGGATCGCATTCTCCTTGCCGACGGCGCGATGGAGCTTCGCGTGGCGGGCGTGGCGGGCTCGGAGGTGCAGACCGAGGTCGTCGAAGGCGGCGTGCTGGGAGAGCATAAGGGGATCAATCTGCCGGGCGTCGAGCTAAGCGCGCCGTCCCTGACCGAGAAGGACCGCGAGGACCTGGCGCTGGCGGCGGAGCTTGGGGCGGACTGGGTGGCATTGTCATTCGTGCGCTCCGCGAACGACCTCAAGGTCATGCGAGAGGCTATGGCACAGTGCCACTGTGAGGCACGGGTGGTGGCCAAGCTGGAGAAGCCCGAGGCGATCGCCGACCTCGAGCGGATCCTGGAGCTCACGGATGCAGTGATGGTGGCCCGCGGGGACCTGGGCGTGGAGCTGCCCCCGGAGCTTGTGCCCATCCTGCAGAAGCGCATCGTGAGCGCCGCCAACCGCCGCGCCGTCCCGGTCATCACTGCGACCCAGATGCTCGAGTCCATGATCGATAACCCGCGGCCCACGCGGGCCGAGGCGTCGGATGTGGCCAATGCGGTGTTCGATGGCACGGATGCTGTGATGCTCTCGGCGGAGACGGCGATGGGCAAGTACCCCGTTCCGGCGGTGCAGATGATGGACCGTATCGCGTACGAGGCGGAGCTGGTCATCCTAGACGAACGAGCGTTCATCGATCGGCTCACCACGGCGCCGGACCGTGAGCTGAACGCGCTGACGCACGCAGCCTGCCAGGTCGCGGCCGAGACTCGGGCAGCGGGCATCATCGCGCTCACGCGGTCGGGCTTCACCGCGCGCCTGCTCGCCGCTTACCGCCCCACCGCCCCCATCGTCGCTGTCACACCCAGCGAGGCCACGGCTCGTCGGCTGAGCCTCATCTGGGGGATCCACCCCTTGCTGGTGAGTGAGTTCCAGAGCATGGAGCAGGTGCTCGCCGCCGTCGATCGGGCCGCGCGCGATGTGGCGGACATCCCGCCCGGCGGCACTGCCGTCGTCGTCAGCGGCCGCTCCGTACTCGATGACAGCACGACGCACATCCTGCGGCTGCACACCATCAAGGCCTGAGCGAGTCAGAACCGCATGTCGGGCATGCGCACGCTGCCTTGTTCCGGCAGCTCAACAGCGGACTGCCCCATGACGGTGTTCCTGCCGTAGAGAACGTAGACGGTGAACTTCCCCTGGCCGGGCGCTTCGAGCGCGAATGTGCCGTCCTCCGCGACCGCGCACGTCGCGACCGGATAGTCCATCAGCCCCAATCCCTCTTGGAGCAGCACGGCTCTGAGCCCAACAGCCGCAGCGCCGCCTCGGGGAACCGCACGCCCGACCACGCGGTGCACCGACTCCCGCGCCAACAGAACCTCGCACACGCCCGGCTCCAGAGCGACTTCCGGCAGGTCTACCGTGACCTGGTCGGTCAGATCCACAGCGACTGAGTAGGGGCCGGGCGGAAGACTGTGGACCTCGAAAGTGCCGCTGTAGTCCGTCTTCAGTTGGTACACGGGCAGGCTAAGCCCCCCGTACCGGAGGGAGACGCGTGCATCGGCGGCGGGGGTGACGCCGTCCACGTCCGTGATGGTGCAGACCAGCGTGCTCGACAACGGCGGAGCAGTCAGAGCCAGGTCGGCGACATCGACGCCATCCACTATGGTGGCCTCGGCGGCCGCGCTGCGCGGCAGCCGTCCCCAGACCACGTTCAAGACCCACTCGCCCGGCGCGAGGGGGCCGATACGGAAGCTGCCATCCGTCGCGACCGGCGCGCGGGGCGAGTCCCCGTCCCAATAGGGGAGCCCTGCTCTCTTCCTCTGGGCGATGACCTCGAGCACGCCGCTCGCGGGGTCATCGGGTGGCACGTCCACGCGGCCAGCCACGAACGCGCCCCGGTATAGAGTGGCGCTCACCTCATCCGCGGGCACGACGCCTGGCTGCTCCAGACGCCAGGCCCCATCGGGGAACGCGATCTGCACCTCCGTCTCCGCGAAGCCCGGCGCCCAGGCTGTCAGCGATTCGCCGCCCCAGTTCTGCGAGCGAGGGAGCACGAAGCGCCCCTGGCCATCGGTCAGGGCTCGGCGCTGAGGCCAGGGCGTATCCCACCCGGGCAGGGAGACAACCGCGCTGGGAACGGGCGTCCCGTCGGCACGGACCACGACGCCGGCGGCCGCGTCGGTGTCTTGCGGCCCGCCTCGCGTCGGGTCCGCAGGTCCCTCACGGCCCGGGCCGGGCACCGCGTTGCTGGCGGCGAGCTCCACCTCGCTGGACCCGCCTGGCGACGCCCTGACGCTGGTGCCAGCGCCGGCGACCTGAACCGTCCATGAGCCCGCCTCGGCGCCCGGAACCACGAAGTGGCCCTGGGCGTCCGTGACAACGGCCCAGTGCGAGTCCGGTATCCGCCCGGCACCCCACGCCGGCTGCACGGAGACGATCTCCCCGGCAGCGGGCCCCCCGCCTGGGCCGGTGACCGTGCCTGTGACCTCGGCAAGCTGCTCCGAAGCGATGGCAACGTCCAGCTCGGCGCCGGGTCGAACCATGACCGGGTCAGTGTAGCCGTAGAACGTAGTCGTGTCCGCCCGCCCCTCGACGTTCGATCGGCACAGGAAACGATACTGCCCCGGGGGCAGGCCGTTGATGGTGCACGTGTCATCCGGCCCAAGCGCGGACAGTGCCGACAGGATGGGCCGGTACTCGACCCCGCCGCGGTACCGCTCGACAACCGGCACGACCCAGCCGGGCCCAGCCAAGGGCTCGCCATTCGCCTGCACGACGCGGACATGAACGTTGGCGGTCCCTCCCTCCGCCGGCGGCGCCACGACGATCTCAACCGGCGAGGGCTGCCCGTCGGCCCGGACCACGGCGCCAGTGTACGAGATGTCGTCCGCCCCCGCGCGGCTGACGCGTGTGGCGGCGCTCTCGGAGGAGCTCGGCGGGGTGTCGTCCGCGCCCGCGCGGCTGACGCCAAGGCAATACCAGCCCGGCAGGTTCAGGGATAGCTCGAACGTGCCATCCGCGCGCTTCTGGCTGGGGCCGTAGCTCAGCGTCTGCGTCAGTTCAGCCATCGGGCTGATCTCGG
>Ga0315288_10007241_pt1 | contig 14069 bp, 7 predicted proteins | sample YL17G11_20_MG_FD_203454 | JGI IMG/M metagenome (GOLD analysis project Ga0315288, IMG submission 203454) | Sediment microbial communities from Yellowstone Lake, YNP, Wyoming, USA - YL17G11_20 | ecosystem: Environmental > Aquatic > Freshwater > Lake > Sediment | place: USA: Wyoming | collected... | reverse complement strand
TTCGCCCCATTTTGCGCGAGGAAGTCTATCGACACAACCACCAACGGGTTCATTCGACCACGGGCGAGATCCCTCATATCCGCTTCCAACGAGCTCTCGGAACCGGCGACACCTTCTTTCGACCCCTCACTCTCCCCGCTCCTTTTACCTCCTCCAAAGATATCTTCTGCCTCCCCGAGACAAGAACCGTGAACGCTTACCGCCGCATCGACTTCTACAACACCCCGATCCCTATGCCGCGCGTTCCCATCGGGCAGGAAGTCGAAATCCATATGGTCCCCGACCTCTCTCGGGGATCTCTCCAGCTGCGCTTCTGGTGGGAGAAGCGTATGATCCATTCCCAGGTCTTTCCTCTTAAACAGTTCCCTAGAGTTCACTTTTGAACCGTATAACAGTTCACTTTTCAACAATTGCTAACACACTCATAAAACACACTCATAAAACAGAGCCGGCTCCTTCCGCACACTCCCTCCCAGGCATTTTACCCGTTTTTCCGGCGGAAAACAAATTCCCCCGCCTTGTCCGTATCCACGACCACGGTATCCCCCTCCCGGAAGCCGCCCTCCAGAATGCGCAGGGCCAGAGGGTTCTGGATCTCCTGCTGGATGGTCCTCTTGAGAGGCCGGGCTCCGTAGACCGGGTCGAACCCCCGCCGGGCCAGCAGGTCTTTGGCCTTTTCGCTGACCTCGATGCCGATCTTCCGGTCCCCGAGCCTCCCGGCCAGCTCGCTGACCTGGATGTCCACGATCTTGTGGATGGCCTCACGGGTCAGGGCCCGGAAGATGACGATTTCATCGATGCGGTTGAGGAATTCGGGCCGGAAGGAGGACTCCAGGATCTTCCGGACCTCACGATCCATAGTCTCGTAATCCTGACTGAACTCCTTGATGACTTGGCTTCCCAGGTTCGAGGTCATGATGATCAGGGTATTGCGGAAATCGACCGTCCTCCCCTTGCCGTCGGTCAGGCGGCCGTCGTCCAGGATCTGGAGCAGGACGTTGAAGACATCGGGATGGGCCTTCTCGATCTCATCCAGGAGAACGATGGAGTAGGGCCGGCGCTTGATGGCCTCGGTGAGCTGGCCGCCTTCTTCGTATCCGACATAGCCCGGGGGAGCGCCGATCAGGCGGGAGACGGTGTGTTTTTCCATGTACTCGGACATGTCCATCCGGACCATAGCCCGCTCGTCGTCGAACAAAAACTCGGCCAGCGCCCGCGCCAGCTCGGTCTTGCCCACGCCCGTCGGGCCGAGGAAGATGAAGGAACCGAGGGGCCGGCCGGCGTCCTGGATGCCCGCCCGCGCACGCCGGACGGTGCCCGCCACGACGTGGAGTGCATCCTCTTGTCCGACGACGCGCTTGCGGAGGCTCTCCTCCATCTTGATCAGCCGGGCCGCGTCGCCCTCGAGCATCTTCGCGACCGGGATGCCGGTCCAGCGGGATACGATCTCGGCCACGTCCTCCTCGTCGACTTCCTCCTTGAGCATCTTTCCTTTCTTCTGCAGCTCGGCCAGCTCGCGGGAAAGTTCTTCCGCCTTCTTGTTTGTCTCGGGCAGTTTCCCGTAACGGATCTCCGCCGCTCGCTCCAGGTCGCCGCGGCGTTCGGCGCCCTGTTCCTCCGCCTTGAGCGAATCCGCCCGCTCTTTAAGCCTGTTCATGGCCTCGATCAGCTCTTTCTCTTTCTGCCAGCGGCCCTTGAGGCCGGCGCTTTTTTCCTTAAGGTCCGACAGGTCGCGGCTGATTTTCTCCGACCGCTCCAGAGAGCCCGGGTCTTTTTCTTTCTTCAAAGCCTGACGCTCGATCTCCAGCTGGAGGATGTGGCGCTCAAGCTCGTCGATCTCCTCGGGCAGGCTGTCGATTTCAATCCGGATGCGGGAGGCCGCTTCGTCCATCAGGTCGACGGCCTTGTCGGGCAGGAAGCGGCCGGTGATGTAGCGGTGGGAAAGAGTCGCGGCCGCGACCAACGCCGAATCCTTGATCTTGACGCCGTGGTGGACCTCGTATTTCTCCTTGAGGCCGCGGAGGATGGAAATGGTGTCCTCGACCGAAGGCTCGCCCACGAAGACCTGCTGGAAGCGCCTCTCCAGGGCGGCATCGCGCTCTATGTATTTTTTATACTCATTGAGCGTGGTCGCGCCCACGCAGCGCAGCTCGCCTCGGGCCAACGGCGGCTTGAGCATGTTGGAAGCATCGACAGCGCCCTCGGCGGCGCCCGCGCCGATAATGGTGTGGAGCTCATCGATGAAAAGGATGACCGAACCCTCACTGTCTTTGATCTCCTTGAGGATGGCTTTCAACCGGTCCTCGAACTCTCCCCGGTATTTTGTGCCGGCGATGAGCGCGCCGATGTCCAGGGCGACAATCCGCTTGTTGCGAAGCGACTGCGGCACGTCGCCGTTGGCGATGCGCTGGGCCAGGCCCTCGACGATGGCCGTCTTACCCACGCCGGCCTCGCCGATCAAGACGGGGTTGTTCTTGGTGCGGCGGCTCAGAACCTGGATGACGCGCCGGATCTCGTCCTCGCGGCCGATGACGGGATCGAGCTTCGCCAGGCGGGCGAGCTCGGTCAGGTCCCGGGCATATTTTTTCAGGACCTCGTATTTTCCCTCGGGTTGAGGATCGGTGATGCGCTGCGTTCCCCGGACGGCCATCAGGGCTTTGAGAACGGAATCCTCGGTCACGCCGTGCTGCCCCAGGATCCGTCCCATCTCGCTTGACATATCCTTGAGCATCGCCAGAAAGAGGTGTTCAGTGGAGATGTATTCATCCTTCAGCTTGTCCGCTTCTTTCTGCGCGTCGTTCATGATTTTCCGTATCGAAGCGCCCGGATAAACCTCCCCGCCGCTTGTTTTCGGCCAGGACATGAGCGCGCGCTCCACGTCAGCACGGACGGCGGTGGCGTTGACGCCAAGCTTGGCCAGCACAGAGAGGACGATATTCTCCTCCTGGACGAGAAAGCTCCAAAGCAAGTGCTCCGGCCTGAGTTCCTGGTGGCCCATGTCCTGGGCCTTGGCCTGGGCCGCATGGAAGGCGTCCTGAGACATGACCGTGAATTTATCCCATCTCATCGTTGACCTCCAACTCTATTAAAAACCGCCGCGTCGAGCGTGTCAAGCCGCGTCGATTTTTCGCTTGACAATTTTGAAAAAATTGATATTTTTTTCTTGAGAGTATTTTATGGAAGAAATAGAAATTGCCAGCTGGCTGACGCTGGACGCTATCAAGAAAAAAGCGGACATCGTGGAAACGGTCGGCAACCTCCAAACCGGGCACAGCATGTCCGTGTTCTGCATCATCGAAGACGACTATCTCGAGCTCTGCTATAGCGACTCGACGGCCAACACGCTGCGGCGCTATGAGGACCGAGAGGAGTTCGATCTGGCCCTCGAGGAGCGGAAGGAAGAGACCGGCGAAGCTCCCTACGAGGAAGAAGATTTCGATGGCGACGACGATTTAGAAGACGAAGAGGAAAAAGAATTCAAAATGGAGGACGAGTCGGATAGCTTCTGACTCTGTCCCATTCATTCCTCCCCGCCCGTAAAACCTTACCTCAATCCAGAGGTTCTCTTCCTTTTTACTTCAACTTGTCCTTGAGGCGGTTGAGAAAATTTAGGGCCTCGAGAGGCGTCATGCCGGCGAGATCGATGTTCTCGATCTCATCCCGCACTTCCCGGGACAAGGCTTCGCGCCTGTCCTCCAGGAACAGGAGGAGCTGGTTCTTGTCCCGTTTTTTCGGGGGACGATAGGCGATCCGGGGCAGGCCCTCCTCGTCCAGCTCCTGCTTCTCCAGGTTGAAGAGCACCTCGCGGGCGCGGTCGATGACCGGCCGCGGGATCCCGGCCAGTTGGGCGACATGAATGCCGTAGCTCTGGTCCGAGGGACCGGCCACGATTCTCCTCAGGAAGGTGATCTCGCCCTTCGTCTCCTTGACAGAGACATGGTAATTCTTGATGCGCCGGAGCGTCAGGGCCAGCTCGGTCAGCTCGTGGTAGTGGGTGGCGAAAAGCGTCTTGGCTTTTAGATCCTCCCTCTCGTGGAGGTATTCGGCTACGGCCCAGGCGATGCTCAGGCCGTCGAAGGTGCTGGTGCCTCGGCCGATCTCATCGAGAAGGATGAGGCTCTGCGGGGTGGCGTTGTGGAGGATGTTGGCGGTCTCGATCATCTCCACCATGAAGGTGGATTGGCCGACGTTCAAAAAGTCCATGGCGCCGATGCGGGTGAAGACGCGGTCGACGACCCCGATCGTCGCCTCGCGCGCCGGCACGAAAGATCCCGCCTGGGCCATGATCGCGATCAGGGCGACCTGCCGCAGGTAGGTGGACTTTCCGCCCATGTTCGGGCCGGTGATGATCAGGATCTGGTTCTCTTCCCGGTCGAGCTCGACGTCGTTGGGGATGAAGGGCTCGGCGGTCGTCCGCTCGATCACGGGATGGCGGCCCTCCCGGATCAGGATTTTCTCGCCGTCGTCGACCACAGGCCGGCTGTAGTTGTTCTGGGCGGCCAGCTCGGCGAGAGCCGCTAAAACGTCAAGCGCGGTCACGTGCGAGGCGATGCGCTGCAGCCGTTCGGTCTCGCGGCCGATCTTTTCCCGAACCTCGACGAACAGTCGGCCCTCGAGCTCGCCGATCTTTTCCTCGGCGGTCAGGACTTTTTCCTCGTATTCCTTGAGCTCGGGTGTAAGAAACCGCTCGGAACTGAGCAGGGTCTGTTTGCGAACGTAATCGGGAGGAACGAGATGCAGGTTCGCTTTGCTGACCTCGATATAATAGCCGAAGATTTTGTTGTAGCGGACCTTGAGCGATGATATGCCGGTCCGCTCCCGCTCCTTCTTTTCCAAGAGGGTGAGGAAGGACTTCCCCGAGCGGCTGATGGAACGCAACTCATCCAGTTCGGCGTCAAAACCGTCCTTGATGATCCCGCCCTCGCTGAGGAGAAAGGCCGGCTCGTCCAGAATAGCCCGATCGATGAGCGCCACGATGTCCTCCGCGTTGTCCCAGGATGCGGCCATGCCCGGCAGGACCCCGGCTGAAAAATCGCGGAGCAGGGCCTGGATGGGGGGAAGCGGAAACAAGGATTTTTTCAAGGAAACCAGGTCGCGCGGATGGGCCACCGACAGGGAGATCTTCCCGGACAGACGCTCCAGGTCCAGGATCCCTTTCAGGTTCTCCCGCAGCTCCTGCCGTTCGATGGTCCGGCCGAGCATCTCTTCCACCGCGTCCAGCCGGCCGTTGATCTCGGCGCGGTCGAGAAGTGGCTGGAGGAGCCAGACGCGGAGCAGCCGGCCGCCGCCCGGCGTAACCGTCAGGTCGCAGACATCCAGGAGCGAGTCCTTGACGCGGCCGTCGCGGAGGTTTCGGACGAGCTCAAGGTTGCGGATAGTGGCAGCGTCCAGGGCCATGGCCTGTCTCGGGCTGAAATAAGACAGCCTGGTGACCAGCGCTAGAGAATCCTTGCGGACTTTCTTAAGGTAAAAAAGCAGGGCACCGGCCGCCGAAACGGCCGGGCCCTTTTCCTCCAGGCCGAATCCGGCCAGCGTCGCCACGCCGAAGTGGTCCAGGAGAAGCCGCTCGGCGTGGGCATGATCGAATACCCAGTCCTCGACCGGGCTTCGCATCAGGACGGCCAAGGGATTCCGGGAAAGCACCCCGTCCAGAAAACCGGTTTCGCTCTCGGGGAAAATGATTTCCTTGGGCGCAAACCTGAAGAGTTCGTCCTCGAGCTGTTTAGCTTCGGCCGCCGTTCCTTGAGTCGTCCGCATCCGGCCAGAGGCCAGGTCCATCATGGCCAGCCCCCAGCCGCCGCCGTCAACCGCCAGACTGGAGATGTAGGTGTTTTCTTTGGCGCCCTCCAGGTCCACTTCCACAGCCGTCCCGGGAGTCAGAACTTTGACCACTTCTCGCTTGACCACACCTTTGGCCGTGCGAGGATCTTCCACCTGCTCGCAGACGGCCACCTTGTAGCCGAGCCTGAGGAGCTTGGCCAAATAGGATTGAACAGAGTGGTAGGGCACGCCGCACATCGGGACTTTCTGGCGGGAGGTCAGGGCGATCTCGAGGAGCCGGGAAGCTAATTTGGCGTCCTCATAGAACATCTCGTAGAAATCGCCCAGTCGGAAGAAAAGCAGAGCGTCCCGGTGTTCCTTTTTGATACAAAGGTACTGCTCCATCATCGGGGTGGCGAGGCGGTCCGGGCTCATGGGTGTCCCCTCAACTATAACCGGAGACATTCCATTTTTCAACAGTCCCTCTTCCCTTGGGTCCCCGATTGGCTTATACTAAGAGCCTCATTGGTATGAGATGAACGGACCGAACTTTCTGACCATCCTGCGGATTTTCTCCATCCCCGTCCTGGTCGTCGTGCTGCTGACATCGTTCCGCGGCCAGGAGTTGACAGCCTTTCTGATCTTCATCTTCGCCACCCTGACCGACACGGTCGACGGCATCTGGGCCCGTAAGACACAGCAGACGACCGTGCTGGGCCAGCTCCTGGACCCGGTAGCCGACAAGCTTCTGGTCTCATCAGTCCTGATCTGTATGGTCCAGACGGGGCACGTTCCGGCCTGGATGGCGGTCATCATTATCGGACGCGAATTCGCCGTCACCGGCTTCCGGGCCATCGCCTCCTCGCGGGGGCATAACATCCCGGCCTCCTGGTCGGGAAAAATCAAGATGGGCACGGAGACCTTCACCATTTCCCTGCTCATCCTCGGGAAGCGCATCCTGGGAAGTTTTTTCATCCTTTCCCAGGTTGGGCTCTGGCTGGTGGTCGGAGTGGCGATCTTCTCCGGCGTGGAATACTACGTGAAATACTGGCAGCAGGTCTTTTCAGACGGCAGCGTATAAAGCCGCCTTCGTCTTTTCGAGCGTTTCCCCGTTTTCAACATTCAGAATCGAGATTGGCTGAGGCCAGCCTCTCGATATTCTCTTGGCGAGGCCGGAGAGCGCTTTCCCCGGGCCGAGCTCGACGATGGTCCGGATTTCCGCCTGCCTCAGCATCTCCATGGCCTTATACCAGAGCACGGGACGGCTGACCTGCCGCTTCAGGCCGTCCCGGGCCTCCTCGCCGGTTCTGATCATCCGGCCGTCCACGTTGGTGATCACGGGGAAAATCAGGTCCCGGAATTCCACCCGGTCGAGGTCTGCGGCCAGCCGCTCCTCCGCGCTCTTCATCAGGCTGGTATGGAAGGGCGCGCTCACCGGCAGCATGACCGAGCGGGGCGGAGCGATGATCTTGAGCGCTTCCTCCACGGCTTCCTTGTGGCCGGCGATGACCACCTGATCCCGGCTGTTCCAATTGGCGACCGCAACCGTGCCGCTTCTGACCCGGGCCAGGCCGTTCTCGATCGCGTCGTAATCCGCGCCCAGGACGGCGGCCATGGCCCCGACACCGACGGGTACCGCCTCCTGCATATATTGCCCGCGCCGATAAACCAGGCGGAGGGCGTCTTCAAAAGCCAGGGCGCCGGCGGCGACCAGGGCCGAGTATTCCCCCAGACTGTGGCCGCAGGCGATGGCCGGCTCCAGGCCCAGGAGCGAATAGGCGATCGTGCTGACGATGAGCAGGGCGGGCTGGGTATGTTTGGTGAGCCGGAGCTCTTCCTCAGGGCCTGCAAAACAGATCTTCGAAATGGAAAAACCCAGGATGTCATCCGCTCTGGCGAAAAGATCCCGAGCCAGCGGAGAGCGTTCGGAGAAAGCGCGCCCCATGCCCACTTCCTGCGATCCCTGGCCGGGAAAGACAAAAGCGCAACGGTTCATGGCCTTTCCGTCCTTTCTCTTCATTGGCTTTTTAGACAGTCCGCGTTAACCCGGATCTCGGCCTGTTTTCTCAGGCCGCTGATCCAGGAAGACACCTGGGTCCGGGTTTTTTCCTCGCGGATCCTCTGCTCGATTTCATTCAGGATCTGCATCATCGGCCGGGCCGGCCGGCCCAGTTTCTGCTGCGCGGGAAGGTAGGTTAGGTTATAATACGCCTCCAATTCCTTGAGGCTGACGACGGCGCTCTGGCTGAACCTCATGGAGATGATTTTCTCGAAGACGAGTTTTTCCTCGACATAGGCCCTCAAGTCGCTCCAGTCCAGTCCGAATTCCTCGAGTCTCCTCTGGGCCTCTTCACGGCCCAGAGAACGGGTGAGGTTTTCCAGGAATGCGTCCGCCTCCTCCGGCCGCACGGGCATTTTCTCCTGGGCCAGCTCCAGGACGACTTTGCGGTCGATCGTCCGCTCCAGGACGGAAGCGAGCGTTGCCGGCTCTCCGCGGCCCGGCTCCCCGTCTTCGAGGCCGAAGGCCATGATGATGCGCAGGTCGCTCAGGGTGATGGCCTTGTTGTTGACTTCTGCGGCCATGCAGTCGGCCGTCTGGGCCGGGGAGTCCATCGAGAGAACAACGCCGAAAACGAAGGCCAGCCAAAACCCTGTCGCGATCTTCAAATTCATCTTCATGTCAGAACATATTCCCGATGGTGATGAAAGCGAACGGCCTCCCCTTCCGCTCCGGAGCGTTCAGATTCCAGGCCAGGTCGAAACGGAGCGGACCCAGAGGCGTCCGGTAGCGCAGGCCGAACCCCACCGCGCTCTTGAAATCCAGAAGGTCGAACTGACTGCGTTTGGCGAAAACGTTCCCCGTGTCGAAGAAGACCGCCCCGCTCAGCTCCCGGAGGGACGCGGTCAGGGGAAAGCGAATCTCGAAATTGAAAAGGCACAGGGCTTTCCCGCCCACGGGCTTGCCCGACTGGGGGTCCTCGGGCCCGAGCTCGTCGATTTTCTCGCCGCGGAAGGAATTGCTCCCGCCGCCGAAGAACCGCTCGTGGATGGGCATGCGGCCCATCCCCAGGCCGAGGCGGACGGTCAGGTTGGAGTTGAAGCGGGAGAACACCGGGACGAAATGTTGGTACTTGAAAAAAGTCTTGAAATAATCGGATTCCGCCTTGAACAGCGGATAGGCCCATTCAGCGACGCCGCTGAAAAAATAGCCGCGGTCCGGGTTGAAGGAGTCGTTCCGCCTGTCTCTGATGTAGCTGAGCGAAAGCGACGTGGCCGAGAAGGGATAATACTGCCGGTCCACCTCGGATTCTGTGATCTCAAGATAGGTCAGCACGGTCCGGACCCAGCGCAGAGTTCCGATCAGCACATCGCTGTCGGTCAGCTGCTTGATACCCGTCAGGCTGGTGCCCCTCTGGTCGAAGCCGAAACTCTTCCGCTCCTCGCGCTCCAGCCAGGCGTTGAGGTAAGTCCGCATGAGGAAGCCGAAGAAATACGGCTGCTCCCAGGAGAGCACGCCCCGGGTCTCCTTGATGCTGAGCTGGCTGACGAAGCTCAGCTGCGAGGCCGTGCCGAAGATATTGCCCCTCGAGACCTCGGCCGTGCCCCTGAGCCGGATGGTATTGTTCCAGACCTCGAAGCTCCGCGGCTCGGTCTTGGTTTCCAGGCCGATGCCGATGCTGGCATAGTTCCGTTCTCCCTCCCTGAGGTTCAGGATGACGTTCTCCGCGTTTGGAGAGACCGGGATTTCTTCCGCCTTCACTTCGGAGAAAATACCCAGCCGTTCCAGGTTCCTTTTGGATTGGAGGATGGCGTCGGAAGCCGCCGGCACCCCTTCGCGGATCTTCAGTTCTTTGAGCACGGTCGATATCTTGGTGATGCCGGTTCCGGCGATGATGATTTTTTCTATCTTGACTATCCGCCCCTCGTCGATCTCGAAAGTCAGGTCATAGCGTTCCGCGTCCGCGCTCTCCGTTTTGACTGTAACCCGTGTCCCCCGGACTCCCTGGTTGAGGTAATAAGTTTCGAGCTTTTCCACGTCCCTCTGCAGATTAGGCTGAAAATAGGGCCCTCCCTCCCGGTTGGCCAACTGCGCTTTGAGTTCATCCTCGGGAAAGAGCGAGGCTCCGGTGATCCGCAGACCGCCGATCCAATGTCGGCTCCCTTCCTGGACGAAAAAAACCGCCTTGACTTTTTTCCCCTGCTTGATGAAGTTCAGACTGACCTCGGCGTCGGGAAAGCCCTCTTCCCGGTAAACGGCCTGGATCTCGCGGGGAATCTCGAAGACGCGCTTCCCGTCGATCAGTCCGAAGAAAAGGATGTGCTGGGTGATCCCCAACATCCGTTTCAGCTCGGCCGGCTTGAAGCGCGACAATCCCTCAAAGGAAATGTCTTGGATCCGGAATTTTTCTCCCGGTCGGACATCATGGATGATTTTCAACTCCGTCTCGGTTTTTTCGATGGACGAGCTGACCGAGGAAAAAAGAAAGCCCTCATTCCGGAGATAGGACAGAATCCGGGCCTCGCCCTCGGCCTGCCCCCATTCCTCAAAAATCCGCTCCTCCCAGATCGGCTTCAGGAGGTTCCGGGGAACATCCGCGCCTCGGATGATGATGGTGATCTTTTCCTGGGGGTTGATCCTGAGGACCAGCGAAACCCGCTGCTCCTCCCGATGGAAAGCGACCCGGTCGACATTAATCTCAGCCCGCTCATACCCGGAGCCGCGGAAGAGGTCTTTCAACCGGGAGATGTCCTGCGCCAGGAGCGAAGGGATGTAAGGCTTCCCCGGCCGGCTCTTCATATTTTTCCGGAGATCCCCTTCATCGAGCACGTTTTGCGGGGAGAACGAGAGGCTGCGGATGGAATATCGTTTCCCCGGCATCACTTCGAAGAGGATATCCATCACGGCCCCTTGAGGAGTCCTCCCGGCCGAGGCGCCGATTTCAGGCTCAAAAAAGCCTTCTTCTTTCAGGGCGGCCTTCAGCTCTTCCTTGGCGCGCTCCAGCCCGTTCTCGGAAAATGCTGAACCCGGCCGGAGCGAATACAGGCTCTCTCTGAGCTTGGTGGGGGAAACGTCCCTGCCGCCCTGAAAAATGATGTTTCCAACGATGAGCCGACGTATCAGGAGAAAGGTCAGATCGACCCGGTCCGCGCCGCTTTTCAGAACGCGGATGTCCGAGAAAAGCCCTGTCTGGTAGATCTGTTTAATATTGTCCCTAATTTTTTTAGCCGAATACGGCTCTCCCGGCTTGATCGAGACGAGGTCGGTCATGCTCTCACCGGAAAGGCCGTCCACCAGGATTTCGACCTTGGCGATAGCCGCCGGAGGACGGGCCACCTGGATTCCAAAGCCTGGAGCAAGACAGACGGCCACAACGGTGAGAAGGGCGACAAAGCAGGATACGGTCTTCACGGCCGGCTAAAACCTCTTACGGATTTTGATATCAAAGCTGATCCGGCCGATTTCGTCGCGGGTCCCCACGATTGAGAGCTCGTTCGTCAGGTCCCATTCCATACGGACGATTTCCTCCCTCTGGGTGGTCAGGTTGGTAGAGTAGAGGATGAAAAGGTTCTTTGAGACCTTTTTTCCGACCGTCAGACGGGCCGTCATTTCGGCCGAGCTCCCCATGACGAAGGGGTCGATCCGGAACCGGTCCAGGCTGAAGAGCTTCTCGGCGCGCTTCTTGGCCTCTTCGGCCAACTGGAAGGACAGGAAGGATGCGCCGCTGATTTGCGTGCTCGTGTCGGGGGAATAGGTCCTCTTGAACGATTCGCCGAGCGCCAGCAGCGCCAGCACATCCTCGGGCGGAAGAGGGGGTGAGGATATAAATTCCGGCCTGAGCTGGTCGGCAAGCCCGGTCAGGGAAAATGTCACCCGGTAATCGTTGACGTAGGTTTCTCCTTTGAAGTCCAGGTAGGGATTGGGGGCCTCGGGGTTGAAGAAGCTGGCCCGGCCTTTGAGAATCCTGAACCGCCTGTCCTGGAAAAGAACTTCCCCTCCCAGGGCTTCGATATCGCCCAGGATGATGGGGTCGTTGATATTTCCGGTCACGGTCAGGTCGAAACGGGCCCGGATCTTGCCCAGGGAATTCTCCAAAATCGCATTATCGTCCGCCCGGAGGCGGATGTTGAGGTTGAGGTCGTCAAAGAAGGTCGGTTCTTTCTGGGATTCATAATAAGGGCTGGAGGAGAAGGCGATTTTCTCAAATATCCCGCGACGCCAGGACAGCGTTTGGGCGAACAGGCTTCCCTCCAGGGACAGCCGGCCGTTTTCTTTGATCAGACTCATCGTTCCGTCCGTGAGAGCCCGCATCCTCTCTATGGGCGAAAGAAGCATATTCTTTCCCTCGATGTTAAGCCGAATAGTCTCGAGCCCGTCTCGGCCGAGTTTCACTTCGCCGAATCCCTGGACATCCCCCCCGGCCAGCTTTCCCTGGAAAGACCGGACCGTGGCCGTCCCGTCCTGGATGAAGATTAATCCCGAATAGTCGGTCAGGGCATGGGCGAACTTGGGGAAGGGAAAGAGCGGGCCTTGGAAATCAAGGACGCCTTTTACCTGGGGCGAAGGGTTTCCGCCGCGGATCTCCAGGAGGTAGCTGACTTGCCCTTTGGCGCCTTTCCAGGGCAGGAACAAATCCAGGTTGGCCAGGTTGCCCTTGATGTCCACGGAAAAGGGATCTCTGGAGAACGGGATTCCGACCGTGACGCCGAAACCGTTGTCGCCCGGCGCGACCGCTCCTTCGAATTTCAAGTCCAGTCGGCTTCCCGAAGAGCGGACTTCGACATCGCCCCTGGCCTCGAGGTCATGAAACGGGTTATAGCGAAACTTGGTGACTTCGAACTTACCCGAAGCAGGGTTCTGACCGAGCTCCCCCCGGCCCTTGAGATCAAAAGCGAACATACCCTGCATTCCGGAGCTGAGGGAGCTGAGGTCGATCTCCCGTCCGGATAAATCGATGTCGTATTCCCGGCTCTTTACGCCGTAGCGGAGGCCGCCTTTCACCGCCCCCCGGTAAAGCCGAAAATCCAGGCCGGAAAGAGACAGTGAATCATTTTTCCAGACCAGTTCTCCCGCGGCATTCTCCAGGGGCAGGCCGACAAGGATCAAGCGCGGGCTGTTGAACCGTCCATTGACTTCAAGGTCGGCTTCTTTCATCCGCACCCGAAATCGCCCCGAGGCCGGACCCTGAAGAGGGAGATCGATTTTCAGGCCGGGCAGGATTTTTTCAACCGTGCCTTCCTGGACCTGGATCTCGGCATCAAGCCCGTCCGGGCCCGTCAACAGGGTTATCTCGCCCTTCATCAAAGACGGGTCATCGACTTTGAACTTGCCCAGGAAAGAATCCTTGATGATTTCCGCGGTCCCAAAAACCGCCCGGGCATCGAAGGCATCGAAGCCGCCGGGCAAACACGAAAAATCGGCTTTGATCCGGGGGGAGGCGAAGTCGCCGCTGAGAACGATAGTGGCCGTCCCCCGGCCGCGGATCTCGGGAAAACCGAATGTCCGCCCCAGAAGCCGGGAGGTGAACTCGCGGACCTGCTTGACATCCAGGACATCACCCGCAAGCGTCACATCGACGTTCCGGCCGACCGTTATACGGCCTTTGATGTTTAATTTCGAGAAGCTGGATTCCAAGCTGTCGGAAGAAAACTCCAACTCTCTCTGGCCGTCCCAGGAGAGGTCCACCTTGCCCCGGAAAGAGGTACGGTCTCCCGGCGCCGTAAGATCTTCCTCCCGGAACTCCGCTTGGGCCGTGAGTTTTCCCCGGTCCAGGGTAAAGGTTCCCCAGGCCGGGGTTCTGACCGGCCAGGGCACGGCCACATAAGTCATGATGGGGTCCAGATGGGCTCCCTGGATCGTTCCCGTGACGAGATCACCTTTGAAATGGATTTTCACGGTTTCCACGGGAGAGCGGCCCCGCCGGATGTTCAAGTCCACGCTCCCGCCCTCCCCGCTTTTGAACTGGACCCTGCCGTCGGCTTTATCCAGGCTGATATGGTTCAGGATGACATCCTCTCCGAGTACAGACGCCTTGACGTCTATTTTCCCCTGAGTCCCCTGGACCGTGGCTTCTCCCCTAGCCTTTCCCCCCCAAGCGAAAGGGAGGTCGAAAAAATCCGCCGCCAGGTCGATCCGGCTCCCGTAGGTCAGGGTGATATTGAAAGCGGGGTTAAGGAGATCGGTCAGGTTCCCGCCGGCCTTGATGAACAGGCCGGGGCTTTCCAGGACCGCCCTCCGGATCAGAATATTCCGGCCGCGGCCCTCGGCTACCAGCTTCATCTTCCCTTCGACGGGCTGGCTGAGGGTGTGA
>Ga0315288_10007240_pt1 | contig 14070 bp, 12 predicted proteins | sample YL17G11_20_MG_FD_203454 | JGI IMG/M metagenome (GOLD analysis project Ga0315288, IMG submission 203454) | Sediment microbial communities from Yellowstone Lake, YNP, Wyoming, USA - YL17G11_20 | ecosystem: Environmental > Aquatic > Freshwater > Lake > Sediment | place: USA: Wyoming | collected... | reverse complement strand
ACGTAGGGGGTGGCTGCCGCCCCGCGACGAAAAACTCCTCCTCCGCCCCGTTTCCGACCACTGCTATCCTACTGGGATCCGCGTGAAACAGCTCACAGAGACGTCCCTTGAGGAACTCCGAAACCGCAAGGATCAGATCGGCAGCTTCCACGATCCTGCGAAAAAACGGTTCGAGGCGTCGCCTAGCCCGACGCACCGCCGGTTCCTGATACCAGGAGAGGCTCTTCTCGAACCAGTGCATGCCATGAAAGGTAGCTGCGAGCTTCGCAGTCCTAGTGGGCACGAAGACCTCGAACGGGCAATACACCCAGTCCACTGGGCCACACCATCGCTCCGCCGCCGGAAACGATGCCAGTGCCCACATCCACTCAAGGGTTCGGCGCGACAGGGCCACAGCGGTAAGCGGCAAGTCCCGCAGCGCTCTTGGAACTATAGCTCCGAACTCCTCCAGCTCTTGCCGCGAGGCCAGCAGGGAGAGATTGACCCCAGAGGCCGCCGCGAGAGAAGTAACCATGTGAATCTGGTGCTTGCCAACACCGGTTGGGTTCACGAAACCTCGGGGACGGATGTAAGCGGCAACGCGCACTGTCAATCGGTGTCCTTTGACTGCACGCTTGAACTAGCGGCGTCGTCGGCAAACTCATCGAGACGTCTTGCTGGCACACCGGCAACGGTCACACCGCCAGCGAACGACCGCGTGACGAGGGAGTTGGCCGCGACCCGAACGCGGTCGCCCAGTATGGCGGGTCCTAAGACACACGCGCCTGCGCCCAAGACGACACCGTTGCCGAGCGTGGGTGGTGCCCCGCGCCCGCCAATCGTGACGTTCTGGAAGATCGTCGCTTCGTCTCCGATCTGGGCATCACGCGCGATTACGATCCCTATGGGGTGGGGTACCCAGGCGCCACGACCGAGCCGCACAGCAGGAGGGATGTCTATTGAGAAGAGGTGCATGTTGAAGCGGTACAGGCACCAACTGATCGGGAAAAGCTTGAGTCTGTGAAAAACCTGGCTGAGCCGGAAGATGAACATCGCCTGCCAGCCGGGGTGGAGCAGCGTTGTCGCAATGAATCGCAAGAATCGCTCTACACCTTTGGTCTCGCCACCCCGCGGCACATAGCGGTACAGATCCCCGAAAGGTCCCTGTGTGCGGCCCTTGCTCCGATCTCGACTCACGACCCGCCACCAAACCCGACCCGACCGGGCCCGAGCGTCCTGGTTAGCACTCGCAGGAATTGCTCCGCCCGTGCCTCCCAGGTTTCGCCCTGCGCCTGCTCCCATCGCCGACGCTCGAAACCATCGCAGAATCCTTGTTTGTGTAGACTCCCCAGAGCATCCGCCATCTCTTTGGCTGACCGACAGATCCTCACCAATGGCGTCTTGTCTAGCAGCTCATCGACGGCGTCGGTTGCGAGTATCGGCCGCCCCGCTGCCAGGTGTTGATAGTACCGGGTGGGCGAAGCGTGGGAGGTCGCTTCCGATCGCAGGTATGGGAGGATGGCCACATCGCACGCCCGTGCGAATCCAGACAGGTCCGGGTACTCCACAGGGCCGACGAACCTTGTGCGTGCGGCCCCGTGGAGGAACCAAACACGCGCCTTCGCTTGGTCGGAGTCGCCGAGCGGCTGCACCGGCCCGACAAACACCCACGAGAGCCAGGTCGTCTGCTTCGCCACTTGCGCGAGCAACCGCCAATCCGTATTAACACCGAGGTTACCCATGACGAGGGCCCAAGGTCGTGGGAATCCGGCTAGGGGCAACGGCTCCGTCGACCGCTCAGGCGGAGCCTCAGGGATATCCTTGCCTCTCACGGCGTTTGGCAGAACGGACAACGCGCCGCTCGGCACAGCGTATTCCAAGGAAAAGCGCTCCTGCAGGCGACGCGATACAACAAACGTGTGGTGAGCAGCGCGACAGAGAGCTCCCTCGAAGCGCCTTGTTCTGTGGGCGTTTCGAAACCACGACAAGAAGTTATCCGACGCGTAGTAAACGAAAACACATCCACCGAGGTTGCGGACCCAACGGACCGCGTGCGGCGAAGTGAGAACAACGACCGTCGAGGGTCCCAGAGGTACAACTTCCTCGAGGAGCCGCCGCAGCCTCTTTCCCCTCGTCAACAAACGTGAACGCCACCAGCCGCGCTGCAGTCTCACAGTCAGGATCCCCAGGTCACCCTCAGCCCTCTGACGAGTTACCGCCCGACGAAGCCAAGCCGTGAGACCCAGCTCCCACTCGACTCCCACTGTTGGCACCCGCTTGGAGAGTGCGCGCGCAAGCTCGCGCACCGTGACCCCACCAACGTCGAGGAAAACGATGTTGCCGATCCCACAACCCGAGTGAGCCTTCGTGGCTTTGTCCTTGCTATCGAGTACAACGAGGGAAACGCCGCTGCTCATGACGGCACCGAAGTGGGCGCATACCAGTCAGCGAGACGCCTGGCCCAAGCGACGCCTTCGAACCGAGTCGTGGCCAGCACGGTGTCAAGAATTTCTCGTAGGTAGTGCCGCGCCGCTACCCGCGCTACCGCCATCCACACGGTGGCCCCGACCAGAACCCCGACCGTCGCACGGATGAGCGGTGATTCGAAGGCCAGGGCCGCCAGAACGGCTCGAACGCCCCAGGTGGCCAACGCGCACGCACCCGCGGTCAGGAGCGCCCGCCACACTCCCGAGAGCACCCTTCCGACCTGCATTTTGGCGGCCCGTGCGGCCAGCCATAGCCCGACTGGAACGAGAGCTGCCCACATCGACGCCGTGAACGCTACGCACGCCCCCATGGCACCGCCGAGTAACGCTCCAACCGTGATTGCGGCAACTGGAATCATTGCCATCCAGGTCTGGAACAGCGCCATCTCCCGTTTGCGCGCCAAGGCTGTGAGCACCCACATGGCGCCTTGCGCCACGGGAAGCCCCACCACCCCGGCGAGGATCACTAAGAGCAACGGGACTGATGGCTCCCACTGCCGTCCCATGACTGACGGCACGAGGTCCGCGGCGCAGCCGGCGAGGGCCCCAGCGGGGAGGCTGATCAGGAGCATGACCCATCCCTGCATGCGTGCGTACTCCCGCCCCAGCGCAACGCAGTTGTCTTGCCACTGCCCCAGCCGGTGTACAGCCGGCAGGAATGCGGGCACAAAGAAGATCATTACCGGGTAGCGGGCAATCTGCATGGCCTTTGTGTAGAGCCCGAGTCCCTCTGCACCCCCCACTCTCCCAAGCACCGCGCTCTCTGCGGTTGCGGACAGTGAGTACAGGACCCAGCCGAGGCACACGACCAAACCGAGCCTGACCGTGTCGCCCGGTAGGGAATCCCAGCGGAACCGGCCCGGGACCCAGCGAGCAACGACCCACATTCCAACGCTGCGCAGAACCGCCTGACCTACAAACAGCACCACCAGCGATTTCCATCCGAGGCCGGCTACAGCCGCGCCGATCGCTCCGATTCCGGCCCCGGCTTGCGCGACGAGGTCAACGACCGCAGCCGAGCCATAGGCGCCCCGCCGCATCAGAGCAATTCTGTGTTGCCCCCCCAATGAACTCACAAGGGCCGCCAGCCCGGCCCACGCCGAAACATAGGGCACGCTTGATTCCTGGAAGTACCAACCTAAGACTGGTCCAAGTGAAACGGCGGCAAGACCAAAGACGAGGCCTGCTGCAACGTTGAGCCAAAAGAGAGCCGATGCCTCCGCATCGCTTAGCTCCTTCCGTTGCAGCGCAGCGTCGGAGAGCCCCAGTCCGGAAACCATGGCAAGCACGCCCGTGAATCCGGTCGCCATTGCGACCATCCCGTAGTCTCGCGGGAAAAGCTGTCGCGCGAGGACAAACGACACGACAATCCCTATCGCCTGCGTCCCTGGCTGGACCAGGGCCAAGACCCCGATCTGCCGCCGGGTGTTCATCTGCTATCGCCCAACCCCGCCCGACCCACTTGGCGCGTAGGTTCAGGCTCGATCCAAGCCATTGACAGCAGCAAGGCCCAGGACTGTGCTGCAGGGCGATGCTCATCGACGGCTAGCACCCGATCCTTTGCTCTTAGCAACCGCAGGGCACCATAGCGTGAGGGATCACGAGGACAGCTTTGAACCCATGCGATGGAATGAGTCCTGGCAAATCGAGACCCAACCACAGCCGAAACGCCAGGGTGCAGGAATTCGTGAGTCTCGACCAACATGTCGCAGTCAACAAGTGCGGGTACCAAGCCAGGATCAAGAAGATCCAACTCTGCACCCTCACAGTCGCACACGACGAGGGCTCGCTCTGCAAGAATCGCCCGCAGGGCCTCGGCAGTGCAGTGGCCGTGGACCCTTAAACGGTTCGCCACACCATTCAGGTATGCCAACTCCGAGCACGTTTCTTGAGCCCTGGGCTGGCTGTCAAACGCCCAAACCTCTGCGTCAGGGATTCGTAGGGCTAGGCCGACCGCGTAATACCCTTCCGCAGCACCGATGTTCACGATCTGGTGGTACTCCCGATACAGCACGCGTTCAAGAAGAGGCTGCACCTCCTCCTCATAGCAGCCGAGCAACTTCGGTGACCAACCGGCCGACACAGATCTGGTCGTGAGGTGCATCCCCTTGAAGGGACCACTCTGGACCCTGTCGCCGTATCGCCTTATCAACGTGGCGGCAATCCAGTGCTCACGCCCTTCGTTTCGACGGTAGGACACTGCTCCGTACAGGGCTGGCGATACACTCTTCACAAGAGTGCGCACTGCACCAAGGACCGTACCAGCGATACCCATCAGCGGTGATCTGAGTTGTTGGCTTCCAGGGGATATTGCCTTGGGGGAAGCCAGAACTAACTGCATGCGCGGTAAAGCGACACTAAGTCGTCCACCATGGCGTCAGCCGTTCTTGCCGGTGGGATCAGGTGCCGCAATCCCCGCAGGAGCCCAGGTTCTGCAGCGAAACGGTTGAGCAACGCCGCTAGTGCACCTGCGTCGCCCGGTGTGAAGAGAAACCCCGTCCTTGCCTCGATGACAAGCTCCTGCAGTCCGCCCCGTCGACTGCCGATGACCGGCGTTTGCATGTGAAAGGCCTCAGTCACTACCTGAGGGCCTGTTTCAAGCCACAACGACGGAACAACCAAGGCGTCCCACTGGATGAGCTTTTCGGCGACCTGGCGAGGGGAAACATAACCGCCAACGATAACCCTCGGGTCCTGGGATGCTACCTTCCGGATCGCCTGGGCCAAGAATGCCTCGTCAGTGTCTGGCAGCGCCGACTCGAACGCAGGACTTACAAAGCGGGCGTCCGGCGAGGTGCGCTCGATTGCCTTGAGCAGCACTTCAACGCCTTTCTCGAAGTTGAGGCGTCCAAGGTATCCGAAACGGACGACTGGCCCTGGGCGAAATGACGTTCCTACGGGGTCCAGGTGACGCCCGTAGCGGACGACTTCGACCTTTGAGGGAGGAACGCCATTGGCGAGCAAGAGATCCCGAACCCAACTGCACACTGCCACTACCTGCGTCGAAGCAGCGAGCGTTCGCGAAAGGCAGTCCTGGTTCCACGCGATCCGCTGCGACCAACTGAACATTGACGACGCACGGCCAATCCGCTCCAGGGCCGGCAATCGACGGATAGACCTGCACAAACCGAGTGGTAGTCGTCCGACCACGCGGGCAATTGGGAGAGGGAGGCCCTTCTGATGCAGGACGCAGGTGGCGCAACGGCCAACGCGTATCTCGCCATCGCACACCTTCCGGCCAAACCGCAGTAGGTTGCCCCTCGCGCACGTCAGCGGCGGGGTGTGATAGCTGACCAATACTGTTGTCAGTCTTGCCGCTTCCTCGACAAAGTCAACAGTGTCGTCCAGATGCAGAGGGTGAAAATGAACGATTGCAGGCTTTGCTTGCTCAACAAGATGACGGAAGGTTGCCCGCAGATCCTTCCTACGCGGGTCGCCATCCGATTCGTCAGGTGGCCACCAGGATCCACCAGAAGCTCGGAGAACGTGAATCCGAACGCCGCTGTGTTCCTCAGTTACGACGGAGCACGCTGACAATCCATCCTCCAACTGGAAGAATGAAACGTCCACCATGTGGCCCTGACGGACCAAACCTTCGGCTAAGTCAGCAACGTGAACTTCGGTGCCGCCCAGCCGATCCGGTGGATACCCTATTGTGTGAAGCCAGATGTGCATACTAACTGGGATCCCGTGTGCACTCCGGAAAACGCATGCGCCCTTCCGGACGCTCCCACGCCATTGATGTCAACCTCTGTTCCAAAAGCCTGAGACCGCATTCCTTGCCGCGCGTGCAACCCTGATACGGCGTGTGCCTTGAGGAAAGGCGCACTTAAGCACGGCACGGATTTCCTCTTTCAAGGTCCTATCCCTGATGCCGTCCTCGAAAAGATCCGATGACCGCCACTCTTCCAGGCTGGCCGGAATCCTCAGGCCGCGATTAGTCAATTTGTCATATTCGGCACTGCCGGGGTACGGCCTGAACGGTGCGGGCCCGAGGACCTCTGCACCCCTCTCCTCCGATTCTTGAGCCAGTTTACGAGTCTCAGCGGCCTCTTCCGGGAGTTCGTCCGGCAATCTTGTCATGAATGACAAACACGGCTTGATACCAAACGAAAGGCACCTTTCCCTTGCGGCAACAATGTCATTCCGTGTGATGTTCTTATTGAGAATGGCGAGCAGTCGATCCGACGCGCTCTCAACCCCCATGCGCAACTTCGTCAGTCCACTCTTGAGCATGAGCCGGACAAAGGAGTCGTCAAGAGTCAGGAAATCCGTGACGCAGATATTGGCCTCCCACGTGATGCCAAGTTCAGCCAGGCCTTCAACGATGGCGGTTGCGCGGCTGACCTTGCCAAAGAAGTTCTCGTCGGCGAACAGCACATGCTGTATTGCGTGCCTCTCGCGCAGTCTGCGCAGGATCCCTATACTGCGCTCAGGGCTCAGTCCGCGCCAACGATTCGTGAGTATGGTGTTCACACAGAAACTGCACCTGTACGGACATCCCCTGCTGGTCATGACGTCGCAATTGCGATAGCCGCGCTGAAACATGAAGTAGCGATCCATCTCGACGGCGTCGTAGTCCGGATCAGGGAGCTCTTCAACAGGAAGGAAGGTTGATCTTCCTGCCATTTCGGGAGGTTTGTGTTTGTTGCAGAGACGGGGATGATCCTTCCCCGCCAGCAACGCAACAAGAGGTTCTTCTCCTTCGCCAACCACAACGTGGTCTATCAGGGGGTGTGCTGCAGTCTGCTCCGGCAACAAGGTACCGTGGATTCCTCCCCAGACAATCTCGGCTTTAGGGGCAATCGTCCTTGCGGTCTTGGTCACGTGCAAAGCCTGGGGAATTTGGGCCGTCATGACGGAAAGCCCGATAAAGCGCGCGGATGGCGCGTATATCTCAAGCAGCCGCCTCTCATCCCGATTCGAGTACAGCTCCATGTCAAGGAACTTCACCGAGAAACCTGTCCGCCGAACATACGGAATAAGCGCCACGGCAAAGAGAGGGATGTAGCCATGGCCGGAATCCACGTAAGCGAAAGAAAGGGTCTCGCTCCTCTTTCTTACGTCGTTCAGGCTCGGATTGATCAAAAGCAGATCGTACATGCTCACCTTTCGGTGAATCTTCTCTGTCGGCTACTTCGGCGCATCGGAGAAATCCGGAGCCGGCCCTTGGTCTCGCCGTGGGCGCATCCCAGTTGGGAAGCGCGCAGTGGTGCTAGACGAGTCGCACTCGAACCGCACTAACGTGTTCGACGTCACGGTGCTCAGGTGGCGACGGCCCCCTCAAAGTACGAGTTGGTCATCCGAGGAACTCCACGTGCGGCGATGTGGCCGGTGGCCTTGACGGCGGTGAATCCCGGCGGCAGTCGCTACGACCCGGCCCCGAGCGGTGGCGGCCGGCTGACCCGCTCCTTCCCCGGACCAGATGAAATCCCTGAACCGTGGCTTTCAACCTGAATCCTTTTCTGGAGAGGCAGGGCATGGGCTCCCCCGCGTGAGCCGCGCATCCTCTAGCAGCAGTGCTGCTAGGCCCATGACCACGCTCAACGCGTAGCCCGCCTGAACCGTCGGAAGGCTGTGAAGGGCCATTCGCAGCGGGGCCATGTTCGTGACACAGAGGAACAACAGGGCTGCCGAGGCCAGCCGCGAGCCAACCTGCATCACCTGGCGAGTGAGCGGCACCATGAGGAGTACAACCAGGATGTAGTCGTATGCCTTGTGATACGACCAGAGCATGGAGATGGCCGCGGCGATGGCAACTTGAACTCGAAGGTCCAAGTGCCGAAATCGCCACAAAAGCAGGAGCGTGGCGGCCACCCCGGCGGCCAGCAGCACCTCGACCGACACGGCGTCTGAGAGCCCCCCGACCGCAAGCAACCCGGAAAGACCCTGGGTATCGAAGGTGATGCCGTGGCTCCACATGTTCCGGAGGAACACGAGCGGATCATGGCCCGTAAAAGCCCAGGGAATCAGACTGGCGATGAGGCCTGCGGCTGCCGCCACTCCGATGGCCATGTACTCGCGCCGGAAAACGAGGATCGGCAGAAACAGTACCCCTGGATGCGGTTTGTACATCACGCCCGCAGCGCAGAGTCCAGCCACCACGGGCCAGCGCCGCTGAATAGCCGCGGCCATCAGGATGACCAGGGCCGTGATGAGGATGGCGGACTGGCCGTTGGATAGGCAGTAGACAAATGAAATGGGCGACATGGCCAGCGCGGCCAGCACGAAACCCTTGTATTGACCCGGCCCGACGGCCTGCCGGGACGCCCACCGGGCAATGACCGCCAGGGCCGCAACGTTCAATAGCGCGAAATACAAGCGCACCACTGGCCAGGAAACCGGCGGGGCTACGAGCATTCCCATGCCGTAACTCCACGCTGGATAGCCCCAGGGAAAGCTGTCGTTTCGGCTGGGCTGCCCTCGGCGATCGGGATCAATCCCGAAACGCATCTCCTGCTCGCGGAACTGGCCAAGGCGCCCGAACATCCAGAGTTGCTCCCGCCATCGGATCGAGAGGTCACAGGCGAACGGAACATTCAGACGCGGTACGTCCGGCTGTACCGTCAATCGGTAGAAGCCCACACCCAGGTAAACCGCACTGATCACTGCCAGTGGGAGAACCGGTATCCGCCACGTGAAGACCCTCGGCTTGCCTGTTCTGGGGTTAGACGCACTGGGCACGGCTGGGGTAGGTGTTGCCTCCTCGCTGGTGTTCATCCGCTGCTTTCCGCGGTCGGGGTACCTGATCCCAATTTAAGCAGCTCGCAGGGCCACTTCATGTCATGGGCGCTGGAAGACGAACAAATTGTTGAAACCAAGCTGGAATCGTTTCTTCTTGACCAGCCGCAGTCCCGCTCGCTCAAAAAGATGACCGGCCTGCCAGCGGCCATTTCAACCCGCCTCAGTTGACGAAGCGCCGCGCTGAGCTGTGTACACAAAGGACATCCGCCAGTATCAGGGCGCAGAAAGGATCCAGCGAGATGGGGCCGGACAGCCTGCCCTGGCGCTCGTCGAATAGGAAGATCCAATATCCGAGATCGTGGAGAGTCTGGTAGAGTCGTTTCGAGCTGCACCCGAAACGAACGAGGTTTGAGGGGCAGACCTCTAAGCAAACCGCCTTGAGCCGCCCCTCCCGGATGGTCCCCTCGGCGCCGCGGATGACTTCCAGCTCGGATCCCTCGACGTCGAGCTTTGCAAGGTCAACGGACGAGATGTCGTGCTCCTCCACGAATCGGTCGAGAGTGGTCATCTTTGTGGTCACTTTTGTCACGCCAGCCATCGCCGGGACCCTTGATACTGCTGCCGTCGCGGGGCTATCGGCGTAAACGTCCATAATCACCCTATCGGATTCCGCTGCCCCGAGAGCCAGTCTCTCTGTGCGGACCGGGAATCCATAGCGCGAAACATTGGCCTGCAGTTTGTTGAACGTGTCCGGCACCGGTTCGAATGCGAAAATGTCACGACACTTCATGCCACACGAACAGACATACAGACTGAATGACCCGAGATTCGCCCCGATATCCAGGACGACGGCGTCTTTCGGCAAAACCGTCCGCACATACTCCTCGATTGCCAGGCCGGGTGCGTCTTTCTGCGAGAGGTAATCGCCGAAACTCGCAAAACCTCCCCAGCGAATACCGGTGACCATTCGGGCCTCGCGGCCACGAAAACCGAGGTGTCTGAGGAACAGCCATCGCACGTAATGCCAAACGAGCTGGGGCCGACCGATTGCCGTGGCGGTGTTCCGTCGCAGCCAAGGCACTCCAGACCCGCATTGAACCCTATCATTCATGGAAAGGGGAGGTTCGCCACTCTTCCCGCCGTGGAGCTCCACAGTCACCCGACCCGATTCGAGCCGCCGTTGAAGACCCAGACACCCGTACCGCTCAAGCCCGTCACCGCACCTCAGCGGTGTCGGTGACACGCCGGAGGAGCGTCAGGCTGTACCCTGCTGTTGCCTGGCCGAAGAATGCCTTCTGAAGCATTCCGAACGCCGGCGTCAGCTCCCTGGCCGCCAAACGATCTCCGACTTCGCGCCACTCCCCCCCGATGAAAGTTCGGACCTCAGCGGACTCATTCGGCACGACGACCAGAACGCTGATACGGGCCTTCTCGTCCGGACGCATTACCCGGCTGTACGAGGGCAGGAAGACAACCTCCGCCACATTCTTTGCCGGGTAGTAGGCGGAAAACGTGCAGTAAGCCCAGTCGGTCGACCCAAGGTGAGCTCGTACCAGTGATTCGACCGGAGCGTAGTCGCGCGCGCCCCACTCGGTAACCGTCCGCGTGAGCCGCAGCGGCAGACCCACAGCCACTGCCAAACCCAGCAAGCCTCCAAATGAACCGGTCAGCAGTCGCCGGGCGGTTAGCCCGCGCACCGTCGCAGTGTCGAGCCATCCCTCAAAGACCATGAAGCAGCAGACCGCGCTAGGAAGGAAAACCATCCACGAGTAGTACGAAACGAATTTCCCTGTTACCGCCAAACCAAGGGGCACCGCCACCGCGACCGTCAACCCAAAGACCTCTGGTGAACGCCAGCGGAACTGGCGGGTCATCAGCGCTACCGAAGCAGCAAGCGCCATGCAGAGCACCACCCCGAGGGCGCTCAGGTCGCTAAGAAACGCCCAAACCATCGCGGAGCCCTTGCCAGCCAACTGCCCAAGAAAGGCCTGCGAGGGGGAGAACCCTATTCCACCAAGAACGCGCACAGACTCCCTGAACGCTTGCCAGACTCCGAGGGCGAGCGCGCTAAGGACGAGCGAAGCAGTCCCAAACAGACAGCCGATAGCGAGAGGCGCCAGGTGCCGTAGTACGCCAACCCCCAAGAAGATGATCAGCAGGACGCCCAACACTGTCAGGAAGGGCAGTAGCTGCAGACCAGCAAGCGGCATAAGAAAACCCAAGACCGCCAGCATGCTTTGACGGAGCCTGGAGGAACTTTGCGTCGTGGCAAAGAGCGCTGCCGCCACAACGAGGACACCGATACTGTCGTACCTGCCACTGCGGTAACCAAACGCCACGCCCTGACCACACAGGACAAGCGCGACGAACGCCAACCGAAGCGCCGGTCGATGGATCAGTTGGAGCCGATGAACCGAGACCCAGAGCAGCACCGCGGCCACGGCGATGTACGCGTAGTTGACCGAGCGAACAGCAGTCGGACCGAAACCCCAGACCCACATCCACGGAACCAGCAGCAGCGTGTGGAGCGGCGCGTTCCCAGCCCATAGTTGTTCTTTGGGCTGGGCAGGCCAAGCGGCGGAGGTAAAACCCTGGCCTTTTAGCAGGCTCGCTGCCGGATCGGCATAAAGCACCTCGTCCTGCCAGACGGTGGGCGAGCGTTCCGCAGTCAGCAGGTTGACGACGAGGAAGATGACCAGGATGAGGACCAGGAAGATGGGCTCCCGGCGCGAGAGGTAGTCATCCCAGTGGGGCAAGCGTCCTTTTACCCGGCTTAGGGCAGGTGACATGGCGCTGAGGAGAGGCCCAGACCTCATCGAAGAATGCACCAGTTGAGGCAGGTCGCGACGCTTTCCTTGGAGAAAGGCTTGGAGTGCCTACCGCACCCAGAGGGACGCTGCCGCCGTGTCATTTGGCGGGCGGCGGGGCCCCACCCAGGAATTCGGCGCAGGCGGAGACGATGCGGCCGGTGGCCTTGCCGTCGCCGTAGGGGTTGTGGGCGCGGGCCATCTCGTCGTAGGCTGCCTTGTCGGTGAGAAGCTTGCTCGTCTCCTCGACGATCTTGCCCTCGTCGGTGCCGACCAGCTTGACGGTGCCGGCAATGACGGCCTCGGGACGCTCGGTCATGTCGCGCATGACCAGCACGGGCTTGCCCAGGCTCGGGGCCTCCTCCTGGACGCCGCCGGAGTCGGAAAGGATCACCACTGAACGATTCATCATCGCCACGAACGGCAGGTACGGCAGCGGCTCGATGAGGTGGATGTTGCTCGTGCCGGCGCTGCGAAGGATCTGGTTGACCGGCTTGCGGACGTTGGGGTTGAGGTGCACGGGGTAGACGAAGGCGGTTTCGGGGAAGCGGCGCGCCAGCTCCGCGATCGCCTTGCAGATGGCCTCGAACCCGGGTCCGAAGCTCTCGCGGCGATGGCCGGTGATCAGAACCAAGCGCGGGCCGCCCGCGGCCGCCAGGGCGTCCGGTAGGCCCGGAATGGCCGGCGGGTGTTCTTTGATGATGTCGCGGGCAAGGAAGAGGGCGTCGATGACCGTGTTGCCGGTGACGAAGACGCGCTCTGGCGCGACCCGCTCCTTGAGGAGGTTCTGCTTGTTCAGCTCGGTGGGCGCGAAGTTCAGCGTGGTCAGGCGCGTCGCGAGCACCCGGTTGGCCTCCTCGGGCCAGGGCGAGTCGAGGTTGCCGGTGCGCAGACCCGCCTCCACGTGACCAACAGGGATGTGATGGTAGAAGGCGACAAGGGCAGCGCAGAAGGTCGTGGTCGTGTCGCCCTGCACGAGCATGAGGTCGGGTTTCGACTTGGCGAGGCAGCGGTCGATGGCCTCGACCGCGCGGGCCGTGAGGCCGGCCAGGGTCTGGTTCGGCTCCATCAGGTCGAGGTCCACGTCCGGCTTGATGCCGAAGGCATCGAGCACCTGGTCGAGCATCTCGCGATGCTGAGCGGTGACGCAGACCTGACAGGAGAAGCGCGGATCGTTCTTGAGCGCGAGGATGACCGGGGCCAGCTTGATGGCCTCGGGACGCGTGCCGAAGATGATGGCTACTTTGCTCACTTCGCTCGCAAAGTAAGTGAAGAGTTAAGAGTTAAGAGTTAAGAGTGAAGAATGAAAAGGCTCACGTCGCGCCGATGAGGTCAGGACTTGTGCGCTTCGAGGCGATCAACCCTGTCGCTTAGAGACAGAACCGCGTCCTCGAGAGTGCGGATGGATGATCGATCTTGGCATAGGAGAACTTGATCATCGAGCGGAGCCCCGAAAACTCGCCGGCCACTTCAGTCCGGAAGGTCTCTATTTCATCTCGAAGAACACCCTGCCCGTCAGCAAGGACCTGGATCTCCGAGTGCAGCTCACGTCGCACGTCCGCGATGTGTTGATCCACGACTTCAAGCTTGTTCACCAGAAACGAATGACCCTCGGCAACGACGCTGATCTGACTCTCGAGTCTCTCCGCTACCACATCGAAGTGGCGCATGATCTCGTCGGCTCTGTCGTCAGCCATACTGAACCTCCAGCCACGTCAACGAGGCAGAGGTGGATTATAGCCCTTCCGGGGACTGCGGGCGGGGACAAGCCCCGCCAATACCCGGGAAGCAGGCGCGGGGCGCCTGCCCCGCACGCATCCCCAGTGGAGAGAGCACGCGCGGAGCGCGCGCTCCACAGAAACGGATGCAGGCTCGGCGAGATCCTTCGTCGCTGCGCTCCTCGCAATGACAGAATTAGGACTTGCGCGCTTCAAGGCGATCCACGCGGTCCGCGAGGGAAACCACGGCACCCTCGAGTGTGCGAATGCGGCGGTCGAGTTCGGCATAGGAGAACTTGATCATCGAGCGGAGCTCGGTGAAGTTGGTAGCGACTTCAACTCGGAAGGCCTCCACCTTGTCGTCAAGGTTCTTGAAGCTATCGGCAAGCACTTGAA
>Ga0315288_10007239_pt1 | contig 14070 bp, 17 predicted proteins | sample YL17G11_20_MG_FD_203454 | JGI IMG/M metagenome (GOLD analysis project Ga0315288, IMG submission 203454) | Sediment microbial communities from Yellowstone Lake, YNP, Wyoming, USA - YL17G11_20 | ecosystem: Environmental > Aquatic > Freshwater > Lake > Sediment | place: USA: Wyoming | collected... | reverse complement strand
TTGGAATCCCTACGTGTGGTACGGTCCGCGCTGGACACCGTTCTACACGTACGCAATCACACAGGGCGGCACCGGTGAGGTCGAGTATCGCGTCAACCTGGACCTGTCGGATCGCGCGCGCCAGTCCTACGAGACGCTGCCGACGCTGCCCACCTTCGCCGACAGTGGGATTGATATTGCACCGCTGTCACAGTACAGGACGGCGGAGGAGGCGCGTGAACACGAACCCGAGATCAGGGCGCTGAAGCGTCAGCTCGACGAGACGCTGGCCGCGCTGCGGCGGGACTACGCCGAGGAGACGAGGCGAACGGGCTGGACGCCTGTGCCCGATCTGGATCACAGGCGATTCGAGTGGGTGTACAAACGACAATAAAACAGTATTTATTCATCGACGTCCACGGCGTATGACTGCGCGCTCTGTGGCAGTGGGACCCTCTTCGTCCAAATCGACAAGGTTGAGCGGAGGCGGTGCGTTGGGTCCAACCGTGCGAAACATCCTGATGCCGTGTTGCGTGGCCGCCAGATTCAACAGGAAGGGACCACCACCGATGGGACCGGGCTCAACCGCGCGTGGCGATCCTGGTCCCATCGGCGCAATCTGGTTGATGCCGGCCACGGCGCCAGTCAAAATATCGAATGCCTCCTGACGTATACGCGCGTTTCCTTCGTGTGTCTCGTTCGAGGTGACGGCGTACGACGTGGGCAACTTCTCGCCCTTGACCTTGGCCGACGTCACAGTAGAGTAGCCGGAGGGGAAGGGCATCTCCTCCAGGCTGGGTTGACGGGGCACTGTCGACTTGTTGACCAGGTTACAGTTGTAGAAGCGACAGGCGGGACACTGGGCACCAATAGATCGGTCACAGCGCGCGTTGAGGGTCAGCATGCGCAGTGTGCACTTGTAGCAACTGGCTGCGCCACACTGTTCACAGTGGTAGAGAAACTCGCTGGCGCTCTCCGTCGGCGTCGCCAGCAGTAGAGGCGTGAAATCAGTCGTGCACAGGCTACACGACCAGGCCGACTCTTTGTACTCTGTGTTGAGCAGGTAGGCTTTGGTGTAATCAGAATCGCGGAGTTCCCGCCAGCCCTGTTGCATCGAGGCACACACTTTCTGTGTCAGCGCCTGTTTCTGTTGTGTCAGCTCGGCCAGTCTCGCGTCCAGCGCCTGCATACTCTCGCAGATGCTCGGACACGGCTTCTTCTGTGGTGGTTCGTCGCCACCAGGAGTCTCCAGTTGTGTACGCTTTGCCATGTTTACGTTTATTAAATTTGTGACATCACACGTGCTCCTTGTGTGCCTGCGCGTTCGTGCTCGCGCAGGCGCAGGCCCGTTCGTACGCGGCGAGGCGCTGGGCCAGCGCGTCCATTCGCAGCATATTACTCTTGAGCTGATCGACGAGCTTCGCGCCACGCAGCAAGTGCTGGTCGCGCAGGAGCTTGCCGTACGGCTTGGGAATCATCTCCAGCTCGTACGTCGTCTGTTTCGGCGTCAGGGTCAGTGTGTCGCGCACCGACGTCAGGCCCTCGAGATAGATTGGGTTCTGTGAGCGATCCAGGACGATGAGACGCTCGTCGCGCGTCGCTTTGCTGGGCGTGGTGTACGTATACAGCCAACCGAACTGCGTGGTCATGGTGGCCGCTTTGACCACACCACCGGGCCACGAGCAACTGCAGTCGATGAAGCGGTAGAGGTCGAGCAGCGCGGCCAGATGTTCACGCGCGTCGCGCTGGTAGCCGTGCAGGGTGAGACAGTACGTGTGTTTCCTGATGAGGTGGCTCACATTCTTGTCCCACACGAAGATGCCATTGCCGGCGGACACGGCGAGGGCGGACAGAACACCGCTCCGCCACTCCTCCAGACCCAGGTGCTTGAAATAGCGCTCATTGAACGTGGCCAGCTCCAGCGCTGCCATATTCCTCGCCAGCACCGCGCTATTGCTCAGTGTGGCTGAGATGCTATCGGTCATGCGATACACACTCAGCAGTGACGTCAGTTCCTTCTCGTTCGTGATCCACGCCAGGAAGGCGGTGCGCCAGCGCCGTGACACAAATGAGATTAGCGTCCATTGACGCAGCCGCGTCGTCGGTTTCTGACCCTGCTGTCGCATCAACCAGTAGACAATCTCGCTCATCGCGTCCCACGTCAGGTCGCAGAACCCTGTCTCCGCGGCGACGAGCTCCTCGCGGCTTCGCTTTGTCATCTCCCAGTGTCACGTGATTAATACTTTTTTTTAAACCGCCTGGGTGCCTGCGCGCCGTCCGCCCGCCCACAAACATGAACAAAAGTGAATTTATTGCGTCAATCGTCGCGTTCGCGCTCTGTGGCTGCGTAGACTGGCACTACGTCCAGGGTTCGCGCTACAAACTGTGCGGTGCGCCAGAGCACCACGGACAGCAAGAGCGTGAAGGCTTTCCACTCGTCGCGGTTGACGAGCATAATCCACACTGTCATTTCGAACGCCAGCGCGCACAGGTCAATGGCCCAGGCCAGTGCAAACAGGGGGAACATGACGCCGTCGCCTGTTTTATAAATTAAGCGTACCCACAATGTTGACCCAAAGCGAAGAGGATCTCTGTGAACAATTTAATGCGTTGTCGTTGCGCAAGCCGCTGGTGGCGCTGGACGCTGTGCAATGTACTCTGCCTGTCCGTCTGCGCTACCTGTATCTGCTGGAGCTGCGTCTGCCACGGGAATATACCGTGATGTGTAGCCACGGTGGTGACGATCGTCTACATCGCACCGCGATGTTGAAGGTCGGCCTAACCAGTGAGGATGACGGGCCACTGTTGACGCAGCTGCTGTGCGATTACGAGTACGTACCAGTCAAATACTACCTGGCGCACGCAGACCTGTCAATCCCGTCGTCGACCGGACGACTCTACGCCATCAACCAGGGCTTGGAGAAGTTGTTTGGCCGCGACAAGTTTGAGCTGCGTGTGCGTCTCTTTGTACCGCTGCCACGCATAGAGGGCCGGAAAAAACTGGAGTCCACCTTTCGGAAGACGTGGGGTGTCGCGATGCCTCGCGACTGGCCCGCCTTCTTTCTGGACATGGCGCGCTATCGCGCGCTCTACGAGACCGTTTGCGGCAAGATTGGACCCACAGAGTGGATCCTCGTCGACAGATACTTTGTCGACCTCCTCGCCAATGAGTTGACGAGCTGTCGACGTCTGATGCGCTACGGTCTCGATCTACGCAGTGATTTTTGCACTGTTCCCGGTCCTGTGCGCTTCCGCCTCGAGTACGACCAGGTGGTTCAGGTGCGATGGTAGGCGCGCGCGCCAGCGCTGTGAATAAAAACGTTCATTTATTTTCTTTCGCCTCACACAGCGTCACACTTTTTCTTCTCCTTCTTGGAGCCGCGACGAAAGATGCCACCGCGTCGCCAGTCGTAGACGACCCACGCTGTGTTGAGACACAGCGCGATGATGCACCAGATGGGGTACCAGATGAAGAGCCAGAACGAGGTCAGGTAGCGGAAGCCGTCGATGCTGAACTCGTAGAGAATGGCGGCGCCGGTGCCAATCAGCGCCAGACAGATGAGCCACGCGAGCCATGGCATGCGCAACTCGAAAAAGACGGGTGCCCACATGGCGTTGAGTGCAATGTTGAAAATGAAGAGCAGCGTCACGGTGTCACACGTGGAGCCGAACCAGGCGTTCAGCGTGATTTGCTGGTAGAAGATGTAGAGCGCGGTGATGATGAGCACCTTGAGGATGAACCACACGATGGGAAAGATCCACCAGCGCCAGAACCGCATGCCCGGCATGCGTTTCACGCCCTTCTGATACCAGTCACTCATGGCGTAACCGTCCTTGCCGGCCATGCGAAAGTAGACGCCCGAGAACAGGTCGCCGAAGCAGAGCAGTGTAACGGCGAAAAAGACGGCCACATCACCGACAGCGTTAAAGATGAAAGACATGGATACGCGAGCGCTGTCTATCGTCGCCAGCGCTTAGCGGTGTCCGCGGCATGGTCGATGCGGAATCAACAAAAAATCACAGTGATAAAAGAACTTCTTATTCGTCGTCTACAGTGAGTGTGGAGGCGCGACGAGCCTCCTCGAAGCCGGCGCACGCCGCCGCGTTACCCAGCAAGTCACAGTAGACATCATCACTCACACGTTGACGCAGTCGTCGCTCGCTCTGTGGACTGTGTGGACCACGCTCTGTACACAGGCCAAAATCCAGCACGTTCAGGTGCCACTGTGCGCTCGTCGGATCGTGGCCCAGCGTCAGCTCCACGTCCAACGGCAACAGCGCACACGCAAAGTAGATCCAGCCATAGACGAAGCCAATCATCTGGTCCAGCTCGCGCAGCGTCCACGGGCAGTGCAGTCGTTCCAGACTCTCCTCCAGTGTGTCCACGTCGCCGCCGAGAAAGAAACCACGCACCGGATTGGTGACAGGGTGGACTGGCAGCGTGGGCGTGACACCAATGACTTGTGGTGCGCTCTCTGTGTTGTTGAGCGCCAGGTGAACCATGACTTGGTGTGGCAGCGTATCGGGCACTGTCGTCGAGGCCGGTGGCACAGTGGCCAGGAGTGGAGCGAGGCTGTCGCGCGACACACCAACCAGTGGGCGCATCGTCAGCGTCGTGGCGCCGCAGTGCAGGGGTTCACTGACGCGGATGTGACTTCGGACCCGTTCGGCGATCGAGCTGTTGACGGTGTCACCATCGCAGCAGCGACGGAGGAGATGATGGAAGGCGTTGTGGATGCGAGCCTGTCGCGCAAACTCTTCTTTGACGCCGACGTCGACGCGAAACTGTTTGAGGATGTCGCCGTTGACGAGACGAAACACCGTTGCGTGAGCGCCGCCGCCAACCACCTCACACAGCGTCTGCATCCCGGTCGTCAACGTCACCACGGGCGTGCGCGTTCGTCGGTGCGCAGGCCTGCGTGCAGCCAGACGGATCAAATTGTATTTTTATATACGCTCTTGCAGAGCTGCGCAAACTCCGTGGAAACGCGCCCCAGTGCGTATGCACCACCCGCGCCGTCGCCCGAGACAAGCACTGCGTCGAAAAGCGCGCGATGTCCCGGGTCCTCGCGTAGACGTCTCAGCTCACGCCTGGCCTCGCGGAGGCGCAGCGCGGTCTGTGTTGGGTCGGACTGCGCGGCGGCCAGACGATCAAACAGGCGCGTCTCCAGACAGGCCAGTGACGGTGGCACCAGATAGACTGCGAGAAGGCGCACACCCGGCAGTCGCTGTCTGTAGTGGTGCACCGTGTCCGGATGCAGCGACAGGAAGAGACGCTCGCCACGCAGCAGTGGCGGCAGCAGCTCGGTCCAGAGCTTGCCGTACTGGTTGGCGTAGATGTGCGAGTGCTCGAAGAAGTGGCCCGCCACGACGCGCTCCTCGAAGCGCGCCTCACTCTCGAACAGGTATTCACAGGCCTCGGTCTCACCGCTCCGGGCTCGCCGCGTCGTCACACTGCGGGCACACACACCTTCGTACAGGCGACGCACCGGCGAGCCGACACTCGTCTTGCCGACGCAGCTCGGGCCGGCCAGCGCCACGATCGTGCCGTCGCCGATACCGGCCGTGCGCAACCAGGCGTCAGTCACACAGAGCGATGGCGTCTGTCCGCTCTGGTGCGCATGCTGGTGCTCACCACAGAAAAGGGTGTCTGGCGCACAGCGTCTCCGTGAACATGGCCAGTCGTCGCGCTGCGACGCAGCGCTGCGCCGCGTCAACGCACAGCACATTTGACCGGCGTCACACTCGGGGAACCAGGCGCACAGCTCGGGCAACAGGAAACGGTAGAGACGCATCTTGAACGCGCGGTAGTGGATACCGCCGCATGCATAGGCCTGCAGCTTGGCCATCAGCGCGCTCCTGCGCACAGCCTCCGTCGTCTGGTGCCAGCGATCGAGAGCGGCGCGCCACAGCGCCAGCTCATCGGCACTCACCAGTAGCAGGTCGAGCTTTGTTGCTTGCTCTGGTAGACACAGACGCAGCAGCGCACCTCGTCGTCCCTCTGGACACAGGTTCTCCTCGTAGATGTGCGCGCTGCCGCCGCCCACCAGAGAGTCACGCAGTTGTGTGACGCGGTCCGCGTCGACGCCGAGTAATATGTCCAGGTCGGATGTCTCGAGGCCGTGCATCGCGAGACCAACGCTGCCCACCACCAGCAGCTCCTCGTCGGCGCGCAACTGTTTACGCAGCCACTGCAATGCCGCCTCCGCCCGATTCGTCTGCTCCGTAGCGCGCCGTTCGATGAGCGACAGTTGTTGCGCGAGCAGTTGCGAACACTCTTCTGTCGTTAGCGCGTCGTCGTCCGATGGCGTCAACCAGTGGCGCATGATGAGGCGCTCACTGCTCACTCCCTCGGGAACCAGGTCAGTGTAGAGACAGGCCAGAAGATCGTCCATTCTCTCCTCGCCGAAACGCGCAGACACACCGCCTAATTGAATTGATTAAATTACATTTTTATATAACTCTTTCACACGCCTCCGTTCCGTCTTCTCGATAAACAGACCCAGACGCAGTGCGACGCGGGCGTCCTGCGCCTGCCCCGTGAAGCGGTAGAGAAAGCGGTACATGGGACGCGCCAACCAAACGGGCACATAGTACAGCGGATGTTCATGTGGACTTGGTTGATACACCAGGTCACATACCGTGTCCGTGGCCCGTGGCTCGCGATACGTGACACGGTCTCGTGTAAAGTACGCGAATGAACCTCGCATATCATGTTCGTCATCTATCAGCACCAGCGCACGTAGGACGTCGTCGGGTACAGGCTTGTGAAGGAGTGCGCGTCTCTCGTCCACACGGCGAGCCATGTGTGCATCCATGACCTTGTCTGGGCCCAGTTCCATCACACGCAACGCGTGATCCTCCAATACGGGCGCAACCACGCCGTCCTCGCCACAGTGGTAGACCTCCGAGAGTGGTGCGGACAACACTGATCGGTCACCGGTTCGGACCAGGCACTTGGAATCCGTGTAGAGCAGACGGTCGTGTTGCACCGTCAGGTGACACACGTAAATCAGTTGGCTCAGCGCGAACAAGCATAGCTCTTTCTTTACTGTGCATTCCCACATCTTCCCCCAGAAGCGGTTGTAATGTTTGTAATATCCCCAGAAGCGTTTCGTCGCCCAGTGTAGAGAGTTGAGAATGTCGTTGTCGTTGTAGTGACACTGCGTCGTCATCCAGACTTTCAGACGCGGCCACAGCATCCGACCGGTCGCGTGACACGTCCCCAGCAGATTCAACACCGTGGTCACGTCGTCCAGTTCGACCTGGTCCATGATGCACTGCCACACATCATCAGGCAGCGCAACGCAACGCTCTGTTGCTGTTGCTGTTGCTATCGCATCAGCGCACCGCTTCGACATGACTAGAATAAAGTTCCATTTTTATACAACGCCTTGACACGCTTCCCCTCCGCTTTGCGCAGCGCCTCGTGTTTCACAAACAACGGCAGCGCCTGCGTGGCCTCCTCGAGTGTGCCACCACTGCCCCGGTACCAGTAGATGTAGCGCCACCACAGTGTGTATTTGCCGAACCAGACGGGCTCGTAGCGACGCGGGCCCTCGCGCTGTGCCACCAGCGTCACCAGGTCACAGACCAGGTCCGTGGGGCGTGGCTCGCGGTACGTCACAGTGCGTCCCCTCATAAAGTCCGCAAACGATCCCGGATACTCCAGCTCGGTGTTCATGAGTAGCAGCGCGCGCAGCGCACAGTCTGGGACGCCCGCGGTGCCGATGGATGCACGGTCGCGGGTAATCAGTCTCGTCATATGAAGGTCTCTCTCGTCGTGGGCGTCGACGACGACACCCATCTCCATGATTCGAAAGCCATCCATCTGCAGCACTGGCGTCACCTTCTCTTCGTGGTAGCAATACACCTCTGACAGCGGGGCGTGTAGCATGGAGCGATCGCGCGTACATATACGGCTTTTGCCTGCGGTGTCCACAGGGTTGTAGATGAGCCGCATAGACAGCTGTGCCAGATGACTGACGTAGAGAAGCGTGCTGACTGGCGCCAGAACGAGCTCCGCTCGCTGTGCGTACAGATAGACGGTGTCCCAGAAACGCGCGTGGTCACGGCGTCCGTCCCAGAAATGCGCCACCGCACGCATCAACGCGCCTTCGCTGCCTGTTAAACGATTAAATATATTGCACCACTCCACCAGCCAGGCACTGAGACGCGGCCACAGCATCCGGCCGGTCGCGTGACACGTCCCCATCAGATTCAACACCGTGGTCACGTCGTCCAGTTCGACCTGGTCCATGATGCACTGCCACACATCATCGGGCAGCGCCACAGCGACAGCAACAGCAACACAGCGACGCTTCGACATGAATGATTGCCCTCGCTATTTTTTATAAATTTACCCGGCATCGCCGTTTATCGATCGGAGCGTAGCTCTGACAATGCGACGTCAACTATCACGCCACACACTAGAGCGATATCAATTTGACGGCGATAAACACGCTCTTTACAGTCGCGTCCTGCGACACATCACACCACACGACTCTGCGGCAGAGATTTACGATGCCATGTGCAGCGACAAGTTCATCCCGGCGGGGAATACGCTGGTCGCCGGCGTACAACCGCTGACGCCCAACTGTGCCATCCTGGGCGCCGTGACGGAGACGAACCAGGAGGAGAAATTGGCACTCTTTGAACGGCTGCTGTCGATGGCCATCGGCTGTGGCATCGACGTGAGCCAGTGTGACGACCCGGTGGCGACGCTGCACAAATTTGCCACCGTGGCCAGCGCCATCAAACTGAAATGGCAGCGGCCGCTGCGTGGCTGTATGGTCACGCTCAGCGCAGAACATCCGCGCATCAGAGAATTCCTGGCGTGTAAAGACGGCGCCGCTGGCAAGTTGGCCATTTTCAACCAGAGCGTGACGCTGAGCGACGCGTTCATGTATCGCCCGTCGTCGGCGCCATTGTTGGACGCGTTGGCCACGGCGGCACACCGGACGGGTGATCCCGGCGTCATCTTCATCGATCGCGTCCAGTGTCTGCTGCCGAACGACGAGGCACCGATCGTGACGTCTGTGCCCTGCGGTGAACAATTCATGTTCGAGGGCGAGACGTGTACACTGGGCGCCATCAATCTCGACGCGTTTGTTGGCCACGATCGCGGCGCGTTCGACTTTGACGCGTACCGCGATACGATTCGCCTGGCCGTACTCTTCCTCGACAGTGTGATTGACCACCTGGTGATTCCCGACGCCGCCATGCAGCGCAAAGCGCGCGAACTGCGCCGCATCGGTCTCGGTGTCATGGGCCTGGCGACACTGCTCGTGCGTCTCGGCATCGCGTACGAGTCACAGGCGGCGCTGGATTTCTCGTCGCAGTTGGCCGCCTGTCTGACAGTGGAAGCGGACAGGGAGAGCCGACGACTGGGCCGTCTGTACGGGCCCCACAAGTATTCCCGTGAGCGGCGCAACATCACAGCGACGTGTCTGGCGCCGACGGGTGGGATCAGGGGTCTGGTGGCCGACGACGGGTTCTCCATCGAGCCCCTCTTCAACGAGGCACTCTCCGTCTCCCCCCTGTTCTCGGTGCGCATGGCCAGCACCTGGCAGCGTCACATCGAGAATGCCGTCAGTAAGACTGTTAATTTGCCGCGCAGTGCCACAGTAGAAGACGTCGCAATGGTTTATCGTGTTGCCTATGCCACAGGGTGCAAGGGTATTACAGTGTATAGAGACGGCTGTCGGGACAACCAACCGCGACAACTGCTCCGCGTCCGCTGTTCAGACGGTCAGTGTTCACTGGAATAAACAGCGCTTAACCGTGACGCACGTCACCCGTCACAGTCTCGATACGGCCTTCGCATTTGCCTGCAACAGAGACATCACCGGTGGTCGTGCCGATGTTGCCAGCGCAGTTGCCCCCAACCGTGACATCGCCGGAGCTTGTTGTGATTCGGGCACAGTTACCCGTCACTGTCACCTGCCCGGTAGTCAGACACAGGTCGCCGTGACAGTCGCCTTTGATTTCCAGCTGCAGGTTCACGTACTTTGTGTCCAGGCGCTTCACCTCCGTCTGTGTCGCCACCGTGAGCGTCAGTACTTCCATGTACTCCTGGCCGTTGATGATGAGTGTATTTCCGCTCATATCGTACGTGTTAGAGCTACCAGCACTGAACTGTCGTATGCTACTCCCGACGAGTGAACCCGTGACTGATATCGACTGTGTGCCACCGGATTCGATCGCAGCGTACATCCTTCGCTTGGTCTTCCTGTTCGTGGACCACCCAAATAGTACGCCAAACACGGCGCCAACACAGAGGCCTGTCACAAACATCACCGCTGCAAATTTTATTAAAATAAATGCCACTGCAGCCAACAGGTTTCCCCGCCGTCGACAAAGAGACTGCGCTGGCGCTGTGTGCCACGCCGCGTCGTGTACAGAAAGACAAACTGGTTCTCCGGTGTCAACCGCAGCAGGCCCAGACGCCACGGTCGATCGCGCCACCGCGCCTCACACTGCACACTGTCCACGCCGCACTGCAGCAGCTCCTTAATCTCCTCCGTCACTTGCATTTAAATTGTCCACAGATAATCCTCGTCCGCTACCCGCGACGCAGTAAACTCTGACCAGGAATAAATGACTGTGCTCCTGCTTCTGCTGCTCCTGTGGTGTGGCACGGCGAGCGCCAATTACTGTTACACGACGGGCTGCGGTGGCGTCACACCCGAGTGCGCCTGTGTGGGCGCGGGCTGGCTGACGAGCTGCGAGGCCAACACCTGTCAACTGACGAGTCTGGGCATCGCCATCGTCGTCGTTCTCGTCGTGCTGACACTGGTGCTGCTCATTCTCTGCTGCTGCTGCGTGCTCTGCTGCTGTCGCCGACCGTCGTGTTGCAAGCCGTCCGCGGATCCAATCGTCTATCACCAGCCGCCCATGGTCTACCAGCAACACGTCCGCCTCTGAGCGGCCTGCGCGCGCCCGTAGAGCGACACAAAAACGTGCGATGTTATTATTTAATAAAACACAGATTCACTGCAAGCCAATGCCTCGCGCACCTCCACCACAATCCAATGCAATCGCGCTGACAAAGAAACAGCGTCGGCGACCACGCTTCCGGTCGGAGACGCTGGGCATCCGCGCCGTGAACAAGGCGCAGCGCGAGACGAAGCTCTACATTGGCAAGCGGACGATAGGCCGTATCCTGCGCGCCATGATTTGTGAGCGCGCCGCCGAGTTTGACAGCAAAGTCTGCCGCATGAGCGACGCCGCCTCGCTGGGTCTCCACACGGCGCTGGAGGACGAGCTGGTGCACGTCTTCCACACGGCGAACGACGCGCGTCTCTGCGACAACGATCGGCCACGCCTCGACAACCGCCACATCCGGCTCGCTGTGCGCGCCGCCGACAATGTACACCGTCGCAGCCTCTACGCCCAGCTCGAAAAGGACATGCCACTCAGTCTGAAACGGCCCGTCCATCGACGTGTCTTTCGGCCGCTCGTCGCGGCAGAGCCTGCCAAAGCAGCCAAGTCTACAGGTGTGGACAAGGTAGCCAAGCCCGCAAAAGTGGTCAAGGCGGCAAAGTCCACAACTGTAGACAAGGCAACAAAGCCCACGAAGGTGGCCAAGGCAACCAAGTCCGCGACTGTAGACAAGGTAGTCAAACCTGCGAAAGCGGCCACGCCTGTCGAGGCGACCAAGCCCGCGAAAGCGGCCACGCCTGTCGAGGCGACCAAGCCCGCGAAAGCGGCGCCCACCACGAAACTGACCAAATCCGCTGTCGCTGCCGCAGCCAAGGTGGCCAAACCGGTCAAACCCGTGACACCGGCCAAGACTGTGAAACCTGTGGTCAAGATTGCCAAGCCGCCAAAGGAGGACGCCCAGACGCGCAAGGAGCGCCGCATCGCCGAGGAGCTGCGCACACAGAAAGACACGGCGTTGGAGGCGATGCGACAGGCCAAGGCCAGCGTCATCGACGAGGAGGTGCGCGCCGCGGCCAAACGCCTCGAGCGCAACAACCTGCTGTTGCAACAGGCCACACAACAGTTGGCGAAAACATTCAATAAATGATCTTTATTGTACTCAACAGAGTCGCATGAATCTTTCGTACGCCCTGGTGTAACACCACTCGGCAAGATACGTTTTGATGACGATGCGTTCGTTGTCCATGCGGTGGCGACTCTTGGCGTGGTCCAGGATCAGACACTGGGGCGACGGTTCGCCCATTTGACAAATCAGTTGATCATCCAACACAAGGTGGTCATTGAGCAGATCTGTCTTTACGGCAGGCCGTTGTCCAATCTCTGTGCCCGTCGCACCCATGATGTGCCAAACGACGTCGCGCCAGCCATCACTGTGACACCAGAGGTGATGACTCAAAAAATTCCACAGCGGCGGCTTTTGTTTTTCCAGCGTGTCACGCGCTTTCGTGACACTCCGCGTGTCGAACTGGACCCACAACGGATTCATCTCCAAGAGTGGGGCGGCGCGTCGCTGCACCGGATCGACGTACCAACAGTGGCTAGCCGTGTCTCCACGGTTAGCCACAACACACACATTCGCCACCTGCAGATGGGACGTGTAGAGATGGTCCAGGTGTGAATGGTAGAGTATCTCGTGGACCAATGCCGGGCACAGCGAGGCCGTGATCTCTGTCCTAAACAGATACACTGCGCCCTGGTCAGGGTCGTCTCTGTTGACGTGGCGGCGGAGCCAGACCATGATGGCCGGCTCCAGACCGGTGTAAAACGATCGGCACAGCACTGAGAGATTCAACACGCTGGTTGCGTCCACCAGACACATTACCACTTCGCCCCAGATTTCCATGGGCAGCGGCGACGCCGCCGCGCTTTGTTCAGTCTCACAGTGACGTTTCATCGAAATTTTTTATTAAAAGTGACAAAAGAATCTTTTATTTCCCATGCCTACGTGCTTTGTTACGACAATCCCTGCAGTTGCTACGTTTATACTCTTTAGTTCCGTTCTTATAATCCTCGAAACGATCCAATGACTTGTTGTGTCCACAGATTCGACAGACTTTCATCACTCCCTCTTCGTCCGTAAGAATATCATCGACACGAATGGTGTTGACCGGTCGCTCGGTGCCACGTTTGCGTTTGTTTGGCGCTTCTCCGTTTATCACACGTTGCATTTGTTGATTAACGCGGGTGCACTTACTCGTGGGTATTAATGTAATGTCGTCAGAGTCGTCGCTTTCCTCGTCTTCGCTTGTAGAGCTTTCGCTGCTGCTACTGCTGGTGCTGGTGCTACTGGTGGTCGTGGACGACCACCAGTCGTTGCCGTCGGTGGTCGTGGACGAGACCGAACCCGTCGATTTCGCGAGTCGTGGCTCCGAATAATCCAGGCCGAGGAATTGGACATTGTTTTTCTTCTCGCGAAACTCGCGCAGGAGAGATTGACAGGCGCGGCGCACTGATTCTTCGTTGCTGGTCACAATCATTTCTTCGACACTGTGAATCATGTCGTCAATTATACTCACCAATAGACGGGTTAGCAGAGGACTTGCTCGTTGTTCGGGATTCTCCATCGGTGTCACTTTTATTAAATAGACTGTGACACGTGTGCACAACTTGCCTGCGCGCAGCAACAATAGACAACAAGAGTAATAGACAACGCAAGCTGAAAGCGCGCGGCGAGCGCGACGCCAGTGTGACCCAGGTCCCGTTTGGTTTCATGTTCAACGAGAGCTCCGGTCGCGCGAGCACGTCTTCGTCGTCCGGTGAGATGCCTGCCACTACTGTCTGTGTGATGTACGTGTTGCACATTACGCGTATATCGCGTGAATCGCCGTACATGCATCGCATCTGGGTCGAGTGCAGTCAGCTGCGTGGCGCCGTCGAATACACTGTCGCGCATCACAACGCTTGCCACGGCACCGATTACAGTGCAAACGAGGTCGAGATTGCGCGCGATGCGCTGCCGACCGAACAGACGTGAGGCTCGCGCACGCGAACACTGAAAAATTGTTGATTGGACAATAAATGCACTTTATTCTTCATGCGAACGAACGGTCGTGTACGACGCCGCAATGAGCAGGAACTTGTTCCCAGTTCCCAGTTCCCAGTTCCCAGTTACCAGTTACCAGTTACCAGTTACCAGTTACCAGTTCC
>Ga0315288_10007237_pt1 | contig 14073 bp, 9 predicted proteins | sample YL17G11_20_MG_FD_203454 | JGI IMG/M metagenome (GOLD analysis project Ga0315288, IMG submission 203454) | Sediment microbial communities from Yellowstone Lake, YNP, Wyoming, USA - YL17G11_20 | ecosystem: Environmental > Aquatic > Freshwater > Lake > Sediment | place: USA: Wyoming | collected... | reverse complement strand
GTTCATCCCTCCTTTCACTGCTGTGTGTAAGGGCAATTTCGTAAGCGTCAAAATAGTGCTTTACCAGATTGTGCCACATTGCTATCCTCGAAATCTCATGTGCCTTGAATCTTGCTTCCCTGATCTCCCCTTCTGAAAGACCAATATATTTCCGGATGAATTCCCTTATTTCAGTTACTACTTTCTTCTCATTATCATCTGTCCTCTCAATAATCGCGATGCCGTTTCCATGCTCTTTAAAATAGTCCTTAACCCACAGGCCAAACCCTGAAAGAGAGGTGGTGACCGTCGGAATAGAAAACATAAGGCTTTCGAGCGGTGTATATCCCCAGGGTTCATAATATGACGGGAAAACCGAAAGGTCAAATCCGATCAGCAGGTCGTAATAGGAGAGATTAAAGATGCCGTCATTGCCGTTTAGATATGACGGAGCAAAAATGATCTTAACCTTTGCCTCCTGATTATTTGTAAGACCATTGCTTTTAATACTTTGAAGCACCGGATCGTTTGATGGGTAATGGAGACTATGTGTAAGGTATTTATCAGTTCCGCCTACCTGCCCGTTATTATACAGAATATCAATAAGATCCTGGCGGGGGCCCTTATGGTATGCCGGCATAAGGATGAACGCCACACACTCTATCGAGAGATCGCTTTCCTTATTCAATTCTCCCAGAGAGTCAATAAGAATATCCACTCCCTTGTTATGAAATTCGTATCTTCCGCTGTTTGCAATAAATGTGCAGTTGTCTGCAAGCGGATAACCAAGAACAGCCTCCGCAACTTTCTTGAGTTTGGTCCGCGCAGTCTGACGCTTTTCCTCAAATGATTCAGCAGAAGGAACAAAGGAGTCCTCAAATCCGTTGGGAGTTACTAAATCCACGTCTTTACCAAGGAAGAATGAGCACTCCCTGGATGTGATCTCACTTACTGTCGTAAAAACGTCTGCCTCGGCTGCTGAAATTTTTTCAAGTGATTGTTTAGCTACAACATTGAATTCGCGGGATATCTGTACCGGATTGTATTCTTTCATCTTCCCGTACAATGGCCTGTTATTGCCTGCAATACATCTGCCCAGGACTGTTGCGTGTGTAGTGAATGCCGTTGCGATCCATGGTGCAAATTTTTCGATGTACAGGATCCCTATACCTGTCATCCATTCATGGAACTGTGCAATTATATTATGGCGATCACGGTAACATGAAGTGAAGCTTTCAATAACTTTTCCGGCGGCATAGCCAAAAAGGGCAGGCTCAACATAATCCCACTGGCCGGTTATGCTATCGAGTTTATAAGTTTCCCAGAATTTGGCAAATATCTCATTCTGCTGGCCAAAATATGGGGTGAAATCAATTAAAAACACTATAGGTTTGCCGGCTATGTTCCATCGTCCGATTTTGACTCTCAATCCCTCATTTGCCGCAATAATTCTCCATTCAGGGAAAAGAGTATCGTCAGCGATAAATTCCGGGTTGGTCACCTCTTCCCTCCAAACATCAGGGCCTATGAGTATATAATTATCCCCAAGTTCATTTACAATATTCAGTGCCTTTGTTGAGATTACAGTATGAATCCCTCCGACCTTGTTACAAACCTCCCAACTGGTCTCAAAAACTAGTTCAACATTCATTATCAGAAATATTGGTTCAGATTTTTATTAAGATGTTATTATTTGCTTTTTTTAGCTTTGACAGGTTTTTTAGATTTTGTCTTCCTGACAATTTTGGTTTTAGTTTTAGATGCAGACGACCCCGGGGATTTCTTTTTCGTGGGTGATTTTTTCTTAAGGTTAGCTATCTGTGTTGTCTGCTGATCAATAATTGATTCTTTTTCCTTAATAAGATTATTCAGTTTGGCAATCTCGTTTTGTGTATCCCTGTCAGGAATAAAACGATTAAGCCTGATCTCAAAATCGCTTAAGACGTTCATGTAATTCATAAATGCATCATAGGGTGTATCGTACGGATTGAAATAGGCATGAACGGCTCCGTCGGAGAAGAATTTTGTAGCCATATAATAAAAATGATCGCTTGCCTGGAGGTATTCCCAATCCTTTTTTATCTGGACATCTTCACAACGCCAGACTTTATCTGTCAGTTCATAAAGCTTGTCAAGAGCTGCAGCCTGAAGTTCATTTCCGTGCCATGCGGTTATGTCGCGCTCTTCGTCGGCCCATGAAATGGGTGAAGGGATGCTGATTGCAGAAACAGGCTGAAGAAAATCAGCCACTTCTGTCGGAGTCATGAACTTGTATGGTGTCTTTTTCAGGATTGATCCGGGCAGGTGCTGAAGAAAATCGAATATCCCGGTATTTCTATGATTATGTTCACCAAATGTCTCATAATCAAGAAAAACATTTATCAGTTCGCTTTTGGGGGCAAGCTTGTTCAGCCATGAGGCATATTTGTCAGCAGTCAATGGCCATTCTGCCCAGCTGCGGTTTGAGAATCTGAATGCAATATCATCGCTCAGTACAAAATTTCTGAGAAGCACTTTCAGACGCGGGTTAATGGAATTACAGTACAGATAGTTGGGGCTTTTCCATCCCAGTACATGCTTGGCTCCCTCGGTAAGCATCGATTTAAATCCCATATCAGCAACCCATGAACCAATCTGGTCGGAATATATTAATTCAGTGTTCCTGAACGATGTCGTTTCAACACCAAGAAATTCCTTAACCATTTCCCTGTGGGCATTTACCTGATGCTCAAATTCACTTCTTGTCTTGATTGAAGCCAGGGAATGTGATTCGGTTTCTGCAAGAAATTCCACCATTCCGGTATCTGCAAGTTTTTTAAATGATTCCAGCACTTCAGGTGCGTAAAGGCGAAACTGGTTTATTACAAGTCCCGTAAGGGAAAAAGCAACTTTAAACTTTCCCTTGTTTTTCAGGATAAGATCGAGCATGATTTCATTGGCAGGGAGATAACAATTCTCTGCCACTTTTCTCATGATTGATTCATTCGAGAAATCATCGTAGTAATAATGGTCATGACCCAGGTCAAAAAACCTGTACCGTTTCAGCCTGAATGGCTGGTGTACCTGAAAATAAAAGCATATTGCTTTTTTGCCTGTTAAACTCATATTTAGTTCTTATTTTGCCAAATCACTCTGTAATAAATATCCCTGACGTGCCTTGCTGAATTATCCCATTTCAGTCTGACAACTTCTTCCTTACCATTCTTGATAAACATCTTTGAGAGGGCAGGATAATTAAGGATGCCATATATTGCATCAGCCATTGCGTCGATATCCCAGAAATCTGTTTTCACTGCATGGGTCAGAATTTCGGAAACTCCTGACTGTTTGCTTATAATAACCGGGACATTTGATTGCATGGCTTCAAGCGGAGAAATTCCAAATGGTTCGGATACAGAGGGCATGATGTACACGTCGCTCATATTCAGCATTGTGAAAACATCCTTCCCCTTAAGGAAGCCTGTAAAGTGAAACCTGTCAGTAATCTTAAGGGCGGCAGCTCTTCGCATCATCCTTTCCATCATATCACCCGACCCTGCCATCACAAACCGTACATCGGGCATAACTTTCAGGACTTTGCAGGCAGCCTCGATGAAATATTCAGGACCCTTCTGTAAGGTGATCCTTCCAAGGAAGGTAACCACTTTTTCATCAAAGCCTTTATTAACAACGACATCCTGTGATATTTTAACCGGTTCCACAGCATTATAGACTGTCTCGACCTTATCTGGATTAATGTGATATTTATTGATTACGATATCCCTGGTAAGATTGCTCACCGTAATGATTTTTGAAGCTGCATCCATTCCCAGTTTTTCGATGCGGTAAACATCGGGGTTTACATTACCGCCGCTGCGATCAAAATCAGTGGCATGAACATGTATCACAAGAGGTTTGCCTGAGACCTCCATAGCCGCTATGCCTGCAGGATATGCAAGCCAGTCGTGAGCATGGATTATGTCAAATTCGTTTTCCTCAGCAATCACCGAAGCAACAACTGAATACTTGTATATCTCATCCATCAATGAGCTGTCGTATCTTCCTGAAAAATCAACAGTACCTTCATTGCTCGTCTGTACAATAAGCTTATATCCTGAAGATTCTGAATTGATCCTTGTCCAGAATTCCTCAGGATCTGTATAAGGAACAATTCTTGATGAAATCTCGATCTGTTCCAGGGGACGCCTGAATCCTTTATAATGAACCTGTTTGAATGCAACAGGAACCTTATTTGCACCGATGAGCCTTACCCTTGTCTGGTCTTCATCGCCCCATGCCTTAGGAACAACGAAGATCACTTCAAGATCTTCCAGTGTAGACATACCTTTTGTCAGGCCATAACTGGCTGTACCCAGTCCGCCGGAGATGTGTGGCGGAAATTCCCATCCGAACATTAGCACACGCATATCACACCTGATTTATAAATTTGAATATTTGTTTTCAAGAAGATCGATTATCCTCAGGACTTCACCTACACTCCATGCCTGTGATATCGCTCCATTTGGCGTATGAGGCGGATCTCCGTCATAAATCTCTGAAATCGTGCTTACTCCGTGCTCACTCATCACTTCCTCAAGTCCGAAAATAAGCTTCCTGATTCTCTGTTCACCCTGTTTACCGTATACTTTAAGCCATCCCTCGCAGAACGGGCCAAACAACCAGGGCCATACGGTCCCGTTATGATAAGCTTTGTCCCGTTCTTCCTGGTTCCCGTGATATGTGCCTTTGTAAAGCGGATTTCCCGGAGAAAGTGTCCTGAGTCCCCGCGGGCTTACAAGCTCTTTGTCTGCTATATCCAATACTCTTTTCATCTGGTCTTTTGAAAGCATTGAATATGGGAGTGAAACTGCAATAACCATATTGGGCCTTACAAAATAGTTCTTTCCTTCATCATCGTTGACATAGTCGGCAAGATACCCCCTCTGATGATCACAGAACAATTCCTGGAAAGAATTATTTATCAGCTCAGGCAGGTTCTCATATTCCTTAACTAACTTGCGGTCCTTAACCTGTCTTGCCATATCCAGAGCAAAACAGACAGCATTGTACCATAATGCGTTTATTTCAACTGCATACCCTTTTCTTTGTGTTACAGGGATCCCATTAACCACTGCGTCCATCCATGTAAGTGATTTACCTGGAGCATCAGCATAAATGAGCCCGTTTTCCCTCATCCTGATATTGAAAGAGGTACCATTTTTATAGGCATTCAGGACTGATTTCAATGCCTCGCCGTAGCGCTCCCAGGCATCGGTCCCGCCATTCTCAACATATTGCTGAACCGACCAGAAGAACCACAGGGGAGCATCGACAGAATTAAATGCAGGACTGTCGATCGCACCCATATTTGGGAAAAGGCCATCCTTCATTCGTCCTATCTGGGTATCGAGCACCTCCCTGTAAAGCTGAAGCTTTTTACCGGGTCGGGCCAGAGCAAGTCCGGGAAGAGCAATAAAAGTATCCCTTCCCCATGCCCCAAACCATGGGTATCCGGCAATAATCAGGGTTTTTCCGTGCCGTTTTTCAATAAATTGCTGAGCAGCATTTTTCAGGCAGTTGATAAAATTGCTTCTCGGTATCTTGCCGTTGACGGTTTTAGTAAATTTTGCCTTGAAGCCTGATGGTTTTTCTTCTTTTGTCGAAGCGGAAAAAACTATCACATCGCCTTCTTTCGCATCAACTTCAAAGAATCCGGGAGTAAAGAGATCTTCAGAATAGTCATATCCTCTTTTCTGTTCTTCAGTGTATTCAACCCCAAGGTGCCAGTCAGGGACATGAATAAATTCGACTTTAGCTGAGAATTGCATATGGAGAAAAGGAAACCCTTCATAGAGCTTCATTTTAATACCGTTGTCGATAACATCAACTTTTGTATTTGCGGCAAGGTTTGCATGTGTCAGTTCATGAATATTCCTGAACGCCAGAAAGGGCCGGACCTGAAGTTTCATCGGCTCCGATGCTTCAAGAATAGTGAACCGGGCAAGATACTGTTCCTCATAATGGACCAGAAGCCTTTCGTGCTTAAGTTTAACCCCGCCCACCCTGTATATGCGTGAGGGGATTCCCTCCATCTCAAGCTCTTCAATATACTTATGGCCTTTGGGGCTGTAATAATCTCCCTTGAATTTTCTTATTCCTGTATTGAAGCTTCTGTCATTATTTACTACTGTTGCATCCAGCGACGAAAGCAGAACATATCTCTCACCACCGAAAGCATCTATCGGACAAACAAGCAAGCCGTGATATTTGCGGGTATTGCAGCCTACAATGGTTGTGGAAGAGTAGGAACCTGCCCTGTTGGTTCTGATCACCTCTCTCGACAACGAGTATTCAAGATTTACAATCTGACCCTTTTCAAACTTAATATAACTCATAAACAAATCTTTATATACTGTACTAAAAAGCCTTTTAAGTTACTGTTTTTTATCTGACATTGCAAGGGAAACTGCCCGAAGATGGGAAAATGTTTTCATGTTCCTGTTTTATTTCCAGAAGCCTTTCGCTGAACATTATAAAATCTGCGCCAGGAGTTGTCTGATAAAAAAATGAGTAACTTTGCATCTCAATAAAATATTCTAATTAACATATATTATTCTCTGAATGAACAGAAAACTGGGAATTTTTTTAACTACTGCCTTGATGTTGACGGGCTGCCGCGATAAAACTGCAGAAATATCAGGCATTCTTGAAAATTCATTGCCCCGGCAATATATTTTTTTGCAGGAGCTTAAACCTAATGAGCTTCTTAATGTCGATTCCGCCATAGTTTCGGAAGATGGTAGTTTTGAATTTAAAAGGAAGGTAAAATTCCCGTCTTTTTATCTGCTCAAAATTAATCAAAATAACTTTCTGACAATGCTTATTGAACCAGGAGAGAAAATAAAAATGACATCTCACTTCGATTCATTGAATTATCCGGTTGCTGTTTTAGGATCAAAAGGGACAAAATTGATTGCGGATTACAACAAGGTGTTGCTAAAAACAAGAAACAAAATCAGAAATCTGAATGATATTTATGACAGGAATTCAACCAGACCCGACCTGGCTAGGGTAGTTGATTCTCTCGACAGACTTGGCGACGCTTATCTGAATGATATGAACAGTTATGCCAAAAAATATATTAATGATAATGTATCCTCACTGGCAACCATACCGGTTTTGTATTCACAGTTAACTCAAAACATATATATTCTTGATCCTCAGAAAGATTTGTCATATTTTCTGAAAGTCGATTCTCTTTTATTCAAACAATATCCTGAATACGGCCCCGTAATTGATCTGCACAACCAGATAAAGGAAATGATTACTTATTTTGATGGTGCTGAATCTCCATCAAACGGTCCGGGGGAAAGACTGGAAGCGCCTGAGATCGCTCTACCTTCTCCTGATGGTGATACGATTAAACTAACTTCAACAAGAGGTTCTTTCGTATTGCTCGATTTCTGGGCTTCATGGTGCTCCCCGTGCCGGGTGGAAAACCCTAATCTGGTCAAAGCCTGGAATTTGTATCATAACAAGGGATTCCAGATTTACCAGGTTTCTCTTGATAAAACAAAAGAAGCCTGGATAAAAGGCATTCAGGAGGACGGGCTTGGCAAATGGATCCAGGTAAGTGATGTCAGCTACTGGCAATCAGTAGTTGTTCCTGTCTATAAAATAAAAGCAATCCCTTCCAATTACCTGCTCGACAAAGAGGGCCGGATAATTGCAACGGACCTCAGGGGAGATGCCTTGCAAAAAAAACTTGCTGAATTGTTCAATTAATCCTATAACCAATACCGGAAACCGGTAATCTGATTTTATAATGAAAAGACCTTTGATTCTTCTGCTTCCGCTCCTGCTACTTGCCGGGTGCCAAAACAAAAATACTTTTATAATAAAAGGGATAATCAGGGAACCCCGGGAAAAAACTGTTGCCCTGAACAGAGTAGATGTAAACAGGCTCGTGCTTATCGATTCATCAAAAATCAGTAGCAACGGAAGCTTTAAATTCAAAGTAAAATCGGCCGGACCTGATTTTTATCAGCTTGGTTATTCCGATTCAGATTTTGTCACATTGCTTGCTGAACCTGGAGAAAAAATTAAGCTCTCCTTCAACGGGAAGAATATGTCGGGTTATTACACCATAACCGGATCGGAAGGATCAGAGAATGTCAGGATGATTGATATGCGGCTTGCGGTGGCGAAAAGAAAACTGGATTCCCTGAGGGTCGCTTATACTGATGTGTCGGGAAAGCCAGGTTTTGATGAAAAAAAGTCTCTGATCGAAAATGAATTCAGTGATATACTCAGAGAGCTCCGGAAGAAGAATATTGAATTCATAATCAGCAATACCAGATCAATGGCCTCACTTAAAGCTGTTTATCAGAGAATAGATGATAATACTTATGTTCTCTATGAACCTAACGATCTGCAATATATGAAAATAGTCTCCGATTCGCTGGGCCGTTATTATCCGGGATCCAAAAATGTAAAGGCTCTTGCGGAAGATCTCAAAAATGAACTGAATCAGATGTATTCGAGACAGATCCAGAGTCTGGCCAGCAAATCCCCTGAGGCAAAACTGGATCCCAATCTGAAAGACATCAGCGGAAACAGGATCGCATTGTCGTCTTTGAAAGGAAAGGTGGTTCTCCTGACCTTCTGGTCGGTCGATTCAAAAGACTGTATTGCTGAAAATCTTCAGCTAAGGGATATTTATAAAACCTTCAATAAAAAAGGCTTTGAAATTTACCAGATAAATATTGACGAGGGCGAACAAAAATGGAAAGCTGAAGTACGGTTTGATGAACTGCCCTGGATAAGTACAAGAGAGGATGATCCGCTCAATCCGGCTAATGCACTTCTCTTTAATGTCAAAACACTGCCAACCAATTATCTTTTTGACAGGGATGGTACAATAATCGGCTCAAATCTTCACGGACGATCGCTACTGATAAAATTGAATCAAATATTTAACAACTAGCTTTCTGCATTGAAAGAACAGGGGAAAATATATTTTGCATCTGATTTTCATCTTGGACTTAAAGCCGGAGGAGATCCTGGTGAAAGAGAAAAAAAGGTTGTAAAGTGGCTTAATACAATCGCTCCGGAAGCCAGGGAAGTTTTTCTGATAGGAGATATCTTTGATTTCTGGTGGGAATACAAGCTTGTTGTCCCGCGGGGATTCACAAGGTTCCTCGGGACAGTTTCCGCCATGACAGATTCTGGCATACCTGTACACTTCTTCACCGGAAATCATGACATGTGGGTAAAGGATTATCTTTCTGACGAATGCGGGGTAATAATTCATACATCTCCCTATACGCAAACCATTGACGGGAAAAAATTCCATATTGCCCACGGGGAGGGACTCGGAAGCAAAAGCAAGGTGTACAAGATCCTTCTGGCTTTATTCCGCAACAAACCCCTCCGTGTTATGTATTCCATGCTGCATCCCTCAATAGGGGTTGGCATTGGACACAAATGGTCGCTGAATTCAAGGTTGGGTAAAGGAATTACAATGGATTTCCAGGGGGAAGAAAAGGAAGATCTTATAAGTTATTCCCGAACGATACTAACAAAAGATAAAATCGATTATTTCATTTTTGGTCACCGTCATATGGCTCTTACTTATAAGCTTGAACAGGGTAGTCAGATTATTTTTCTGAGTGACTGGATAAGGGAAGGCAGTTTTGCAGAATGGAACGGAAAGGAATTGAACCTCAAAGTATTCTGATCAGCTCTGATGTTCTTCGATCCTGACATTCAGCATGAAATACGAATACTGATCATTTACCTCTTCAAACTGGTAATTCAGTTTGCTCCCCGATTTCCGGGCCATCGAAATTAGCCCCATGTTGCCGGTGCTGTCCGTATCGATCGACTGTGCTGATAAAGATGTAAAAAAGAGTGTTTTCAACCCTTCACTGTCAAAACTGTTGATCTTGTCAAGCTTAACCTTCAGATCGCTGACCCTTGTGTTCAGGATCAGATTGCCTGTAGTAAGTATGAATTTCCTCTCTTCCAGCCGGACCAAAACAACAGGCATTCCATATTTTTGCTCTGCTTCCCTGCCCAGGTTGTATTTTGAGACATTTTCCAGGATCTCAATCATAATGTTGAATACCCTTCTCCTGAGTGCTGAATCAATGTCTTCCTCAGTAAGCTTGGCTTCAGTAAGGGATAAAACCTCCTCTCCGATTCCGGGTGTAAAATGTCCTGACCAGATCATGTAAATTTTCTTCTTATCCATCAGTTGCTCAAGCTGAACAAAAGAATCACTATCAAATCGCTGATCCTTCCTGGAGGCATGTATTCCGACTCCGCTCGAATCGACTGTTTTGCTCAGAATGAAATACGAATATTTTTTATCCACAGCAACAAAATCATAATCCAGTCTGTTTCCGGTTTTCATAGCCATTTCAATCAATCCAAGCCCGGCTCCTCCTTTCATGCTGAATTCAGAACTATTCAGGATCTGTCTGTAAAGATCTTTGATCTCATTAATATCCAGCCTGTTTACCCTGTCGAGCCTCTTCTTCAGATCATTTACATGATCAGATGCTATTATATTTCCGGTAGTTATTGTATACCCGTCATCTGTTTTTGAGTAAGTAACAAGCGACATGCCACCGCGGCCTGAATGGTCACCATGTTTAACAATATTCTGAAGGCTTTCAAGCACATACATAAAAAGTCTTTTCCTTCCTACGAATCCATAGGAATCATCCATCATTTCATTTTCAAGCAGTGTCAGCAGAGGCAAAGAATTTCTGTCTGTTATTTCTCCCCTGTAAACAAACAGAAGACGCTCTTTCCTCATCTTATCGTGAATCGTACGGGTAATGTCCATGGAAAAAAGATCTGGCGGGTTTATTCATGACAAAAATAACAATATCGGCTAATAACACAAACTAAATACACCGCCGAAAAGTATAATGGATCAATTTTTAATGTAACTTGACCGCCAGGAAAGATGAGTACTAATGCTTTCTTTAAGAGAATTAATTGACTGATGTTCAGCAGATTCCTAAAATTTATCGTTCCTCCATTTACCTTCAGAGCTTTTTTCAGAAGGATTTTTTATGCCAACCTGAAAAAAGTCCCGCTTGACAAACCATTGCTTTTTGTAGGGAACCACCAGAACTCATTTATGGACGGTATCCTTGTCGGTTCGTATCTTCCTCAACCGTTGCATTTTACTATGAGGGCAGATATGTTCAGGAAACCATTTGCACGTTTTTGTCTTCGCGAGCTGAATGTTTCACCGGTTTACAGGATTGAAGAGGGACTTGAGAACGTTCATAAAAACCTTGAAGCATTCAGCAGTATCTATGAGATCCTGAAGAAAAACGGAAACTTCATCATGTTTTCGGAAGGTATTTGTATACAGGAAAAACGTCTTCAGAAGCTTAGAAAAGGTACTGCCAGGCTGGCTTTCGGAGCTGAGGAGAAATTTGGTCTCGATGTACACATTGTGCCGGTTGGAATAAATTACACCTATCCTTCCAGGTTCCGAAAGGAGGTAATGATAAATTTTCACGATTCGTTCAGCATCAATGAACTTAAAGATGTGTATAAGGAACACCCGGCAAAGGCATTGCTTGCTTTTAACGAGAAATGTGATATCAGTCTGCGGAAGGAAGTTATCATAATTGAAGATCCCAAAAATGACTGGCTTGCTGAACAGCTTCTAAAGATGGAGCGCCGTAATATGGTGCTGCCTTTTTTCAGATGGCGGTTTGATACTGACGACAGAAGACAGGCTGAAAAAAGAGTAAGCGAAAAGCTAAATCAGCTGAGCAGGACATCTCAGGCTGATCTTGAATCTCTATCTAAAAAAGTCGAAAATTACGTCAATCTTCTTGCAAAAAACAGACTCAGGGATGAGAATGTGGCACGAAAACTCGACTGGGGATTTTTAAGATATTTTGCAGTTCTTGCCGGATTCCCCATATTTATTGCCGGATTTATCGCCAACTTTATCCCTTTCATCATACCAAAAATAATCTGCGACAGGCTTATAAAGGATCCCAGGTTCTATAGTTCTGTCTTCATAGGTTCATTTACTGTTCTTTATCTGATTTACATACCAGTTCTGCTTATTCTTGCGGCCATCTTTGCCGGATGGACAGGATTCATTCTGTCATTGCTCGTTCCTATGTCAGGTTATTTTGTTCTTTATTACCAGGAGATTTTCTGGGAACGGATCAGGACCCTGCGCTTCAGCCTGACAAGAATCTTCAATCCGGCCCTCATCAAAGAATTAACCTCAGAGCGGCAGAGTATCCTGGGGGACCTTGACAAAGTCAAAGTCTAAACAAAAAACTATCAATCTCTGTCAGTTGCTCACGGTTTTTAACATACAAAGATTTTCAATACACGACGGTACAGGAGTGAGAACAAATATCTTCTTCAAAGGCTGTCCCCTTAGTTGCCTGTGGTGCAATAATCCGGAAAGTATTGATCCATTCCCCTCCATAATGTTCGATGAAAGGCTGTGCCATATGTTTGGAGATTGTATCAGGGCAGGCAACGGATATATTGTCTCCAAAGACAACAAGCTTAAAATAGAAAGGGAGAAAATTACGGATTTCGAATCCCTCAGGAATATATGCCCCTCCAAAGCCCTGATCGTTACAGGAGAGACAAAGAGTGTGAGTCAGATCATTGATGAAATTGAGAAAGATATTCCATTTTACGAGATGAGCGGGGGTGGGGTTACCCTTTCGGGAGGCGAACCTTTTTCACATGATCCTGATCTTAAAGAATTGGTTATTGAACTGAAAAAAAGGGGGATACATGTTTCTGTTGAAACATCACTTCACGTTCCCTGGGAAACAATTGATAAATACCTCGACCTGATAGATGTATTTCTTGCCGACCTGAAACATACAGACAATGAGAAGTTTGCCAGGTATACCGGCGGGAATGCGGCACTTGTAATAAATAATTTCAGGGAACTTGACAGGAAAGGGAAAGCTTTTATTGTAAGAGTTCCTGTTATCCCGTATTTTAATTTCTCTGAACCGGAACTCTGGTCAATAATCGATTTTGCTGCCGGGTTAAAAAATGCACTCGAAATCAATTTCATTCCCTTCTATTCACTTGCAAGGGAAAAATATGCAATGCTGGGAAAAGAATATATCTTTGAAAATCACAGCCCTATTGAAAAGGCTGAATTAGCTCCATATGTCGAATATGCAGAAAAAATGGGTCTGACAGCCAAAATTATTAATTAAAATGAGAACAGAAGCGCAGTCAGCAGTGATTACCGGAAGAATTGCCAGGCTTAAAGAGAAGGTTATTTCGGTAAAATCGACTATCTGCACCGAGCGGGCTAAAATTTACACAAAAGCCTACCAGGAGCATGAAGGTTCTCCGGTTATCCTGAAACGGGCGTATGCCCTTGAAAAGACATTGAAAAAGATGTCGGTTTTTATTGATGAAGGAGAACTGATTGTTGGGAATCAGTCATCAGCGCTGAGGGCAGCTCCTATCTTCCCTGAATATGTCACTTCATGGATAATAAACGAGCTGGATGAGTTTGACAAACGCCCGGGTGATGCGTTCTTTGTAACTGAAGAGCAGAAGAAGGAACTGAGAGAACTGTGCAAATGGTGGGAAGGAAAGACCCTTATCGAGAAAGGTTACTCAAAAATGTCTCCTTTGAACAGGGAGATCCATGATTCAGGAATTATAAGGGCTGAAGGCAATCTGACATCAGGAGATGCACATATTGCAGTGAATTTTGAAAAGATACTGAAAATCGGGCTGGCTGGTTACCTGAATGAAATAAAAGGGGCTCAAAGATCACTCAGGAATACTGATAAAAATCTGGCTCAGAAACAGGATTTCTACAAATCCCTGAAAATTGGAATTGAATCATTTCAGGCATTTATCGGGAGATATGGAAAGCTTGCAAATGAACTTTCACTCCGGGAAACAGACAACATAAGAAAATCAGAGCTTGTCAGGATAAGCGAGAACTGCAGGAACATATCTCACAATCCGCCTTCATGTTTCTATGAGGCGCTTCAGCTAACATGGTTTGTTCAATTAGTACTGCAGATCGAAAGCAACGGCCATTCTGTTTCACTCGGGAGAATGGAT
>Ga0315288_10007236_pt1 | contig 14073 bp, 9 predicted proteins | sample YL17G11_20_MG_FD_203454 | JGI IMG/M metagenome (GOLD analysis project Ga0315288, IMG submission 203454) | Sediment microbial communities from Yellowstone Lake, YNP, Wyoming, USA - YL17G11_20 | ecosystem: Environmental > Aquatic > Freshwater > Lake > Sediment | place: USA: Wyoming | collected... | reverse complement strand
CTTAAACGACGTACATCGTGCATAGATTTAGCTTCTTTATTACTAATAATTCCATTTTTTAGGGCATTATCAATTAATTCTGCAAATTTGTATTCTTTTAACTTATATCCATTAGGCACAATAAAACAAAAATTACGAAGAATATCTTCCAATGCTGATTGAATAATTAGGACGCATGCCACAAAAGCACCGTTAATATAGCAAAGTTTTGCTTCTTCAATATAATAATAAGCCATCTGAGGTAATACTATATATCTTGACTCTCCAAATTTTTCTACCAGAAATTTTAATCTTTCTTTTCGAATTGGCATTGAAAGAATATCCTGTTCTTTTAAATATTCTTCATATTCGTTCCTCGCGGACTTTGAAATTTTCTGAGTTGTGTTCCGTTTCCCCAAATCTTTATTTCTCATAAATCATCTAATTTACCTTTTCAATACTTTACCCCCAAGACCTTGTTTGTCAAGTCTTGCCTTCAAAGAAGGTATGATTATACAGATTAACAATAACCACTGAAAATACTGAAGACACTGAAATGTTAACCACAAGATTTCACAAGATTGACACAAGAAAAAAATCCTGTTAAGTTAATCGGGACAAATAGTTTTCGTGCTTGACACAACAGTATTTATGTTTATACTTTCGGTGTAATGCTCTTTGAAAAACAGGTTGGTAAAAACGGGTCTTTTTTCGACTGAATTTATTTTTCGATAACTCCTCTACCACGAAGACGCAAAAAACCCACGCACTCGAAGAGTCCGCGAAGCGCAGGCACGAAAGAACTAATTCTGATTTCGTGTTTTCTTTTATTTCGTGATTTCGTGGTAATCTTTTCCTCTTGTAAAAGGGCATTAAAGTAAAATCGCGTCTGTTCCCAATCAAGGAGGTGAGAAATTTATCTGGGAACCCGGACAAATAAAATGTGATTTTAATCTTGGGCGCGATTAAATAAATATAAACACGAATATCACGAATATTTCGAATAAGACGAATGAGAGGTTAATTAATTATTCGTGTCATTCGTTTCATTTGTGCCATTCGTGGTAAAAGTTTTAGAGGCAAAAATTAGGGGGAAAAATGTTAAAGCCTTTATCTTTTTTAACCAGTGGGTTGTTATTTCTTTTAATAGTATCTCTTCTCATACCAGTTAATAGCGGTTGTAAAACCAAGACCGTGTATGATACCACTTATATTCATGATACAATCACAATCAATAAAAACAGTATTTTTTTGTGCTGGTTATATGACGATTGGCAACAGGGAATACTTATTTCGGACCCGATTGCCGATACTGCTTTGTCTCAATTGCAAATAGAATGGGGTAAAGACACGACTTCGGTCTTTCCATACGAGTATATTTGGCCCGGTTATATTGGATTCGATAATGAGTTATATTTATCGGCAGGGACTAATTATAAGCTGACGCTTACATCTAACATTGGTTCGTCGCAAGGCACAATTAAAATGCCGGATTCGACAACAATAACACAGCCACCGTATAATTGGATAGTCCTTCCTTTAGGTCAAGACATTACTTGTATGTGGACCGATGCCGGCTCATCTTGTTATCATGTCTACTATTATATTGATGGATATGATAGTTATGGTAATTGGGTTGGCGAAATTTATAAGGATATCTTTGTTAGCACTAATTCATTAACTCTACCTGCAGGACTGTTTAACATTTCAGGAGCAGTAAGATATGAAGTGGTCTTTGAGGTTACTCCTTTTGCTGGTCCTTTACCGAGCCCAGGTGTTTCTGGAAATATGACCGGCACAATTAAGGGATTTCTTATTGCATATGGTAACTACAGTTACGTCTATTTTTATGTTGGCAGTGCGCCATTAAAAACCGAACAAAGGCTTGAAAGAAAACAGCCGACTCGCCAAGACCATATGAACGCCTATCTCAAACAACTGGGGGTGGAACAGGTTATTGAATAGATTTGCAGATGATTACACAGATTAAACTTCGTTGATTACACGGATTAACCACTGAAAACACTGAAGACACTGAACTATTTGCCACGGATAACAGAAATAAATCCTGTCTTAACCACGAATTGAACTGACTCGTCTCGCTGAAACAAGAGCGAAGCGGGTTAAACGAGTTAAAGAAAATCTGTGGAAATCCGTACAATCCTTGGTTAAAATATCGTTTTGTGTTTCCGTGGTGGTGATTTATTTCATAAGCACGAGTTTTTTGGTGAAGGTCTGCTTTGAAGTTTCAAGGGTATAGAAATAAACACCTTCGGCAACGGTTCGTTTGTGTTCGTCTTTACCATTCCATTTTACAGTATAGTCGCCGGGCTTTTTATATTCATTAACCAGAGTCTTAACTGTTTTCCCTGAAATATCATAGATTGAAAGCCTTACTTTTTGTTCTACGGGTAACGCATATCGGATAACGGACAACGATTTTACTGGATTTGGCTCAGCATTAAGCGAAAAACGGTTAGCGATTAGCGATTGACTATTCTCTTCAATTCCAAGACCGCTTGAATACCAGACATCATTTCTATGACCACTTAAAGTCGTTCCACCTATCACCCACATCTTATTATCAAACACAACCGAAGTGTGTCCATACCTTGCTGACCATCCGGCACTTGCAGTTGCTTGTGTCCATGTTACACCGTTCGTAGAATACCAGACATTGTTTAAAAAACCACTTGCAGTCGCTCCACCTATCACCCACATCTTATTATCAAAGACAATTGCGGTGTGATAAACCCTTCCTACCCAGCCGGCATAGGCCGTTGCTTGAGTCCAGTTCACGCCATCCGTAGAATACCATACATCGTTTTTATAACCAGAACTATATCCACCCATCACCCACATCTTATTATCAAAGACAACCGAAGTATGTGCAGACCTTTCTGCCCATTGCGCATTTGCAGTTGCTTGTGTCCAAGTCACTCCTGTATCCGAAGAATACCAGACATCGTTCCTATAAGAAGGACTGACAGAAGATCCACCCATTACCCACATCTTATTATCAAACACAACCGAAGTGTGAGCATGCCTTACTGACCAGCCAGCATTTGCAGTTGCTTGCGTCCAGTTTACACCATCTGAAGAATACCAAACATCATTTTTATAACCAGAACTATATCCACCCATGACCCACAATTTATTATCAAATACCACGGATGTGTGATTATACCTTGCTGACCATCCCGCAGATGCGGTTGCTTGTGTCCAAGTCACTCCCGTATCCGAAGAATACCAGACATCGTTGTAACGATTGCTACCATCCCATCCACCCGTCACCCACATCTTATTATCAAAGATAACCGAAGTATGTCGATTCCTTGCTGACCATCCCGCATTAGCAGTGGCTTGTGTCCAAATCATTTGTGCCCTGAGCGAACCGATTAATAATAAAATTAATATTATTACTTTATATTTACTCATTTATCCTCCATATATTAAATTCTAAATCCCAATAATTTTAACCACAAGATTAACACAAGATTGACACAAGAAATAATCTCGTGAAAATCTCTGGAATCTCGTGGATTCATGATGCTATCCATACATATACAACTTATACTCAAATAGTTCTTTTGTCAATAGTTGCCTTCAAAGAAGGCATGATTACACGGATAGAAGGAATGAAACTGATAGAAATTAATAGAAATTCAGTTGAAATTATTCCGTGATTCCATAGCTAATCTTCATTGTCGGTGGTTTTCAGATTTTTTCATACATTGCTTCAATTACCGTTCCATATCGTTCAATGACTTTATTTCTTCTTAGTTTGAGGGTTGGGGTGAGCATGCCATTATCAATTGTAAATCCTTCAGGTAAGAGCGTGAATTGTTTTATTTTCTCGTAGTGGGCTAAGTCTTGACTTGCTTTTTCAATCTCCTGCTCGAGTAAGGATTTTATCTGTTTATTTTGTAATAGTGTTGGATATTGCTCACAAGTAATGTTATTGCATTTGGCATAGTATTCGACTGCTTGTTTTTTGGGCACAATCAGGGCAACTAAGTAATTTTTCTTATCGCCAAAGAGCATTACCTGCTCAATATATCCACACTGGCAGAGTTTGTCCTCAATCGGTATCGGGGCAATTTTCTTGCCATACGAGGTTACAATCAGTTCTTTGATTCTGCCGGTGATAATGAGATTGCCCTTTTCATCAAATTTGCCCTGGTCACCGGAATGAAACCAACCATTTTTATCAATTACTTGTCGGGTATCTTCTGGTTTATTGTGATAGCCGAGCATAACATTAGGTCCTTTTATTAGGATTTCACTATTCTCGCCAATTTTTACTTGAACGTCAGGGAATGGTTTGCCGACCGTGCCCAAACGGTTATCCTGGACTGTGCTTGATGAAACAATCGGTGAGGTTTCAGTGAGTCCATAGCCTTCGCAAATATTAAAGCCCAGGATATAATATACTTTGGCAATTTGTTTATTTAATGGCGCGCCACCCGATACAATTACTCTGATTCGGTCTCCGGCAATCTTTCTAAATTTCGATGCCACCAGCTTATTGAAAATACTATGCTTTATTTTGAGTCCAAGTGGTATTTTGATTTTTTTATATTTCAGATTGGCATACTTATTTAGATTTTTTATCGCAGAATAGACCATCTTCTTTTTTAACCAGGGACTTTGTGCCACTTTTTCTGCGCCGGTCTGATATGCCTTTTCTAATACCCTTGGCAAAGCAATCAGAATTGTCGGTCGGATTTTTGCAACATCCTGTGCAATTGTGTTAAAGTTTTCCGCATACGCAATTGTCCCGGCCGTAAACATCATTACATAATAACCGCCGGTCCGCTCAAACATATGCGACAGGGGAAGATAAGAAACCATTACATCATTGCAATTGATATTAAATCTATCTATGGCTGAGATTGCATTGGAAATGATGTTGTGGTGGGTTAAGATGACTCCTTTTGGTTCACCGGTTGTGCCAGAGGTATAAACAATCGTGGCAATATCATCAGCTGTGATTTTGGTTTCTGGAACATCGCTCGGTTTTGGCAATTTGCCATCTAAAATTCCCATATCTTCAAATACAAAGATTTTCTTTAATGATGGCATCTCATTCTTAACGCTATTGGCAACCGCAAGCAGTTTTTCATTTTCGACAAACAACAGTTTGATTTTTGAATCATTAACGATATATTTGACATAGAACGCGGGCAGCACGTGATAAATCGGCACGACAATTCCGCCCAGTTTCATAACTGCCAAATCAGTGATTGCCCATTCCGGACGATTGTATGAATAAATCGCTACTGTATCACTTTTTCTTATGCCCGACCGATAAAGTTCGGATGCGACCGCATCTACCAAATTGCTCAATTGCAGATAAGTAATATTTGTATATTCGCCTTGCTTTTTATACATCAGGGCAGTTTGGTCTGGGTATTTGTTGACGGTCTCTTGAAATAATTTATAGATTGTCATATTTGCATTTCCTCTTTTAACCACAGATTTTTTGAACACGAATAGCACTAATTAACGAATAACACGAATGAAGATTGAAGTTCAAGATTAACTTTTTTTTAAGATTCGTGTCATTTGTCTTATTCGTGACATTCGTGGTATAGTTTTCAATTCATGGTTTCCTCTTTTGCTTTCAAAGCTAATCTGCGTGACGGTAGTTCGAATCGCCCGAAAATACCGACCAGCACAATTAAAATTATTGCTGACGCGGCAATCCATATTGGACGTTCAATCCACCACCAAGCCGTGCCGCCGACCGAGTGACCGAGTCCAATTGGATAGAGTATAAGAAATGCGATTGCATATGCGGTCAGATGCCAAAGATATACGGTCATGATGATACTGTTGGCGAAGATTACGGTCTGCCAGGGTTTTGTTTTGGAAAGCCAGCGGTTAATCGGGTCGCGTAAAAACATTGCCACTCCGACTAACCAGAAGGTTAAAACTAAAATACATATCGTCGGCGGGCTCATATTAGAAACTTTTTCAATGCCGGTGCCGACCATACTTCTCGGATAGATGCCGATATTGGTCAGTATCACAAGACCGGCAAGACCAACTGATGCCATTGCAATATGCGCCCATTTTGACACTCGCACCAGCGAGCCATCGGCATAGAAAAATCCCAGCTGATGCACCAGCAGCCAGATAAAGATGATATTGGCATAACTGACATATGGAAGTTTTAGCCAGAATCGCAATATGTCAACCAATACGGTTGTCAAGAAAAGAATACTAATTACTTTGATACGATAGCGCAGATGCAGTTTGTGCATAATCGGCGTGGCTAATATAATCAGCAGATATACGACAAGAAACCAGAGCGGACCAAAGAGCAGAATGTTGCCGGTTAAGAATTGCGCGCGTCCCTGGTTGGCAATGTACAGTATTCCCATAACAATAAACCATGCGATAATAAACACGGCAGTCGGCTTGAGCAACCGTGAAGTTCGGGAGCGAAAGAACGTTTTAACGCCTTGACCGCGTTGTTTTATTGCCGTGAAAGTAACAAAGTTTGAAAACCCGCCAATGAAAAAGAATAAGGGCATAACTTGAAGTATCCAGGTCGTAACCCATAATCCTGATACAACACCGACCACGTTATGCACGACAAGTCGTCCATTATTATAATAAACCAACGCGCTTAGCCAGTGACCAAATACAACAACCGAAATACTCAATGCCCGTAAAAAATCAACGTACCGGTCACGGGCTTTAGAAGTTTTATCTGAGAGTTTTTGTAGCGGTTGGCTCGGGAAGATAGAAAATAGTTTACTCATAAACTTACCGGACAAAGACAATAATTTTCTTAAATACAACAACTAACATTATCAACTCCTCCAAAAACTGGTCGTACCCAGACACAGGCGTACCTACCGCAAAATAGTATAGTCTTTTATAGCTTTGTCAAGCTAATAAAGATTAGAACACGAATGGCACGAATAAGAAAACCACGAGATTTCACAGACGCCGTTCCGAGTGAAACGAGGAATCCCAAGAGATTGCCACGCCTTCGGCTCGCAACGACTGCGTCGTCTTGTGTAATCGTGTGGTTAAAGGTTTGCTATTAGTGTTCCATTTTTAACAATAATTGTGGACTGTCCCCATATTTTATAAAATATTCACCACAGAGACACAAAGGCACGAAGGTCACAGAGGAAAAAAGGATTGCTCTGTGTTCTCTGTTACTCTGTTACTCTGTGCCTCTGTGGTATTCTTTTGTTACTTCTGGCATTTGGAACAAAATCTCGTTTTTCGATTGCCAATCTTAGCAAATTTTATTATAGTCTTACAAATCCGACATGGCTCGCCTTCTCGGTCAAAGACAAACGAACGGAACTGATATGTTCCTTCGCTGCCATCTGGTCTTAAATAATCCGAAACCGTTGTGCCTTTAGATTCAATCCCCGATTTAATGACATGCCTTAATGCTCTGGCTAATTTCTTTATATCACATTCTTTTAGTGTGTTGGCTCTTGTTAAAGGATAAATTCCCGCAATAAATAACGCTTCATCAGAGTAAATATTTCCAACCCCTGAGGCAATCGACTGGTCTAAGAGTAGATTTTTAATCGGGGCTTTACGCCCTTTAATTTTAGAATACAGGTAATGATAATTAAACTTCTTATCAATCGGCTCAAGCCCTAAGTTTTTTAACCCCTTCAAAACATCGGGAATATTTTCGTCCTTTAGCCAATACGCACGACCCAGAACCCGGGGTTCGATAAAACTAATGGTCTTTTGTCCTGATAAATAAAATCGTATGCGCTCAAACTTCGGGATTAGTTTTTTGTTGGTATTAAAAACTAGGAGTTGACCAGAGAGACGAAGGTGAATAATTACTGACGAACCGTCACTCAAATTAAATATCAGGTATTTGCCCTTACGAGCCAGCGATTTTATTATCTTATTTTTGATGCCTTTTATAAATACATCTTTTGACGGATAACCAACGCAATCTGGTCTTAAAATCTCAACTTTTGTAATCTTGCGGTTTAAAACATGTGGTCTGAGTTCCCGAACGATTGTCTCAACTTCAGGTAATTCCGGCATAAAGACAATTATATGTTTTAAATACGCTCTGTCAATTACAAAACTTTGAGAACACTGAAAAACCACGCTAGCGAAGCGAGGCGCAGCCCAAACACGAAAGCCCACGAAGACACGAAGGGAAATTTTATCCACGAATTAACACTAATGGACACTAATTCTTCCCACAGTCATGCTGAACTTGTTTCAGCATCTTTAGACCCTGAACTAAATTCAGGGCGACATATAATGTCGTTTTTCGTGTTCATTAGTGGCTTATTAGTTTTCGTGTTTTCTTTCATTTCGTGCTTTCGTGGTAATCTTTTCTGGAGTTAATTTTGTGGTTAAAATATATTTGACTTTTTATTGCAGGAGGGGTATAATTTACCCACGAAAATACTTCTTGTCTATCCAGTCTGCCCGGGTACATTCTGGAGTTTTAAAAGAGCCCTGAAATATATCTCTAAAAGAGCGGTGATGCCGCCTTTGGGATTAATAACGGTCGCATCAATGCTTCCCAAAGAATGGGAAAAGAAACTCGTTGACCAGAATGTAACCCAGCTCAAAGATTCTGATTTACAATGGGCAGATTATATTTTTGTCAGTGCTATGGTTATTCAGCGCCAGGGTGTCAAAGAACTGATTGAGCGATGCCATAAAATAGGAAAAAAGATTGTTGCCGGTGGTCCGCTTTTTACCGCTGAACCGGAAAACTTTGATGAGATTGACTATCTGGTTTTAAATGAAGCGGAAATAACTTTACCTTTATTCCTGGCTGATTTAGAAAAAGGCGTCCCGAAACGTATTTATACTTCCACCGAAAAACCGGATTTGAGTAAAACCCCGTATCCCGCATGGGAATTAGTTCAAAGAAAATATTATTCGACGATGGCTATCCAATTATCCCGGGGCTGTCCTTACGATTGTGAGTTCTGTGATGTTATCATTCTTTTCGGACGCAACCAGCGAATGAAAAGCAAAGAACAGATAATTGGTGAACTCGAATCGCTTTATCAGGCAGGTTGGCGAGGCGGTGTTACATTAGCCGATGATAATTTCATAACCAAAAAGACGATGTTAAAGAATGAACTGCTCCCGGCAATGACCGACTGGATGCGAAAGCATAAATATCCGTTTTCATTTTCCGCGGAAGTCTCAATCAATCTTGCCGATGATGACGAATTAATGAGAATGATGATTCAGGCAGGGTTTGATGTGCTCTTTGTCGGCATTGAAACCCCGAATGAGCAAAGTCTCAAAGAGTGTAATAAAATCCCGAATCGTGGTCGAGACCTCTTGGCTTCGGCAAAAAAGATGCAGCAGTTTGGTTTTGAAGTTGATGCTGGATTCATTCTTGGATTTGATAACGATGACGAATCGACATTTGCCAACTTAGAAGAGTTTATTGAGCACAGCGGTATTGTTACGGCAATGGTTGGTTTGTTGAATGCGCCCCGAGGTTCAAGACTGCACACCCGATTGCAAAACGAGGGGAGGCTTGTCCCGGACCAAGACATTGTTGGCGATAACACGGCTTGTTCAACCAACATTGTGCCCAAAATGAAAATGGAATCATTGGTTAAAGGTTACCAGAACACCTTAGAAAGACTATACTCGGCAAAACCTTATTATGCGCGGGTAAAAAAATTCTTCAGAAACTACAAGCCACCGAAACGCAAGCCAATGGCGTTTCATTTCTATTATATCAAGGCGGTATTCAGGACTATGCTTTTTATTGGTATATTCAAGCGTGACCGTCGCTATTTTTGGAGACTCTTAGCCTGGTCGCTATTTAGAAAGCCCAGAGTCTTACCATTAGTTTTTCGCTACGCCATCTATCGTGCTCATTTCTCCGAAATGACTAAATGGCTTAACTCCAAACTTTCCACCAAAACAAAAAGAAATATATAACCACAGATTCACACAGATAAACACTGATAAAAACTGGCAACATGTCATTGCGCGGTTGCCGTAAGGTAACCCCGTGGCAATCTCATTTGAGCTTCCTTGTTTCAATCAGACCAGGTTTTGAGTTTCTGATTTATGATTTTTTAATCTCCTTGTCTCCGTGGCTAATTTTATTGTAACTACGTAATTACCTCCTAACTATCCTGTTCAATAACCCGCTATGCTTCGTATTTAACTCCCTGATATATCCCATGATATAGCCCCTGATATAAATTCACTTAGATTCACAATTATATAATCTAATAGAATCTCGTTTAGATAACTAATTACGAATCGAATTTTATATCTAACTAAGACCCCAAATAAAACGCCAATTAGAACGTCTTATTACTCTGGCACTATAAACAGTCCTAGATGGCGGGGATAGCTCCCCTATGTTAAGAGATTTTAGTTATTAGTTATTAGTTTTTAGTTGGTTAGATAAAATTTCTGCTCAATTTTTATTCTACCTGCAGGTAGATTTTTTAATTACCCCAGTCGGTCATTACTTAATTATGGAAGTCTAACTTCAATAGTTGGCAAATGCACAGGCAGATAAGAAATTTGGGGTGAGGTAAAATGTGGAAAGTGCCCCTATTTAATCCCCTTTATGTGTTTTCGTGTCTTTGTAGTAAAACCGCCTCTACAATTTGATTTTGATGTAACAGTTTCAGACTTTTTACTTCACCATTTTACCGGTCGCACCAATTTTGATTAGATAAACATCATCATCCTCATCATCACTAAATGCAGATGTCCAACAAACAAAAGCATAACCACCATCTGTAGTCTGAATTGCTGCGCCATGCTCATCATCATTTTCAGTATTAGTTGAATAACCACCGATTGGTAATAAACTGACTAAATTACCATCTGCGTCAGTTTTTACTAACATAAGACATTCAAATTCATTACTCCGCCCGGCGATAAGATATCCACCATCCCGTGTTTGTTGAACTGACCAGCCAACACTGCCGTTATTACCTTCATCGCCAATATTAAATTTCTTTTGCCAAATCGAGTTACCAGCATTATCAGTTTTTATAAGGCACATTAAATCATCCATCTGTCCAGTAACTGCATAGCCTCCATCATTTGTCTGGATGATTGACCAAGCAAAATCATCACAATCTGTGCTACCAAAAGTTTTTTCCCATAGTATACTGCCTTGTCCGTCTGTTTTAATTAATTTAATGTCATCATCATATCCGGCGATGAGCGCCTCGCCAGCAATTATATAACCACCATCAGTCGTCGGTTTTACTGAGAACGCTTTAACTTTGTTATTAGAACCCTCGATTATTTTCTGCCAAACTAAAATGCCATTGCCATCGGTTTTTATAAGACAGATAGCGAGATTAGACCAAGTCCTCATAATTGTTCCCACCATAATATAGCCACCATCAGTCGTTGGTTGAACTTCGTATCCGCATTCTGAATAACCGGTATCAAAAGTCTTTTCCCAAACCAGATTACCAGCACCATCAGTTTTTAGAAGATAGAGGTTACCGCTTGCATATCCGGCTATTATATAACCACCATCCGTTGTTAGTTGAACTGAATGTCCTTCGTCCCAACCAGCTCGAGTAAACACTTTTGACCACTGAAGATTTCCCAAACCATCGGTTTTTGCTAAATAAACATCATATGCATCGAATTGACTGTATGTTCCGGCGATAATATAGCCACCATCAACAGTTTGTTTGATAGAATACCCTCTTTCATCATTCGTCCCGCCAAAAGTTTTTGTCCACGATTCAGAACTACTAATTGAAACAGTGTGGGCGGATGACAATTCGGAAAATGCTTCGCGCTTATTTTTTGCCATCGCTCTTATTTGATAAGTTCCGGACCGACTCCAAATATAGCTTAGTGTAATATTTTGCCCGCTTTTTTTGTAGGGACTCCAATGCGAAAGATTACCATCGCCCCAATCAAATTGTATAGAGATACTATCTTCAGACGGGTCTATTGCATTAGCCGTAAAATCATAAGCAATACCGGCCTGACCACTAGCAGGACCTTGTGGTGTTGATGGTTTATCCGGTTGTTCCTTAGATTGACAAGAATAAGAAATTAGTAAGAGGAATAAAAATGCGGATACTTGATACAACTTTTTTATAATATATTTACTCATAACGCCTCCATATCATTTTCTGATATACTGAAAATATACTATGTAAATATCATTTGTCAAGGATTTTATCGGAGCGTTCTGAAAAAGTCAAGATGCTTCGGAGCCCTGTAAAATCTATCTCTCCCGTCTCAGGACAAAAATGTATTATCACTTTAACTCCATTGGCGGGTAGGAGGTTCTTTTTCTGCCTTAAAGAGAATTACACCGCTGTTGGGCAAGGGCCTCGTATCATTGTCTTTAAATCAATCGCAAGAAAAGTCATTATTGCTTGGGGAAAATTAGTGACGCTTCCCATATTTTTATTAACTCTTAAATGTCGGCAAAGCATTTTATATGCTTATTACTTTAATCACAATATTTCATCTGTCAAGACCATGATGAACAAATAGAAATTCGTTATTTGAAATTCGAAATTGGTTGAGACGATAGAAATTAGCTCTATTCTCGGTTTGTTTATTGGTGTCCTCCGTGTTTATCCGTGGCTACATTTTGCTTTTGTCTCTTTATTGACAATGTCCTATGATTATTTATACTAATTTCAATATTTAGAAAGTGAGGAATTAAGTATGAGTTTAACTGATAAACAGAAAATTGTAAAAATAATGAAAGAAACTCTTGGTCATACCTATTTTGCAACCTGTGACAAAGACCAGCCAATTATTCGTTCAATGACACCTATCATTGAAAATGATATGTCAATCTGGATTGTTACGTTCACTAATTCCAGAAAAATGAAACAGATTAAGAAAAATCCTAAGATATGTCTTATGTTTACCAAACAACCGAATGGCGATAAAACGGTACGGGTTATGGGTAAAGCAAAAATAATTACTGATTTAAAAACCAAAGAGTATGTCTGGAAAATTGCTCATTATGATATGTCCGGATATTTTCCCAAAGGTCCGTCTTCATCTCCGTTTTGTCTTTTAAAAATATTGCCTGATAAAATTGAATGGTGGGACAACTGGAAAACCGGCAGAAAGACCTTTAAACCAACTAAGAAATAATCATAAAAGTAGTTTAATTAGATGAATCCAGCTCTTCATTATATGGTCAATCAGCAATCAATAACTGAAACCGAGAAAAGAAGGGCGGGATGAAACGGGTTAATTGGTTAGTTGTTTTAAGTGTAATTTTAATACTGCTATCTGCAGTTCTTTATTATATCCACTTTCTGATTTTCCATGATGCTCATCACATTTATATCTATCTCTTAGGCGATATCGCCTTTCTGCCGATTGAAGTACTCTTAGTTACAATAATTATCCATCAGTTATTAAATGAAAAAGAGAAACGCACCCGACTAAATAAATTAAATATGGTGATTGGTACTTTTTTTAGTGAGATTGGAACAAAACTATTAACTCGGTTTTCTAATTATGACCCGAACTTGGAAGAAATCAGAAAAGAGCTTATTGTTTCTGGGGAATGGTCGGCTAACGATTTTCAAAATATGCGTTATCGATTAAAGAAATACGACTACAATATTGAAATTAAGAAAGTAAATTTAACTGACTTACAAAAGCTCTTACTAGAAAAAAGAGGGTTTTTAGTGATGTTATTAGAAAATCCGAGTTTATTAGAACACGAATCTTTCACTAACCTTTTGCGGGCGGTCTTTCATTTGACCGAAGAATTAGAATTCAGGAAGGATTTTACTAACCTCCCGGACTCAGATTATGCACATCTGGCGAGTGATATGAAAAGAGCATACACTACTTTGGTTCGTGAATATCTGGACTATATGAAATATCTGAAAAATAATTATCCTTATCTTTTCTCGTTGGCAATCAGGACTAATCCCTTTGACCCGAACGCGTCACCGGTTGTAAAATAATTTTATGCGTTAGCTTGATGGATTTTTAATCCTGTTAATAGGAACGCAGAATATAAAAACAGGACGCAGATAAACGCAGATTATCTGGATTTTAATCTTTGGCTATCTGCAAAATCTGCGTCCCAATACCTACTTGCGAAAATCTGCGTCC